>ERZ780149.1860-NODE-1860-length-21177-cov-4.409005_pt1 | contig 21177 bp, 23 predicted proteins | sample MGYA00511367_ERZ780149 | MGnify/ENA primary metagenome ERZ780149 (study PRJEB29588, sample SAMEA2153852) | human gut metagenome | biome: human gut; feature: human-associated habitat; material: faeces | place: Denmark | collected 2008/2010 ... | reverse complement strand
CCAAACGATGACGGCATCGACCGCGCCGGGCTTGAAAAACAAATTGAACATTTTAAAGGTGAACTTAATAATGTTAGGGCGGGAAGAGCGAACCCTCATGTTCTTGATAAAATAACGGTTGATTATTACGGGGCAAGAACACCACTTGCACATGTTGCAAACATCAGCGTTCAAGATGCAAGGGTTTTGGTTATTTCCCCATGGGACGCAAGCCTTGTTAAAGCAATAACAAAAGAAATTATGGCTAGCGACATTGGAATTACCCCAAGTGATGATGGCAGAGTTATTAGATTAACTTTTCCGCAACTTACAGAAGACAGAAGAAAAGAACTTGTTAAATCTACTAAAAAAATGGCAGAAGATAATAAAATTGTTTGCCGTAATTTAAGAAGAGATGCTATTGAAGAACTTAAAAAGTTAAAGAAAGATAGCGTTATAACCGAAGATGATTTGGCAACTTTTGAAAAAGATATTCAAAAGAAGTTAGATGGCGCCACTTTGGAAATTGACAAAGTGATGCAAGCAAAAGAAGTTGAAATTATGCAAGTTTAGTGTGGAGAAATAAATTTAATTTATAATGGTTTTCAAGAAAAATAAAAAAAGTGTTGTTAAAGAGAATAAAGAAGAGTTAAAAATTGATTATGAAAATTTGCCTGCCCACATTGGGTTTATAATGGATGGAAACCGCAGGTGGGCAAGAAAGCGTGGGCTGCCAACTCTTGCTGGACACAGGGAAGGTGCTGAAGCGTTAAAGCGAATTGTTAAAAGGGCAAGTGAAATTGGAATTGTTAATTTATCATTCTTCTGTTTTTCGATTGAAAATTTTAAAAGAAGCAAAGAAGAAGTTGATTATTTGTTCAAACTAATCAATGAAATTTTAGATTTGGTGCCAGATTTAATTAAGATTGGCTATAAATTTCATCATTCAGGAGATAAGTCTCTGCTTCCAAAAGAAACGCAAGAGCAGATAGAAAAAATTGAAGAAAAAACCAAAGATTGCAATAAAGGCGTTTTAAATTTACTTATTGCCTATGGCGGAAGGCATGACATTGTTTGTGCCACTAAAAAAATTATTGAGCAAAATGTAAAGGCGGAAGACATAACAGAAGAAACTTTCAAAAATTTTCTTACAACTTCGCCACTTCCTGACCTTGATTTACTTGTTAGAACAAGTGGAGAACACAGAATTAGTGGTTTTATGCTTTATGACATGGCATATGCAGAAATATACTTTGTGAATAAACATTGGCCTGATTTTAAAGGAAGTGACCTTGACGATTGTGTTATTGAATTTCAAAAACGAAACAGGCGCTTTGGCAAATAGGAGAAGTTATGCTTAAAAGAACAATAACAGGTTTGTGTATTTTAATTGTGCTTGCAGGTTTTATTGCTTTAAAACTTGTTAGCAGTTTGTTTTTTGATGCTTTTGTTTTGATAATGATTTATGCTTGCCTTATTGAAATGTTTTTGGCTTATAAGGTGGCAGATAAAACATTTTTTATTGTTCCGCTTGTTCTTTTGCCGATTGGTCTTTGGGCAATTTTTAAATTCACAACAATGCCACTTGTTTTTATTCTAATTGCCTTGCTTTGTGTGTTTATTATAAGCATGATTTCTGAACTGGTTATAAATGTTAAGAAAAGAAAGCAAGAAACTGATGAAGATATTGAAAGCAAACCTCAGTTGCTTTCACTTACAAAATCAACAATGTTTGTTGCAGTTTATCCTACATTGCTTTTAGCATTTTTGTTTGGAATTAATAATTTTGAATTAAGCACAAGTTTTGTGGGGCTTATAATGGTTTTTTCAATAAGCATATTCACTGATGTTTTTGCATATTGTTTTGGTATGATGCTTGGGCAAAAAAGCCCGCATAAACTTGCACCTGAAATTTCACCTAAAAAATCTGTTGTTGGAAGTGTTTTTGGCTTAATTGGTGGAATAATTGCTGGGGCTTTGGGGTGGATACTGTTTTATCATTTAAATTTAATTGATGGTGCTCTTACTTCAATTAACCTTGCTGAGTCAATTGTGCTGTTTAGTGTTTTAGGTGTTTTTGGAAGTGTTTTAACCCAACTTGGAGACCTTGTTGCAAGTGCCTTTAAGCGAGTGGTTGGACTTAAAGATTTTGGCAACATTTTTCCTGGGCATGGCGGGTTTATGGACAGAGTTGATGGGCAAATGTTTAGTGCCACATTAGTTTACCTATTATTTATGGTTATTGTTTAAAGGGGTCTCTATGTTAACTACTATTTTATACATAATTCTAGCAATTGTTGTTTTGTTAATTTTAATAACTGTGCATGAGTTTGGGCATTATCTTGCTGGCAAAATGCTAGGCTTTAAAATTAATGAGTTTTCAATTGGTTTTGGCAAACATACAATTTTTCAAAAAATAAACAAAAAGGGTGAAAAGTTTTCAATCAGGCTAATCCCTTTGGGGGGATATTGCGCGTTTGAGGGTGAAGATGAAGACAACCCAAACAACCCAGAAGCGTTTAACAATCAAAAACCATGGAAGCGTTTAATTGTTACTCTTGCTGGTGTGTTTTTTAACTTTTTGTTTGGCGTTTTAACTGCTGCCATCTTTTTAATGTGCACTCAGTATGCCATTCCGCAAGTTTATCAACTTGCACCAGGAAATACCTATTTGCAAGAAGGGGATATCATCAGGGCAATTAATGGTAAAGACCTTGAAATTTACAGGCACATGAGCGATGTTACTGCAAATTATGGCGAGGGTGAAGAGTTTGTTATTACCATTGAAAGAGATGGCGAGATTATTGACATCACCATTGCAAAACAAAACTATCAAGCGTTTTATTATGTTGCAAATGAAGCAGGGATTATAAATAATCTTTATGATGTTGGCGGAAATCCAGTAAGTTCTCAAGATTTCAAAGAAATTATAATGAGCATCACCCCAACAAAAGCCGAAGATGGAAGTTATGAAAAACCTCAAATAACCAGTGTTTACGCATATTATTATAAAAATGATGCGGGTGAACTTGTTGCCTACACTAATGATGAAATTATTGAAAAGGCAATGATAACTCTTGCCCCAGAGGGTGTTTCTCTTGGCTTTGTTTATTCAAACTATGCTCAAAGATACGGCTTTTTTGAATCAATTTTAAAGGCATGGCCATTTAGTTTCTACATTTGCGGAGTTATGCTTTCAGCACTTGCAGGAATTTTCACAGGCGCAACGCAATTAAAAGACCTTGGCGGAACGGTTACTGCAATTGGTCAAATTGCCGAAGTTTCACAAATGGGCTTTACGCAATTTTTAATGTTGTTCCCATTGCTATCGTTAAACCTTGCACTCTTTAACATTTTGCCAATACCAGCACTTGATGGTGCAAGGGCGGTGTTTATATTAATTGAAATGATATTTAGAAAACCTGTTCCAAGGAAAATTGAGGGGTATATTCACATGGTTGGGCTGATACTGTTGTTTGCTTTGGTAATTTTCCTTGATGTTTATCATTTCTTCTTTGTTTGATTTAACTGGCCCTAAATGTTTAGGGTCGGTTTTTACTTAAGAGGTTAGATATGGAGATAGATGAAATTACACAAAAGTTAAATGAGTTTACAAATAATGAGTTTGGGTTTGTTTTAAGGTCAGCAAAACTGCACACAAACAATTCGTGCGTTATTGAGTTTGGATACAATGATGGTTCAATTTTAAATAAGCAAAAAAGGCAAGAGTGTCAAATTTTTTTAATGAAACTATTGCCAGAGGGCTTTATTTATGAAATTAAATTTGTTAAAAACTATATAACAGAAGAAACAATAAAAACTGAAATTAAAGAAATAATTAAAAACAATTTTCCTGCTTTGGTTTATGACTTTTTAAAGATTGACACAACCAGTTCACCAATCATAGTTCAGTTAAAAATTGGGCAGAAGGTTGAGGGTTATGCCAAGTTAAAAAATGTTTCAGGCTTTATAAATGAAAAGTTAAAAGAAACATGTTTAGTTGATTTTGAAACTGAACTTATTGTTGACGAAAGTTTAGATGATGTTGTTGAAGTTGCAAATGAAGATTTTGAAATTGAGCCACTACAAATAAAAACTATTGATGTTAAAGAAATTAGCCCACTTTGTGGTGATGTGGTTAGTGGTCCTGCTTGTTACATTAGAGACCAAAAAGAGCCATCAACTTTGCCTGTAACACTGTGTGGGAAAATTAAGTTTTTAAAATCTAAGGAATATAAAAAGAAAACCAATAATGAAACATTAAATAACGCCGAAAAAACAAATGCTGAAACCGAGCAAAACAATTCAACTGCAAGCGAAGAGGAACCTAAAAAAGAAGAATATGTAAAAAAGTTTTATAAGTTTGTTTTGCAAGATTTCACGGGGGAAATTAACTGCATTTATTTTGCAAATAAATCAACACAGCAAAATGCTGAAAAACTTGCTGATGGCAGTGAAATTATTGCCACTGGAACCCTTGAGGAAGACAAGTTTTCTAATGGTTTAAGTTTTAAAATAAAAAACATAAGTTTGTGTGTGTTGCCTGAAAATTTTGTTGAACCAGTGGTTTACAAGCCCGAACCCGAGCATTATAAATATGTTTTTCCTGAGCCATATGTTTCAAAAGAGCAAGTTGATTTGTTTTCAGTTTTAAGCCAAACACAAGAAGAAATTGCTCCCTATCTGGCAAGCCATGATGTTGTTGTTTTTGACTTTGAAACAACAGGTTTAAGTGCCACTGATTGCAAAATTATTGAAATTGGGGCAGTTAAAATTCATGGTGGAAAAATAACCGAGCAATTTGAAACCTTTGTGAACCCAGAAGAGCATATTGACGAAGAAAGCACCAAAATTCATGGTATTGTTGACAGTGATGTTGCAGATGCTCCAACATATCCTCATGCTTTGCAAGATTTTTACAAGTTCACAAGAAATTCAACTCTTGTTGCCTATAACATTGCGTTTGACTTCAGTTTTTTAAGTCTTTATGGTTCAAAGGCGGGGTATAACTTTAATGATAACCCTCAAATTGATGCCCTAAAACTTGCAGTTGCTAATGTTAAAGGAGTTAAAAATTATAAACTGAAAACCATTGCAGACCATCTTGGCGTGCTTCTTGATAACGCTCACAGGGCAGTTTATGATGCTATTGCAACGGCTGAGGTGTTTATTAAACTTGCAAAGTATATTAACTAACAAAAAATCGCTTAATTTATTGTTATATTAAAAAACGCCACTGACAACTCAGTGGTGTTACAAATGAACAATATGTTTAATATATGCTTTATTTTTGTGTTTTGTTGTAATAACTATTTTTCTAGTCCTAAAAGAAAATCGGTTGACACTTTGAAATAATTAGCCAATTTTATTATATTAGTTAATGTTGGCTCAGTTTTTCCTGTTTCATAATAACTTATCAGCCCAATGCTTATTTGAAGGTCGCACGCTAACTGCCTTTGGCTAATTCCTTTTTCCATTCTCAGGGTTTTTAAAATTTCAGGGAATTTCATATTTTTAGTTTACACGATAAAGTAAAACCAATTCTTTATGCTCAATATTTTGAGCACAATTATTGTTATTACTTGACAGTTTTATGTTTAATATGCTATATTAAAATGCAGATTAAAATATTTGGGGGATTTTATGAACATTAAAGGGGTTTTAGCATTTGTTGGCAGTTTTGTGTTTGTTATTGGCTTAACATTGCTTATTTTGTTTACAACAGGCGTAATTTCAACTGAACAGCCAACAATTGTTTGTGCTGAGCACACTTTTTCAATTTGGGTTGAAGATAATCCTGCAACCTGTGAAGAGTTAGGCAGGTATCACCGAACTTGCACAGTGTGCAGTTATGTTGAGCACAGAACAATGCCCAAATTAAACCATGAAGCAGATAGTTGGGTTGTTACAACCCCTGCAACCTGCACTCAAACTGGTGTTGAAAGTGCTGTTTGTTCAATGTGCAATAAAACTGTAACAAGGCAAATTAGTGCCCTTGGGCATGATTTTGAAACGAATTTCACAGTTGACCAACCTTCAACTTGCACAACACAAGGAAGCAGGTCAAGACATTGTTCAAGGTGCGATGCTAAAACACAGGTTGAGGCAATTCCACTTGCCGAACATGATTATGGCGAACTTACACTTGTGCATGAAGCCACTTGCACCTTGCCTGAGACCTGGCAGCGTGAATGTTCTGCGTGTCATAACATTGAAGAACAAGATGTTAAACCACCGCTTGGGCATTTGGTTGACACCAGTGTTTTTGTTACAGATTTTGAAGAAACTTGCACAACTGATGGGCAAAAGTCGAACCATTGCACAAGAGATGGATGTGACTATATTGAAAACATTCAAATTATTCCTGCCTCACATTTGTTTGAAGAAACTTTCACAACTGATCTTGAACCAACCTGCACCACACAGGGAAGTATGTCAAGGCATTGTTCAAGATGCACCGCAACAACTGATGTTACCCCAATTAATGAACTTGGGCATGATTATGGAGATTTTGTTGAAACAATTCCTGCAACCTGCACACAAAATGGTGAGCAAACAAGAACTTGTCAGCGTTCAGGGTGTGGACATGAGGAAACCCAACCAGTCACTGCCTTAGGGCATGATTTTGAAGATGAATTTACAATTGATGTTCCTGCAACTTGCATTGATAATGGCTCTAAATCTCGTCATTGCACAAGATGTTCTGAAACAACCGAACAAACAGTGATTGCTGCCACTGGTGAGCATTCATATGGCGAATGGCAAGATGTTACCCCTGCAACTTGCACACAAACTGGTGAAGAAAAACAAACATGTTCAAGATGTCATGATGAACAAACAAGACTAATTAACGCCTTGGGGCATAATTACAGTTCAACCTTCACAACTGACCTTGAACCAACCTGCACAACTGCAGGAAGCAAATCAAAACATTGTTCAAGGTGCGATGCCAAAACTGAAGTAACACAAATTGACGCCCTTGGCCATGAATTTGAAATAGAAATTGAAGATGAAGACACAAAACCTGCAACTTGCGAAGAAGCAGGCATAGGCAAACGCAAGTGTTCAAGGTGTGATGAAACACAAGAATATTCAATTGCTGCACTGGGGCATGTGCGTGATTTTTCTCAAGGTTTATTAGAAAATCCTGCAACTTGCACAGAGCCTGGGTGGACATATTATGTTTGCCAAAGACCTGGTTGTTGGGCACATGTTAAAGTTGATGACCTTCCTGCTCATGGGCATGAAAGTGGTGGAAAAGAAATAATAATTCAACCAACTTGCACAGAAGGGGGTAGATACTATTATAATTGTATTAATTGTGGGGAAGAGATTACAATTTCTACTACAGGTCCAACTGGTCATAAGTGGGATCATACAGGTTTTCTTCAAGATGGATGTATTAGTACCAATTATTATGAGTGTTCTGTGTGCCATGAAACAAAAACTGAGCAATCAGGCGAACATAATTGGGTTTCAATTGGGCAAAATCATGAAAAATGCACCATTTGTGGTCAAGAACGCGGACAAGTTTAAAAAAATATGATAAAATGCTTGCAATGTGGGCATAATTAGGATATAATAAAATTGTTATTATGCTTTGCTTTGGGAGAGACAAACAGTCTCTCCTAAATTTTTGAAAAAGTGAAGGAGTGAATGCATGAAAGAAAATATTGCAAATAAGGTTAAAGAATTTTTAACGCCTGTTATTGAAAACTTGGGTTATGATGTTGTTGATGTTGAGTTTGTAAAGAAAAATGATGGAAACAACTTAACGGTGTTTATTGATAAAAAGGGCGGGATTAGCCTTGATGATTGCGTTTTGGTGCATGAGGCAATTGATGCTCCGCTTGATGAACTTGACCCAACACAAGGAGAGCATTACATTTTGAATGTTTCTTCACCAGGGCTTGACAGACCAATTAAAACAGATGAAGACCTTAAAAGAAACCTTGGGGAGCATCTTGAAGCAAGCACTTATGCAAAAATTGGAACAAGAAAGCATTTTGATGGAATTTTATCAGACTTTAACGAAACAGAGATAACATTGGTTGTGGATAACAAGCCACTTACAATTGCAAGAGATAATATTTCAAAATTAAACAAATATATTGATTTTTAAGGAGAGAAACAGTGGTAAACAAAGATTTTTTTCTAGCACTTGATGAACTAGAAGCACAAAAAGGAATTAAAAAGGAGTTTTTTATTGAAACTCTTGAGGCAGCACTTGTTGCGGCATATAAGAAAAATTTTGGTGAAGCAAAAAGCGTTGAGGTTAAACTTAACCCTGAAAAAAACACAATTAAAGTTATTGCTTACAAAACTATTGCTAGTGAAGTTACTGACCCTGACACTCAAATTTCACTTCAAGAAGCACAGAAGATTAAAAAGGGCGCTAAGGTTGGTGACACAATAAGTGAAGAAATAACCCCTAAAGATTTTGGAAGAATTGCAGCGGGCACCGCAAAACAGGTTATTATTCAAAAATTAAGGGAAGCCGAAAGAAGCATTGCATTTGGTGCGCTTGAAGGCAAGGTTGACACTTTAATTAACGGAACAATAAGAAGGGTAGATAACGGCATTGTTTATGTTGAACTTTCAGGCACAACAATTGAAGGCGTTATGATGGAAAATGACCAAATTCCTAATGAAAAATATAACATTGGTGCGAGAATTAAGGTTTACATTAAAAAATTAAGGGAAACTGCAAGAGGGGTTCAGGCAATTGTAACAAGAAGCAACACTGGGTTTGTTAAAAAACTTTTTGAGGCTGAAGTTCCTGAAATTGCATCAGGAATTGTTGAGATTAAAAGCCTTGTTCGTGAAGCGGGTTACAGAACTAAAATTGCGATTGCAAGCAACGACCCTAATGTTGATGCGCTTGGGGCTTGTGTTGGTAACCGCGGGGTAAGAGTGAATGCAATTGTAAACGAACTTAACGGTGAAAAAGTTGATATTATCATTTGGTCAGAAGACCCATTTGAATATATTGCGCGCGCACTCAGCCCAGCAAAAGTTATCAGCGTTGAAATTGATGAAGTTTTAAAAACATCAAAGGTTGTTGTTCCTGATGATAAGTTGTCTCTTGCAATTGGCAAAAATGGTCAAAATGTTAGGCTTGCAGCAAAACTTACCAATTGGAAAATTGATGTTAAAAGTGAAAGTGCCAGCAAGGAAAGTGAACAGGGTGAAAACCAAACTGAAATTTCAACTGATGTTAGTGATGCAGATTCACTTTTTGTTGACCTTGATGATTAAGGAGATAAAATGAAACCAGAAAAAAAATCGCCACAAAGAATGTGTGTTGCGTGCAGGCAAATGAAAGATAAATCAAGTTTAATAAGGTTTGTTAAAACTGCTGATGGTTCGGTTGTGCTTGATAAAACCAACAAACTTGCAGGCAGAGGTGCTTATGTTTGCAATGATAACACTTGCATTTTAAAGGCCATTAAAACAAAGGCGTTGAACAGGGCGTTTAGCACAAACATTGCTGATGAGGTTTACTTAAACTTAAAGGAGAATATTGTTGAATAAAAAGAAGATAGAAACCTTTATTAACCTTTCAAAAAAAAGTGGCTCATGCGTTTTTGGGGTTGACAATATTTTGAAAAACAAAAACATAAAACTTATTATTGTTTCAAGCGATTTATCTTCAAATTCAAAAAACAAATTGTTTGCTAAATTTGGTGATGATAAAATTGTTGAAACCAGCGAAGAGTTTGAGGGTGTTTTAAGCCAAAACATTAAGGCTTTTGCAATAACCAATGCCGAACTTGCAAATACAATAAAGCAAAATTTATAACAAAAGGGTTCTCGGGGGTAAAAAATTGAGTAATTTAGAAAATAAAGAAAAAATGTCACTTAGTAATATTAAAACAGTTCAGGAGCATTTGAAAAATAACGATGTTCCAAGTTTTATTGCAAACATTAAAAGAGCAAGGGCAAGGTTAGAGCAAGTGCTTGGTTCTTTGCGTGCACAACAAAAATCATTGCAAGAAAAAGAATTTCAAGCAATTAGCGAAAAAGTTAATGAAACCGCCAAGAAAGGAACTTTGCAACCAAAGCAAAAGCAACAAACTGAGCAAAAGCCAGAAAAACCTGCACAAAACGGAAAAACTCAAACAAGAGTGTTTTCAAACAAGCAAGAGCAAAAGCCTTTTGTGGCAAAACAAAAAGGGCAAAATTCTTTTGGAACTGGTGCACAGAAATTTCAAAATAAACAAGGGGCAAAGCCTGTTAGTGTGCAAAAACCTAAACCTGCTGGTGGTTTAAAAATAAGGCCAACTGAAACATTTGATGCCTCAACATTAGTTAAAAAAGATATTAGCCATTCACCTAAAAAGAAAACTTTTGAGCATGTTGAAGATAAAAAATCAATGAATAAAAAAGCGCTTGTTATGCGTGGTTATGTTGAAGACGCTTCTCTTATTGATGAAGATTATGTTGGGTCAAAACGCAAATCTAAAAAAACCAAAGAGCAAACAAAAGTTGTTGCCCCTAAAATTGACCATGCTGTTATAACAACAGATAATTTAACAGTTAAACTTCTTGCCGAAAAAATTGGAAGACCAGTTAGTGAAATTATGAGCAAGTTCTTAATGCTTGGAATGATTGTAAACATTAACAGCAATATTGATTTTGATTCTGCCGAACTTATTGCAAATGAACTGGGCGTAACGCTTGAAAAGAAGCATGAAAAAACCTTTGAAGAACAAATGGCTGAACTTCACAATGCAAGCAATGAAAAGGAAGAAGATTTGAAAAGGCGTCCACCAGTTATAACTGTTATGGGGCATGTTGACCATGGTAAAACTTCATTGCTTGACAGAATTAGAAAAACCAATGTTTCGGCTGGTGAGGCTGGTGGAATAACCCAACACATTGGGGCTTACACAATTAAGGTTAACAACCAAACCATTACCTTTATTGACACCCCAGGGCATGCGGCTTTTGCTGCCATGAGAAAAAGAGGGGCAAACTTAACTGACATTGCAATTTTGGTGGTTGCGGCAGATGATGGGGTTATGCCACAAACCATTGAAGCAATAAATTACATTAAAGAAGCAAAGGTGCCAATGATTGTTGCAATCAACAAAATTGATGTTCCAACTGCTAATGTTGAAAGAATTAAACAGCAGTTAACTGAACATGGTGTTGTTCCTGAAGAATGGGGCGGAGACGCAATTATGATTCCTATTTCTGCAAAAACAGGCGAAAACATAGACAAACTTTTAGAAATGATTTTGTTTGTGGCAGAATATTTAAATTTAAAAGCCAACCCTAACAGGCAAGCAAGTGGCTCAATAATTGAAGCAAAACTTGACAAAGGCAAAGGTTCAGTTGCAACTGTTCTTGTTCAAAATGGCACGCTTAAAGTTGGCGATTATGTTATTGCGGGAACCTGTTCAGGAAAGGTGCGTGCAATGGTTGATGACAAAGGCGTTCAAATTAAAAGTGCAGGGCCATCAATTCCTGTTTCAATTTTGGGGCTTGCAGGTGTTCCAAATGCAGGCGATTCGTTGTTTGTTGTTGATGAAAAGTTAAGCAAACAAGTGCTTGCTGAAAGAATTGAGAAGGAAAGAATGGGGCTAATTAAAAAGGCTGACATTTCGGTTGATGCCTTGATGGATAAAATTACTGAAAGCAATTTTAAAGACTATAATGTTATAATTAAAGGTGATGTTGCGGGCTCAGTTGAAGCGCTTAAACAAATTCTTGGCGACATTGCTAATGAAGAAGTTAAAGTTAGATGCATTCATGGTGGTGTTGGGGCTATTAATGAAAATGATGTTATGCTTGCCCAAGCGTCAAATGCTGTTATAATTGGGTTTAATGTAAAACCAGATTTCAAGGCAAAACTTCTTGCTGAAAAATACAAAGTTGAAATAAAATTCTTTAAAATTATTTATGAAGCAACAGACTTTGTAACCAGTGAAATTGAAAAGTTAAAAACCCCTAAGTTTAGGGAAGTTGTTACAGGGCATGCTGAAATAAGGCAATTGTTTAAAGCAAGCAAGGTTGGGATGATTGCAGGTTCACATATGATTGATGGAAAAATAACCAAGCAAAGCAAGGTTAGAATTTTTAGGAAAGATAAACTTGTTTTTGAAGGCAATGTTAACTCACTGCAAAGAGAGAAGAATGAAGTTAAAGAAGTTCTTTCAGGTTTTGATTTTGGTGTTACATTTGAAAACTTTTCTGCAATTGAAGTTGGAGATGTGATTGAGGCATATTCACTTGAAAGAATTTAAAGGAGCAAATAATGGCAAAAAATGTTAGACTTGCAAAAATTAATTCTGAAATTCAAAAAGAAATAAGCAATATCATTTCAGAAAAATTAAATAACCCTGAACTTGAAAATATTATCATTACAATTTCAAGTGTTGACACATCTGCTGACCTTTATGTTGCAAAAGTTTATGTTAGCATTTTGGGTGATAAGAATAAGAAAGACAGAGTTATGGCAATTTTAGACAATGCAAAGGGCTTTATCAGGCATGAACTTGCAAGTGGTGTTAAGTTGCGTGTTGTGCCAGATTTGGTGTTTTTGTTAGACAATTCACAAGATTATAGTGACAACATTAACAAACTTTTAAAGCAAATAAACAAGGGGAAATAAATGCAAGAAAACATTTTAAAACACATAGACAGTGCAAAGAAGATTACCATTTTTTCACACATTAATGTTGATGGTGATGGTGTGGGGTCGGCTCTTGCACTGTTTTGTTATTGTAAAAACTTAGGAAAGGAAGTGTGCGTAAGCATTGACAGTGTGCTTCCAGCAAATCTTATGTGGTTGCCTGACATTGGGGCAATTAACAATAATTGTTTTTATAGTGGTGATTTAGCACTTGTTGCTGATTGTAATGATAAAGACAGAATTGGAAGCAAAAAATTTAAACTTTCTAAATTTAATAAGGTAATGCAGATTGACCATCATCAAGATAATAAAATGTTTGCAGACTACAATTATGTTATAAAACAATATTCTTCAACCTGTGAGGTTATTCTTGATTTAATGGTTCAGGCTAATAAAAGCATAACACCTGAAATTGCTTTAAACTTGCTTGTTGGAATTTTAACTGACACAGGAAACCTTTCATATAACACCACAACTTCAAACACATTAAGAAAGGTGGCAGATTTACTTGATAAATCTAACCTTTCAATAAGTTATTTAACTGAAAGGTTATTTTCAAGTAATTCAATGAACATTTTTAAGTTAAAAAAGATTATTTACCCTAAGGTTAAATTTTTCAATAATGATGAATTTGCCTTAATTCCAGTAAGTCTTGAAGATTTAAAGCAGTGCAATGTTGATTTGGCTGACACAAAGTCTTTAATTGAAATTGGGCTGTCAATACAAAGTGTTAAGGTTCTTGTTATGATAACAGAGGCAGAACAAGGAGTTTGTTATGTTTCTTTTAGGTCAAAAGGGCAAATTGATTGCAGTAAGTTTGCAGAGGTGTTTGGTGGTGGCGGGCATGTAAATGCGTCAGGTTGCAGAATTTATGATAATTTAGAAACTGTTATAAATAAAATAAAAAAAGTGGTGAATTTTTAATGATTGGTTTTTTAAATGTTTGTAAACCAAAGGGCATGACATCTAGCAGGGTTGTTTCAAAAATAAAAAGGCTAACACATTGCAAAGTTGGGCATTTAGGAACTCTTGACCCGCTTGCAAGTGGGGTTTTGCCCATTGCTGTTGGAAAGGCAACAAGACTGTTTCAGTATTTTTTAAATAAAGACAAAGTGTATATTGCAAAGGCCAAATTTGGGTATGAAACTGATACTCTTGATTTGGCAGGTAGTGTTATAAAAACATCACAAATAATCCCTTCAAAGGCTGAAATTGAAAGTGTTGTTAGTGAACTTGTTAAAGTTCAAATGCAACTTCCACCATTGTTTTCTGCAAAAAAAGTAAATGGAATAAGGGCATATGAACTTGCAAGGCAGGGTAAAATGTTCAATTTAAACCCGAAACAAATTGAAATTTATGATATGAAACTTTTAAGTTATGATAATAATGAAGCAGAGTTCTACATTCATTGCACCGCAGGAACTTATGTTAGAAGCATTGTAAGAGATGTTGCACTTAGCCTTAACACTTGTGCAACAACAACTTCAATTTTAAGAATAAAGTCAGGTGTTTTTGATATTGAGCACAGTGTGGATTTAAACCAGTTAAATGAAGATAATATTTCAAATTTCATTGAACCTGTTGAAAATGCATTAAAAGGTTTAAAGGTTATAACTGTTTCAAAAAAAGATGAAGAAGATTTAAAAAGTGGCAAAATGGTGTTTTTAAAAAATGCGGTTGATGGAGAACTTCTAGTTAAAACTTCGGGCGGAAAAGTTTTGGGAATTTGTCAAGCATTTAACCATTACCTAAAAATAAAAACATACTTACTTGAAGATTAAGGAGAGAATATAAATGGTTGAATTTGGGCCATCAGGCAGATGTGAATATATGGAAGAATTAGGCATTGACATTTTAAAAGTGCCTAAATTTTTAAGAGAACTTGGGCTAACAACATTTGAGTATCCTTTCACACATGGTGTAAATATTAGCGAAAGTAAGGCAAAAATTATTGGTGAAGAGTTCAAAAAATATAACATAAGTCTTAGTGCCCACGCACCTTATTACATTAACCTTGCCACACCTGATGACATTCAGGCAGAAAAAAGTTATGGTTATATTATTGCGTCAATAAAAATGATGAAAATAATGGGGGCTGACAGATTGGTTTTTCACCCAGGAAGTTTAACAAAACAAACAAGAGAGGAAGCGTTAAACAACACAAAAAAACATTTAGTTGAACTGGTTGAAATTTTAAAACATGAAAATCTTTTAGAAGGCATTTTTCTGTGCCCTGAAACAATGGGAAAACATGGGCAAATTGGCACAGTTGAAGAGGTGGCAGATTTTTGCACAATTGATGAGCATTTAATGCCAGCGCTTGATTTTGGGCATATTAATGCTTTCACTCTTGGTGGCATCAAAGATGTTATCGATTATGAAAATATTTTTAAAACTTTAATGGAAAAACTTGGTCAACGGGGCAAAACAATTCACTCGCACTTTTCAAGAATAAAGTTTGGGGATAAGGGCGAACTTACTCATTTAAACTTTGATTCACCTTTGGAATTTGGACCAGATTATAAAAAGTTAAACATTGCGCTAAAAAATTTGGGAATAAACGGCAGAATTATTTGTGAATCAAAAGGGCATCAAACGAAAGATGCGCTTATGATGTTTGAAGATTATAAAAAAGTTTAAGTTTGTTTATTAAACACTTCCCAAATGGCAAAAAGTGTGGTATAATATAAAAGATAAATGTAAATTAATTGGAGGATTTATGATAACAGCAGGAGATTTAAGAAAAGGCGTAACTTTTGAACTTGACGGCAAAATTTATATTGTGGTTGACTTTCTTCATGTAAAACCAGGCAAAGGTGCCGCTTTTGTTAGAACAAAATTAAAAAATATTGTAACTGGTCAAGTTATTGAAAAAACTTTTAACCCAGTTGAAAAGTTTGAGAAGGCTCATATTGAAAGAAAAGAAATGACTTATCTTTATAACGATGGTAATTTGTATTACTTTATGGATACTAATACATATGAACAAGTTCCATTAAACTATGACCAAGTTGAAGATGCATTAAAATATATAACTGAAAATATGCAAGCAACTGTTCAATTTTATAAAGGTGAAGCGTTCAGTGTTGAACCACCAAACTTTGTTGAATTAACAATAACTGAGTGTGAACCGGGCATTCAGGGAGACACAAGCAAGGCAGGTAACAAGCCAGCAACTCTTGAAACTGGTTTGGTTATTCAAGTTCCATTGTTTGTTAACAATGGTGAAAAAATTAGAATTGACACCCGAACTGGAACTTATATGTCAAGAGTTTAATTGTTATAACTTAATAACTATTTGATTATTTTTAAACACCTTAATGGTGTTTTTTTGTTTTATCAAATTATTTAGCATTAAAAGTTTATTTTTTGCCAAATTTTGCAGTGATAAAAATTTTTTAAGTTTCATTTTATCTGAATTAAAAAAATACAATTAAACAAGAGGCTTATAAGGTGATAAAAGACTTACTTTCAACATTTTTATTTGAGGCAATTTCTTCAACTTTTAATTTAAATTTTGTGTATGAAATTCGGCTAAGAAATAATTGTCCTGTTGTTGTTAATTTTGCGGGGAAAACTTATGTTGTTTTAGATAAAACTTCAAAACAGGCATTAATTTGCACAAAAAAAGATATTACGCATTGTCTGTCGGTTGCAACGGAAAACTCTTTGTATGCTTTTAATAATCAAATAAAGCAGGGGTTTATTACCTGCAAAGATGGGTTAAGGCTAGGGCTTGCAGGCGAACATGTTTTAAATAAAGATAACCAGCCCGAAACATTAAAGAACATCAACTCAATTAACATAAGAATTCCGCATCAAATAAAAAATTGTGCTCATCTTGCGTTAACCTTTATGCTTGATGGAGGTTTAAAAAATACCTTAATAATAGCCCCACCAGGTGCTGGCAAAACAACTTTTTTAAGAGATATTGCCTATTCACTTTCAAAAGTTAATTCTACTAAAATTCTGAATGTTTTAATTGTTGATGAAAGGTTTGAAATTGCAAATGCCTATAACGGAACCCCAACACTTGATGTTGGGAATTTTGCAGATGTTATCAGCGGAACAACCAAGGAATATGCTTTTTGCCAAGGCATACGAACGCTTAAACCTGATGTTATAATCTGTGATGAACTTATTTCAAAAGCAGATGCATTTGCAGCCAAAAATGCAATTAAGTCAGGTGTTAGGGTTGTTGCAACAATTCATGGTGAAAATGTGAAATCAGTTTTAAATAAAAGCGAATTTGCGTTTATGATTGAAGAAAAATTGTTTGAAAGGATTATTGTGTTATCTAACCGAAATGGGCCTGGAACTTATGAAAATATTTTAAATGAAAATTTAAAGCCGATTTATCAGGCTTGTTGAGGAAAATGTTATGATTTTTGTGTGTGCTGGCATTGTGATTCTTTCAGGTTTATGTGGATATTTTTATTCAAACAGGTATGTAAGCAAGGTTAAGTTTTGTAACGACCTGATTGATTTTTGCCATTTTCTTGAAGTAAATATAAATTTTAGTCAAGATAAATTGCCACAGTTGTTTAATTCTTTTTGCCAAAATAAAAAATCACATTTAATTGAACTTCTTAAATCTTTCAGTAACATAAAATTTAAAACATCAAATTTTACTGCATTGAAAAGAAATGACTTACTTTTTCCTGAATTTATTAGTGAGCAATTTAAAATTGAAATTTACAATTTTCTTAATGGTTTAGGAAATGTTGATGCAACAAGTCAAATAACTTCAATTAAAAACTATATCGAAAAATTTAAAATTGAACAAAAAAAATCCCAGGAAGAAAAAAACAAAAATGCAACTCTTGCTTATAAACTTTCAATTGGGTTTGGACTGATTTTAGCAATAATAATTTTTTAGAGGTGTGTTATGGGAATTGAAATAATATTTAAAATTGCGGCAATTGGAATTTTAACAGCGGTAATAAGTCAAATTTTAAATCATTCAGGAAAAAGCGAAATTGCAACACTGGCAACTCTTGCAGGGCTTGTTATTGTTCTTGTGATGGTTCTTGGAATGGTTAGTGATTTGTTTGAAACCATAAAAAGTATGTTTTATCTTTATTAACAATTAAGGAGAATGACTATGCTGTTTAAAATTTTAGGCACGGGGCTTGTAACAGTTGTTCTTTACATTACAATAAAACAATATAAGCCAGAACTTGCACTTTTAGTTAGCATAGCAGGTGGGCTTATAATTTCTTTAATGCTTATTAGTGAAGTTGAAATTATTATTGATGAATTCGTGGGTTTTGGTGAAATTAGTGGTTTAGGAACAAGCATAACAACACCCATTGTAAAAGTTTTAGGCGTGGGCTACATAACCGAATTTTGTGGGGAGATTGCCGAAGACAGCGGAAATAAATTGCTTGCCAATAAAATTTTACTGGGTGGGAAAATATCCATTTTAATTCTTGCTTTGCCTGTTATCAGACTTTTAATTACAACAATAATGAGTATTTTATGATAAAAAGAAATTTTGCAAAATTAAAAAGTAGAACTGAAAATATTGGCATAAAATTGCAAATTATATACAAAAATGCAGTTATTTTATGTCTTATTTTAATGTTTGTTGCTGTTTCATTTCTATTTCAATTCAATGCATCAAACTCATATTTTGCAAGTGGCAATGTTTGTGCAGATGCTTTTAATTTTAGTTCTGCATTAAATGGCAACGATTACATTATGCAAAATAAAAATGTGAAACTGGTGACCAATGCTGAGGGTGATGAAGGGGTTTTGGGAGAGAGTGATGATGAAATTTCAGACAACAGTGATATTGAACAAGAATTGTCTAATCAAGTGCAGGAAGATTTAAACAACATTGATTTTAGCGAACTTGAAGTTGTGTTAAATGAAATTGTTACAAATTCTTCAGTTTCAATTTTTGAAGATTTGTCTTTTAGCGAACTTGTAACTCAAATAATATCTGGCAATTTTGTTGCAGATTTTGGAAGCATTATTAATGGCATTTGGCAAGGAGTTGTTGAGGGGTTTAAAACATCATTTGTTCCTTTATTAATTGTGATTGTTATAACGCTTTTATATGTGCTTTATTCAACCCTTGTGCCTGGGCGAGGTGGAGAAAGTGTTAAAGGTGTAATCAGGCTTATTTGTTTGGGGGCAATTGTTGTTATTTTAGTTGGGCTTGGGGGCAAAGTGATAACTGATTGTGGCAAGGTTATCTCTTCAATGCAAACACAAATGAATGCTGTTTTCCCAATTTTGCTTACCCTTATGACAACCATTGGTGGGATGGTTTCAGTTAAAGCATATCAGCCGACTGTTTTGTTTTTGTCAAACACAATTAGTAATATTTTTTCAACTATTTTATTGCCTGTGTTTACCTGTGTTTTGCTTATAAGTGTGGTTAATAATTTTTCAAGTAAAAGAAATTTATCAAAACTTCAAGGTTTTTTAAAGTCATTTTTTAAATGGGTAATTGGAAGCATTTTTGCTATTTACATGAGCATTTTAAGTTTTCAAGGAATTACTGCGGGGTCGTCTGATGGAATTAGCATAAAAGCCACTAAATATGCTTTAAAAAATTACATTCCATATTTAGGTGGGTATGTTAGTGATGGTTTTGAACTTGTGAAAGCATCAGGAATTTTAATAAAAAATTCGGTTGGGTTTGCGGCGCTTTTGCTTATGCTCGCATCAGTTATAGCACCAATCATAACAATTGCAGTTTTTTCATTAACATTAAAACTTGTTGCGGGAATTATTGAACCCTTGGGCGATGATAAGGTTTGTGGTTTCATTGAAAATTTTGCAAGTTGTTTTAAAATGCTTTCAGCAATTGTTATTGGAATTGCACTTATGTATTTTTTAACTCTGCTGATGATGATTTGCACTGTGAATGTTATTTAGGAGAATTGATGTGACGGAATACATTATGTTAATTTTAGGTTGTGTTGTTTGCGAAACCATGGTTGACATTATTTTGCCAAGTGGAAGAATGCAAAGTTTTGTCAAATCTATTGTTGGGGTGTTTATTTTTGCAGTGCTTCTTATGCCAATTTTAAATTTAATTAAACAAATTTAATTCTGCAAATTTAAATCTATGAATAAAAACTTTTTACATAAAATTACAAATTATAACAAAATCTGCAAATTATTAAGTATCTATAATGACATATATAAAATCAAAAACAAATATTATTTAACAAGGAGAAATGCAATAAAATGAGTGAAGAAAAAAAGAAATTCAGTTTTATGAAATTGCTTTTTCCAAATAAAAACAAAGATGGAGAAAAGGGTGAGCAAAACAGTTCATCATCAAAGTTTAACAAAAAAATTGCTTTGTGTGTTGCGGGAATTTTGTGTTTTGTTGTAATTGGCATTTTTATTAGCAGTTTTTCAAGTGGCAAAAAAACTGAAAGCGCGTCATCTTCACAAGAGCTAGCAGTAACAGGGCAAGACTATGTTTTATACATGGAAGAACGCCTAAGCAAAATTATCAATTCAATTAAAGGCATAAGTAATGCTAAGGTGTTTTTAAATGTTGATTCAAGCCCAAAAATAACTTATGCAGAAGATAAAACTGAAACTGAAAATAATGGGAATAAAACTGTTACAACAAGCATAGTGTTTAATAAAGATGGAACAGTTACAACTCCTGTTGTTGTGGTTACAACTTATCCAGAAATTGTTGGGCTGTTAATTGTTGCAAATGGTGCAGGAGATGTTAAAACTCAGTTAATGCTTTCTGATACCATAAGTGCAGTTCTAGGCATACCATCAAGCAGAATACAAATTTTAGAGGGGAGATAAATTATGAAGATTTTATTTTTCAAGGAGGGAAAATCAATGCTTAGCAAAAAGAAAAAAATTTTTATTTTATTAGGTATGGCAGTTTTGCTTGTTGTTACAGGCTATTTAAATGTTGCTTTAAACAATAACGCAAACCAAACATTAAGTAATCAAAACACAACAGCAGATTTTTTTGCCACTTACAGAGATGACAGAACATACACAAGAAATCTTGAACTTGAATATCTTGACGCAATAATTACAAGTGCTTCAAGCACCAGTGATTATGTTGCAACTGCAACAAGCAAAAAACTTGCACTTGTGGCTCAAATGGAAAAAGAGTTAATTTTAGAGGGCTTGATTGCTGCTGCGGGGTATGAAGATGCAATTGTAACTGCCTCAGACGACAATTTAAATGTTATGGTTAAAACTAATGGATTTACGGCAGATGATGCTTCAAAAATATTATCTCTTGTTGTTGATGAAGCCGAGGTTCCTGCAACAAACATTAAAATAATACCCGTTGCTTAATTAACTTATTTGTTTGATATTTAACCCTAGTTGTCATTTAATGCATTATTGCTTTTTTAAGGGACAGTTAACTTAATAACTTAAAAAAAACAGTTAACTGGTTAACAATAAATTGCTTGTCCAAAACTAATCAATCAATAATAACAAATTAAAATGCTGTTGCTGATTATGAAAATAAAGTTAAAGAAAAATCTCAACTTGTTTTGAGATTTTTTTATGAGATTTTTTGTGCGTTTTTCTTATGTAATTTTTAT
>ERZ780149.1849-NODE-1849-length-21260-cov-2.659043_pt1 | contig 21260 bp, 12 predicted proteins | sample MGYA00511367_ERZ780149 | MGnify/ENA primary metagenome ERZ780149 (study PRJEB29588, sample SAMEA2153852) | human gut metagenome | biome: human gut; feature: human-associated habitat; material: faeces | place: Denmark | collected 2008/2010 ... | reverse complement strand
CCCTGACAGGCAACTGCCAGGGGAATAGTCAATACTATTGATACGTATATCAAAGAAATAATCACTTTTTTTCTCATTATCATCTAAATAAAAGACGTACATTCTTTTAATCCATTTCTATTATTTCTAACTTCGACACAACTGGTTGCATAAATAAAAGGTTTATGAGAATGTATTAAAATCTAACGTACCGTCATAGGAAAAGCTTTCCTCAATTGTTTCGTACTATTCTTCAAAACATTAAGAATGTTTACTATTTTTATATTCTGTGATCAACGAACATATTTGTTCTTTCCCAAACAAATATCCTACAGGTATAAGAATTGTAAATACAACCATAAATATCGCCGCATATAATTTGCGAGGCCCGATTGGTATATATTTCACATATGCTGAATCAAGGATTAATCCTTTATCTCGCCCGTGACCGGAAGCCAAAGCGATCTCTTCTCTTTTTTGCAACAAAATCAAATATACCCCCTGTAAGATTTCCTGTTGACGCTTCAAATCCAGATATTCTCGTTCATAAGTAGGGACATTGCCCATTTTGTCCATAATCTTTTTTTCTTGTGATTTCAAATCTTCCAAGACCAATTGATAACTTTTTTTCATATTAGAAATAGACTGAACAACACCTTGACGTAATTTATCTACCTGATTGTTTGCTATTTCCGATAACGGGTTATCCGTAGTAGAAGATTTTATCAATCACTTGAATGAATTAGGAGGAGAAAGCGCTTTTGACATTGAAAACGGATGGACACATGAAATCACTTGCATCAAGAGTTATACAAGTAAACGACTTGAATGGATTTTCAAGCATACCCGGCAAACCGAATAGAGAGAAGTAATTATTTATCAACTTTAAGATCTGCAACAATAGAGAGTTCGATACTACTCAAATCTTACCCAAATAAAGTAGTAAATATACCCAAATAATCCCACATACCCAGTGCTCATTCGAAGTTTACTCGTAGCTGAACCAACCCGTAACGTTTGAGCAACGTTTGAACAACGGCTGAGCAACGACTAAGTGGGATTATTTCCATAGGATTTCAGTAGGATTTCCAATAGTTTTCAATAGAAACTATTGCTGATGATTATATCGAACTCTTGTTAAATGCAGGATCATTAAAGGTAAAACAATTCCCTATCATACAGAATTCCGAATAACCATCAGCAATTACAAACCATTTTACAACAGATAAATGTCCCCCACAATTAAGGAAGCAACTCTGATAACTTTGTTCTTAACTCCTCGCCCCTCAATCCTCTCGCCACAATTACATTATTCTCATCCAACACTAGAGTCTGTGGGATCGTATTTATCACATACATACGGGCAATATCACTTTGCCAGTATTTCAGATCAGAGCAATGCAACCAGCTCTGGCCATCCTTTTGAATCGCCTCTTTCCAAGGTTCTAATTTCCGATCCAGTGACACTCCAAGTATTTCCAACCCTTTTGCATGAAAATCCTTATAAATTTCTACCATATTCGGCATTTCTGCCCGACAGGGGCCACACCATGAGGCCCAAAACTCGATAATCTTATATTTTGCTTTTATGCTATACAAAGAAATCGTATTCCCGTCCGGGGTCATAGCTTCAAAATTCGGGGCCTGAACGCCAGGAGTCGTGGCTTTCAGACGGTGGAACCAATCCTCTACCTCCCGACCATACTTCGATGTTTTCACTTTCTGTCCCAACAATGCAACCTTCTCTTCCAATTGGGGCAATGATAACTTGATGAGTTTAGAATGTAATCGGTAAGCCGAAGCTATCGCGTTTGGATTTTGACGAATCACCTCACTCTCCTGTCGGTCAGCCTCTTCATCCAAATCCTTAATTTTGCGAGTCAGTTCTTCTGCTTCTTGAAATAAGTTTTCTTGCAATTTTATATTTCTAGCACTTCGTAACCTCTCTCCCTCAATGAAAAGTTTTTTATCGATATTCCAAAAAAGATTATACACATCTTGCTCTCTGCCCCCGGTAATCACGGTCCCGTCCATTCTCGCAAAATCCATCTTCGCTTCAAACTCCCGATTTTCCAAAAAAATAGGGAATCCACCCCTTAGTCCTTCAATACCAATCATTGCAACAATTACACTATCAACCGAACCACGGAAAGAAAACAAACCGTTCTCAACCACCGAAATACCCAATGTATCGTATCTTTTACCTTTAACTAACCGATCATTCACATCCGAGAGCAAATAAATCTCTTTCCCATCAAGTCCTTCAACATGTCCTTGTATGATAAATCCCGCCGGGGTGCTCTTACAAGCACTCAAGCAAAGGATTACCATCAAATATACCCATATATGACTTTTCATATTTTTATTTCTTCGATAATTTTTGAATAGCAAACAATATTTTTTGATAATGAGGTCTGTCTTCTACAGGTAAAGAATTCATGCGAGTAGACAACATTACAGTTAGTTTACTCCCCATTTTATAAAAATAAGTTTCAAAATCAGCTACCGCCTGTACAGGTAGTGCCTGTTGCCAGCCATAACCTTTTCCATAATCAGTAAGCTTCATATTTTGAGCAACATAACCTCTCCCGTATTCATCCTCTATTCTTTGGAAAATATCCTGATAACGAGAGATAATACCCGTTTCATCCAGACCATACAGGCAAATATCCCCCACGGAAGGAGCGTAAACTTCTGAAACAAAACCTTTCTGTCTTGCCCCGGCATTCGCAGAGGTTGCTTGTTCTATGGTCGCGATTACTAATGCCAATACCTGACGTTGCAGCTGTTTCTCGTGTAGCGTTAATTTACGTCCGGTCAAGGCAGCATCCCAAACCCCTAGGTATAGGTCATCAAAATATTCTTCCACGGAATACTTACTATCAGCCACAACGTTTGCCGCATACACATTCATAACCGAATTAAGTATACTTACAGATAATTTATTACCTGTCAGAAGAGATAACGGCATGTCCAACGGGAATTGAGATGTTAGTTCCTTGTTATCCAACCAGCTCAAATTTCGGAATTGCTTTAATGCCCATTTCAAAGACTCTTTTTGCACGGCTTTCGAAACCACCTGATGCTTTTTCCCGGGTGTTCCCTCTTTCACATCATTCAAATAAATACCACCGACATTCATCACCACGTTGTTCACGTAACGCACATATTGATCCGCTATCGCTTTACAAAGTCCAGCCTTATGCTCCGCGGTCGGATCATCTTGTATCCATTCATTCAAATGTGATAAGATATATTTTAGATTTTTTATACCGTAATTCCCGGCCTTAATCGGATCATCACCCAAATCTTCTTCCAGAGCGCTCGGGTCATAACGGGCATCCAGTTGCTGACGTCCGTAACGGAAACGGGGATCTCCCACCTTTTCATCAATCCAACTCTCCAAGGTGGGAATTTCATCTTTTGGAGTCACTGCCTCCGGAATCGGACAATATAACCACTTAATAGCGTACTCGTCATATACCCCCAGATCAGGAGGCGTCAGTTTTACCCCCTTGTCTTCTAGTTGAGCCACGTAATTAAATCTAGCGTAATCCATGATGGAAGGTGTTGTTCCATATTTTTGAGTAAATGAAGCTGAACGCAAGGAATCCACCGGATAGGCAGCCGAAGCAGCCATATTATGCATTAATCCCAACGTGTGTCCCACCTCGTGACCGATCACGTATGCCAAAGTTTCATAGACAATATCATCCGGTAATTTCTTTCCCCGCACGGAAGGATCTATCTGGGCGGTCTGCACGAAACGCCATTGATTATTTAATTTTATCACGTCATTATACACAATAACCGAAGCGTTAATAATTTCTCCGGTAGTCGGATCTACCCACGACGGCCCCATTGCATTTGCCGTATATGAAGGCACGTAACGAATACAGGAATATTTCAGATTATCCGGGTCAAACTCTGGATCATCCTTTGGAAAATCCCGAACTTGAATCACATTTTTAAACCCGATTTTCTCAAAAGCTTTATTCCAACGCAAAGTTCCTTCTTTAGCAGCTTTCCGCCATAATTCCGGGAATGCATCATCAATGTAATACACGATCGGTTTGATTGGTTCCACCAATTCCCCGCGTTTCCAAGCTTCCATATCTTTGGGTTCTAATCGCCAACGATTAGCCAACGTGTAATTCTGTAACCCATCCTCTTCGTTCGAAATGTACTGCTTATCGGTCAAGAATATACCAATACGAGAATCTGAAATTCTCGGACGCATCTTCTCCTCCGGCAACAACAACAGCGTACGGGTAGCCTCTATCGTTAAAGGACCGTTTCCAAGGTCGAACATCATGATTCGCATCGAGTAATCGTATGAAAACGTCGATTTCACCATGATATTATCATCAAAAGCTTTCATCTCGCCCACAATTGTCAAATCGGTTTTCGGGGTCACTGATACTTGCAAAAGTCCTGAACTTTGACTTTCGATCGGGGCCAATGCTGGTTCTCCCCCGTTAAAAAGCACGGAAGCATCAAAAACAACAGCCGTACTATCCGTATTATAGGCTTCTCTTTTAAATTTCCGTCTCATCGGATCCAGAAAATTCAATTTCTTCACTTTTTCCATCCGCACCGCTTCTTTCTCATCAAAAGTTGCCGATGTATTCACATCACACATATATATCGTACTGTCAATCATTACGAATTTTATGTGCATCGGATCTTTTGACTTAAAACCATTCAAGCAGAACATGCTATTATTAGAAGCTGTCATCGTGGAAGCCAATAGCATTTCACGATTAAAATACTTTACCGGCATTTCAAAGAAAATTTTCCCTTTCACGTTGTGCAACGTGATGAAATCGCCTTTGACGGTCTTCGCCCCTTTCAATAGCTCTGCATAAGGATCTGTTTTTTTTACGGGCGGTCTCACCAAAGCCGTTTGCTCTGTAGGCATTTTTTTCTTCTTTTTCTTCCCGAAGGCATTCGCGTCTTGCACAAAAGGCAAAACTAAACAGGTTACCATTAACAATACAATAATCTTTTTCATACATTTTTGTCTTAAAATTTAACGTACATCGCCCTTGAAAGAGAGGTATTTCACTCTCTTTCAATTCCATATCATTCAATCAAATTTCTTGTTATTCGTTCATTAACGTTCTGACTATCCCCTTCAGTACCTCGTACTTATGCATCACAACAGGATATCTCCCGTTCTCCTCCTCAAACTGTTCGTCGGTCATAGTCAATATCGCTACAACAAAGTCCCTCACATCCTCCTGCTGGGAAGAAGTCAGGTAACTATAAAAATCAGGCATTGCCGCGGGAAAATCTTCCGGAAGATCCCAATAAGAAAAAGTGCCGTAACTACAATTCAGGAAACCGAACTCTTTCCAATAAGCATCACCGACTGCCTCCGAATCATAATTAGAAATACGTACACCATAGGCAGACCCCGTCAACACCGAGTTGTTGGAATAGCGATAGAAAGCATTCAACGTATCCGCGTAGTTATATCTCAAATAAGCACCAAATTCTTCTCCTATAATATTATAAGTTAATGTTAATTTCTCGTCTTCAGACATCTTACACAAAGTGTCGATACCAATCACCGTACACCCAGCTCCCCGATACATCGTTCCCGGTATCCAATTAATATTCCAACTGACACTCCCCGCTCCTCTCAAGTAAACAGAATCCACTAACAAGAAACATTTGGGCTGAACGATCTCGGGTAAACGTTCCAATACTCCATCACAAAGAAATTCCACTCCAGTCTTCAATTTTTCCCGATCCCTTGACAAAACATACTTTACACTGGCCATCACACTTTCGATCGTGTAATTCGGGTCCAAAATTTCATAAGACACCCACTCTTGTCCGAATCTATCAACCTTCTTCTCTCTCCCGATCGTATCATTGTAGAAGATCGGGACATGATGATTCTCGTAAACCTCATAGATCAATCGATCCAAGGGATCATCAGAAGGATACACGATATACCAATTTTTATCCTCACCGGAAGGTCCCACATTGCTATCCTCATCATTACATTGCCAGCAACAAAACGCTAATATACATATCAATATAGTGTAATACTTATTCATAACTTTATTCACTTAAATTTCTCGGTTTTCTAACATTATCTACCATCACACCGTCATTATATTCCATCGCATACTTGGGTATCGGTAACACGTAAGCTTCCGCATCCACGTCATAGGTTCCCAACACGTAATAACCGGCAAGCACCGCGGTATTATTACCCCCATTTTCATAGCATGCATGCCGGATTTCCTTACTATCCGTGTATTTCGGGCTAACCGCATAACGACGCAAATCAAACCAGCGATGCCCCTCGAAGCAAAGCTCCCAACGACGTTCCCAACGGATTTTATCAATCAATTCTTTGCCCGTTTCTGTAATCTCATGGTTAGTCCCCGTTATAAATCGTTTGTCTCTCAATTCTTTCAATACGGCAGCCGCTTCTTCGTCCCGATCCTGCATAGCCAACGCTTCAGCTTTATTTAAATAAACCTCAGCCAAACGAATAGTTCCAATATCAGAAGTTATATCATTATTCATTCCCACTTGTTCATAAAAATCACCATACTTTGAGGAGATCCAGAACATGGCAAGCTGATCTCCTGGCAGATATAGTTTTGCTCTCTGATCTCCCTCTTCATAAGAATTTCGCAACTCATCGGATACTTTGTATGACATCGCCATTCCTCTCGGAACGCCACCCGGAACGCCACCGAGCGACGTGTTCGGAACCATAACATAAGTGTACAATCTATTAAGCCCTTGTGCAAATATTGTCTCCGAAGAAGTTGTTCTAATGACTCCTGCTGCCGTTTGGGTTAGATCCACCGGGATTGCAGCCATTTGCAAATATTTTAATGCCATTTCTTCCGTGTATCCCATTCGCAATAACTGATCGAACGTTGATTTCAAGCCACACCAAGCATGGGCCAATCCGTTATAATCTTCCAACTTAAAAGCTCCTTTCGTCAACACTTCGTCACATTGCTTTTCTGCTAATTCCCATTCTCCCATATATAGATAAACCCGGCTTAATAAAGTATTAGCAGCAAAAACAGAAGCCCGTCTTACAGATTTTTGCTCCACGCCGGTCAAATTAACAATCGCCTCTTTCAAATCATTCACAACCAACGCGTATACTTCCTCCACGGAGGCTCGTCCGAATTTAACGCCTTCAACATATTCCGTTATTTTCAAGGGGACTCCCAAATCCACAGAAGCTGTCGCTTTAGAATAAGGCTTAGCATACATATTTACCAACATAAAGTAATAATAAGCTCGCAAGAAGTGTGCTTCTCCCTTCACTCGCTCATAACTACTTTCCTCTTGAAATTCCTCAACATTTACCAATAAGGCATTCAACACCGCTATGTGCTTGTAATAAGTCTTCCATGCAAGATCTTTTATTTCCTGATCCCGGGTATAAAAAGGATCTTGTTGCCACCAATGAAACCCAGCTACCCGCCAAAATGTTGAATTATTGTCATATCTGGCTGCATAAGCATCCGTATCATCATCCATTGCATGCAAATAATAACCATAATCGTTATTTTGCAACGCGATGCTATAAGCATTCTCTTCAGTTCCCGTTCCCAAATCCGGATAACAGCTTCCTACCAACAATTCATCCAAATCGTTAATAGAAGTCACGTAAGCCAAATCCTGAGATTGCTCTTCCAAAAAATCACGACAAGACACTCCCAGAAAAAATACAAATATCAAACATATATATCTATTCATAACTATCTGTTTTAAAATGCTATATTCAAATTGAATGAATACGTCGGACGTATTGACATATTAATAGTTCCCGCGCTCCCCGTTTGCGTTGTCGGATCCTGTCCCTTCAAATCTTTACTGCAGATGGTAAACAAATTTGTCCCAGAAAACCCAATATAAGCTGATTTCAAATGCATTTTCTGACAGAATCTATCCGAAAAGCTATAACGTAAAGAGAAAGACTGCATTTTCACATAGTTCCCACTTACAACCCGGACATCCGAATTATCATACATCTGCCAAATGTTTTCGGCAAAACTCTTATTTCTCAATTCCGCCGGCCAAACTCCATTCTCTCCCTGCATACCACCGCCAACCGTATTTATAAACTCTGAATTGGGAAGTATTCCCGGTATATTCGTATATTTTTCATCGCCCGGACGTTGCCAACGATCTAAAAATTCGCGACGTACATTTTCCAACGGTTGTGGAGCCAATGTTCCGTTACCTAACGAAATATTCGGATATAACTGCAATAAACGAATCTTTGAACCAAAACTATATGCCATATTAACCGACAGGGTAAACCGATGGTACGTGAACGTGTTGAGAATGCTTCCCTGAATGTCCGGGACCCGACAACCAGAATAAGCCATCACGGATTTGAACATTTCTTCTTTATCCATCGTGATATAACTATTTAACTCTTCATCAGAAATGCCATAAAAAGTCGGTCGCCCATCCTTGGGATCCAAACCAGCAAACTTGTAAGAATAAAAACTATTTAAAGGCCGTCCTGCAATATTTATGCTTCCGTCCAGATAATCCTGGTAAACGATTTCATCTTGTACTGTCGCATCTTTGTTGTCTATAGCCTTATCAATCAACTGATTTATCACCTGACCTATTTGTGGATCCAACTTCCATCGAAAACCATTCGGATTCCCGGCTGAAATCTGATCTATCGGGACAAAATTCAAAGAAACTTCTACTCCTTTATTTTTCAGTGTTCCTTGATTTACCATATATTCTGTTACACCATTAATTTCTGAAACCGTTTTCTCCAAGAACGCATCTCTTGTCTTCTTGTAATAATAAGAAACAGAACCATTCACTTTGCTATTAAATAATGAGAAATCAATCGTCAAGTTTGTTGACGCCGTTTTCTCCCATTTCAAAAAAGGATTTGCAAATTTATAGACAGTCGACTTGTATTCCCCAAAATAAGGATCCATTGATCCTCGTTGAATTACCATATCAGGTCCCTCTCCTTCCAGCATATTTCCCTGATAACCAAAAGAAGCTCTTAAAGAAAGATCATTCACCCAATACACGTTCTTCAGAATATCCTGCGCAACATTCCAACGTCCTGAAATAGACCATATGGGCAAAATCTTTTCATTACTCCGACTCCCAAACGCATTGGAATAATCCATACGTCCATTAACATTAAACATATACACGTCATTGTAAGAATAAGATCCCGAGAAATAAACCGACATCAAATTTGTCAACTGATGCGTACGCTGCCCCAAGGCTTCTGCCGTTTGTGTCCATTGGGCATAATACGGATATTTTTCCAGGTCAATGGTTGTCATTTTCAAGCCACGTTCCGGAACATATCCCCGATATGTCTGACTTATTCCAGTGTATTTTGTTGAAGAAACTTCCCATCCGGCCGAAGCAAATAGCAGATGTTTTCGATTTGAATCCATGTAATGATTAAAATCTAACTGGGCTCGGGCCATGTAACTGTTATTTCGGGTATTACTTTCTTTCAACTCACCACCAACTGGCAATAGAGAAGAAGTTCCGCCATCATGTCTCAAACAAGCGACATAATACGACTTTTCTCCATGATAAACGTCCATTTCCGTGTGATTTAACGTATAGGAAAGTGTCGTGCTTAATTTTAAAAAATCAAACAAATTATAATTAACCGTAGCATTCAGCGAGACTCCACTGGAATTAATATCCTGTGATGAATTGGCAATCTCATTCAAAATATTAAAAGCAGCTAGCTGGTTCTCATCTCCATTTATTCTTGACGGAGCTGCATACGGCCGGTTATAGTACAGCAATTCGCCATTTTCGTCATAAGCCGGCACTGCACGGCTTGTGTTATAAGCATAATTTACCAGACCTACATCATCGGGGGTATATTCCTTTTCTTGAATATTAGCATTAAGCCCAAACTGCATGGAAAAACGATTATAATTTGAGGTCAATTTAACGTTTGCAGTATACATTTTATTAGACTCTCCTTTTGCGGTTCCATTAATGTCACTATACCCCAAGGAAGCGTAATAACCGAATTGGTTAGCTCCACCGGAAACGCTCAATGTATGTTTATGCGTGAAAGCATTCTGGGTAAGAATATCGAACCAATCCGTATTTAAAGCCTCGTAATATCCAACGACCTCAGACATCTGATCATAGGAATACTCTCCATTCCAGTATTTTCTCATAGCATCTTCATACCCCACCCAGGTTTCAATCGTGGGATACTCTATACGTTTTTGAATCAATTCCCGAGAATAAGCAATACGTTCCGTTGAATTCATCATATTCACGCTTTTATCCGAGTAATGTGGACGACGAGTAATGCTACCAGACACGGAATAATTGAAGCGAGGAGGTCCCGCTTTTCCTTTCTTCGTTGTAATCACAATTACACCGTTAGCAGCTCGAGCCCCGTAGATGGCCGTAGCCGAAGCATCCTTTAACACATCTATCTGTTCAATATCCTCGGGATTCAATCCGGATATAGCATTACCTAACAAATTCACAAAATCCAAATCATTGAGTTGACTAGGATCCACGTTTACCGGATCCGTCAAAATCATACCATCCAACACCCACAACGGAGCCTGACTTCCTAATAAAGTTGTCGTACCTCGTATTTTGATTTTAGGAGTCGCACCCACTTGACCACTATTCTGCATGAATATCATTCCCGGAACCTGTCCTTCCAACATTTGGTCTACCGTGCTTATTCCCGGTTGCATAATATCATCCATTTTCAAGGTTGTCACCGCACTTGTCAAATGACGTTTGTCAACGGAATAGTATCCCAAAGCAACGACCTCATCCATTACCTGCACATCTTCTTCCAAAACGACAGACAAGGATTTCTCGCTATCCTTTACAAGCACGGAGCGTTGTTTGTATCCCACGAAAGAAAAAATCAACTCCAAGGTATCCCGTTTCGGTAAATCAAAGCTAAACTCTCCTTTCATATTCGTCGCAAATCCCAAGGCCGTTCCCTTCACCCGGATGGTCACTCCCGGTAACAATTCCCCTCTCTTATCTTTCACGACTCCTTTCACGGTGACTTTCTCTGGAACCTTCTTTTCTGGTTCCGGGCGAACAATAATCAACTTTCCGTCAAACTCAAACACCATTCCGGTATTCTCCAACACTTTGTTTAAAACGCTTTCCACGGTTTCATCTTTGGCCTTTACGGAAAACGTACCCAAACTTTTTGTTTGTTCCGTGTTAAAAACAAAAAACAAATTCGTCTGTTTTTGAATCTCGTCAAACAACACCTTAATTGAAACATTTTTTAGATCAAGATTCACTCGCTCTTGTTGTCCCAATGTCGATGCCGATAATCCTAACGTGAAAAACAGCATCAATGAAATACAAAGTTTCATCACTAGTAAGACTTTTCGTTTTCTATGCCCCCCTAAAAGTTGGCATAACCATTTTTTTCTCATATATTTGTAATTATTTTAATTAATATTGGCGGCAGTATGTTTTCCTAGGACTCCTGCCGCTTCCTTTTTATTCTGTTACAACTATCGTTCTATCTTTTAATACAAAATGCACATTTACCATTTTATTTATTGCTCTCAAAATCACCTCTACATCCTCATACTTCTCCATATGCCCGGTAAAATGATAGGTTTTCACTTTTTCACTACTGAAAAACACATCCACGTTATACCACCGCGACAACCTCTCCAATATTTCTTCCAAACTCGCCTCCTCGAAAACGAAATATCCATCCTTCCAAGCCGTGTAAACCAAGGGATTTACCTCTCGAATACCTTTAAATTGTCCATCGTTACTAAACTCAGCCATTTGTGAAGGCTTCATGATATACTCTTCTTTCGAATCTTTCCCTTGTACCCCCACTTTACCCGACACCAATACTGTCTGAACGCCTCGGGGTCCATACGTATTCACGCTAAATTCCGTCCCATAAACTTTCACTCGCATCGCATCCGTTATCACGTAAAAGGGACAATTTGTATCCTTCGCTACCTCGAAATAAGCTTCACCCGACAGATATACCTCTCTCTTTTGATCGTCAAATGCCACGGGATACTTCATTTTCGACGAGGCATTCAAATACACCCGCGAACCATCTGACAACGTCACCGTGTATTCACCTCCTCTCGGGGTATGCAACGTATTATACTGCAACTCGGTTTTCGCACTTTTAGTTTCATTATAAACGATTCCAGCTTGCCCGTTTGTTACTTTAATTCTTTCATCAATTTGAATATCACCCTGTTTCGTTGGGATCAACGATATGACATTTCCCGTTGCCGTGGTTAAAGTCGCTTTACATTCACCCGGCTCTATTTTCATAGCAACAGCCATCGATGAAGTATTCTCTACCGTCTGTTCCTTTTGCAACCAATAAATACTTACCAACAATGGTAAAATCAAGATTGCCGCATATTTATACACCCGATGCAAACGATACCTCTTGTGTTTTGCGTGGATATATTCCACATAACGACACAGTTCCTTTTCTTCTCTCTCTTTGGAAGGAAGCGGGCCGCTCATAACATTCCATGCTTTTTTCAATTGATTGAAATAAACCTCATTCGCCGGATCTTCTTCCATCCAGCGGGATAACATCAAAATCTCTTCCGGGGTAGCCACCCCATCCAAAACTTTTAATATTAATTCATCTTTATCAAAATTACAAGTCATTATTTTTCCGTTTTACACACTTATAACGACTAAAGACGAATTTACCCCCAAAGATTTTCTATAAATTTTGAAAAAAAATGATACACAATAACCATTCTAACTCCTTCCGTAAACGAGAAAAAGCTATTGTCATCTGGTTTTCAACCGTTTTCACGGAAATATCCAACTTTTCTGCGACTTGTTTATTGGATAACCCCTCCATTTTACTCAACTCAAATATTTCCCGACAACGTTCGGGCAATCGCTCTACTGCCTCTTGAATCGCCCCTATCAAATCCTCCTCTACTAACAACAATTCCGCCTCTGGGGTTTCCACCACTTTCGAGAAATAAAAGTCCAACAACTCTTGATTGATATAGTTACTCTCCACCTTACGATGCTTGATTGCATCCAAACAACTATTATATACCACCTTGTAAAGATAAGGCCGCAACAACATATTCCCTTTCAATTCCTTGCGTCTCTCAAACAATCCGCAAAAAGCCTCCTGCACTACATCATTCGCCAACTCCGTATCATGTAAAATACGCCCCGCATAATTCAATAATGGTGCATAATACGTACGAAATACCTTCACAAAAGCACATTCTTTTCCCTCCCGAAGTTCTATAATCAATTGTTCCGTACCATTATCCATTTCCATCATCGATCATCAAAATCTATCCGTTTTTTCTACCGGACAAATATACAATAATCTTTTATACCAAAAATTTCACTTTCTTTTTCTAGTATCTCGTTTTATTATTGGTCGCCTGCCAAAGCCTGAATTCCTCTCCCGCACCCTCTTCTCGTTTGTTCTCAAACGGGATGCAACGCATAGGGCCATCCAACACGATTTCTTTATAGATAAAAGAATCATCAAATCCCCCGGCAGCGGCATCTTCCTTGGTGCAAGCATAATACACTCGTGCCGGTCTTGCCCAGTATATCGCCCCCAAACACATGGGACAAGGTTCACAACTGGAATAGATCTCACAATCTTTCAACTGGAAAGAATCAAGTTGCTTGCAAGCCTTGCGAATAGCGTTCACTTCCGCGTGAGCCGTGGGATCATTATCGGGAACAACCGTATTCCCGGAAGTTGCAATAATTTTTCCGTCCCGCACAACTACCGCCCCAAACGGTCCTCCCGTTCCATTCTCCACGTTCGCCACGGCAATACGAATTGCCTCCTTCATAAATTCCGGATTATATGCCATTTAAATTTATGATTTTTGATTTATGATTCCAACCACACAACGGGGTACCCATTCTGTGATTCATTCTAAATTCTAAATTTTATATTTTGTCTGTTTCCCGCTTCTCCAAATCATGTAAATTCCGACCAGCACAAATGGAATACTCAACCATTGCCCCATATTCAAGGTCATGGTGTCTTCAAAGGCTTCCTGGTTCTCTTTCACAAATTCGATCACAAAACGAGCGGTAAAGATCAGTACCAAAAACATTCCGAAAAGAAATCCTTGACGGTCTTTCGCTTTTGTTTTCCAATACAAATGCATTAAAATAGCAAAACTGATCAAGTAACAGATGGCTTCGTACAACTGTGCCGGATGACGGGGAGTCATCGGATCTGACATCCCGGAATGTACAAAACGGAATCCCCAAGGCAAATCCGTCGGTAAACCGACAATCTCCGAGTTCATCAAATTTCCCATCCGGATAAAGAATCCTGCCAAAGCAATTGGAATTACGGCACGATCCAAAATCCAAAATATTGATTTCCTACTTACCTTCTTGGAATAGTACCACAACCCGGCAATAATCCCGATTGCAGCCCCGTGGCTGGCCAATCCTTGGTATCCGGTAAAACGGAATTCCGGTTGAAACCGAACCGGCAGAATAATTTCAAACGGATGAGCGCTATAATATGCCCAATCATAAAAGAAACAATGGCCTAACCGAGCCCCGATTACCGTGGCAACCGCCACGTATATCCACAATTTGTCCAACCATTGCTGGCTTAATCCTTCCGACTTGAACATCTTCTCCTCCACTTTATACCCGCACACGAAAGCCAAGGCGAATAACAACCCGTAATAACGAATCGAGAAACCACCTAAACTAATTAATTCGGGACTGACATCCCAGTTGATAAATAATGAAACCATAATTATTTACGATTTAAAATTTATGATTGACGATTACAGAAAGAATCTAAAATCATCAATCATAAATCTAAAATTATTTTATTCTTCCCCCTTCCCGTGGCAATTCTTGTATTTTTTTCCGCTTCCGCAAGGGCATGGATCATTACGTCCTACTTTGGGACCCACTTTCACGGGTTCGGTTTTACGGGGAGCTTGATTGGTCTGAGTGGCAGGAGAATCACTACGTCCGGTACGCATCTTACTTAAATCAGTCCGTTTCTCTTCCGCCTGCTTTACTTCTTCAGGGGCATCAAAAGGAATTTGTCCTTTCATCAAGGTAGACACGACATTTTTGTTAATCTTGTCCACCATGCTCTTGAATAAGTTGAACGACTCGAATTTATAGATCAACAGAGGATCTTTTTGCTCGTAAGTTGCATTCTGCACGGATTGTTTCAAATCATCCATTTCACGCAAGTGTTCTTTCCACGCGTCGTCAATATGGGCCAACATGATGGACTTTTCGTAAGCCCGAATCAATTCCTCACCTTCAGATCTGTAAGTTTTCTCAAGATTAGCCACGACATTGTAAGCCCGTTTTCCATCGGTAAAGGGCACCACGATATTCTTGAACATTTCCCCTCTCTGTTCGAAAACATTCTTGATCACCGGGAAAGCCTGTTTAGCAATAGTTTCCGTTTTGCGACTGAATGTATCCCGTACTTCCTTGTACAATCTCTCGGTCAAGTCGTTGGCAGAAGTCTTCTGGAAATCTTCCTCCTTTATATCAAAATCAACGGCAAGATATTTCAACACATCCATGCGGAAGCCTTCCAAATCATTCGCCTCTTTGTGTTCTTCCACCAAAGCCTCACATACATCATACATGTTGTTGGCAATATCCACACCGATTCTCTCTCCCAGCAAGGCGTGACGTCTTTTCTTGTAGATTACCTCGCGTTGAGAGTTCATCACATCATCATATTCCAGCAAACGCTTACGGATACCGAAGTTATTTTCTTCCACCTTACGTTGTGCACGTTCGATGGATTTGGTAATCATGGAATGTTGGATCACATCACCTTCCTCGTGACCTAAACGGTCCATCACCCGGATGATTCTCTCAGAACTGAATAAACGCATCAGATCATCTTCCAATGACACGAAGAATTGAGAAGAACCCGGGTCACCCTGACGTCCGGCACGACCTCTCAACTGACGGTCGACACGACGAGAATCGTGACGTTCCGTACCGATAATGGCCAAACCACCTGCGGCACGTACTTCCGGGCTTAACTTGATATCGGTACCACGACCGGCCATGTTGGTAGCGATCGTAACCGTACTCTTTTGACCCGCCAAGGCCACGATCTCGGCCTCTTTCTGGTGCAACTTAGCGTTCAATACATTGTGCTGGATCTTACGCATCGTAAGCATACGGCTCAATAGCTCGGAGATCTCTACGGATGTTGTTCCCACCAATACCGGACGGCCTGCTTCCGTCAGCTGAACGATTTCCTCGATAACAGCGTTATATTTCTCACGTTTTGTCTTGTAGATACGATCGTTCATATCGTTACGGGCGATCGGTCGGTTGGTCGGGATCACGACTACGTCCAATTTGTAGATATCCCAGAACTCGCCTGCTTCCGTCTCCGCCGTACCGGTCATACCGGACAGCTTATGGTACATACGGAAGTAGTTCTGCAAGGTGATCGTGGCGAATGTTTGTGTAGCGGCCTCTACCTTTACACGTTCCTTAGCCTCGATCGCTTGGTGCAGGCCATCGGAATAACGACGTCCGTCCATGATACGACCCGTCTGCTCGTCAACGATCATGACCTTGTTGTCCATAACCACGTACTCATCATCCTTCTCGAATAAGGTGTAAGCTTTCAATAATTGGTTGATGGTATGTACACGCTCGCTCTTGACGGAATAGTTCGCCAATATCTCGTCCTTTTGGGCCTGTTTCTCTTCCTCGGTTCCTGTCATATTCTCCAATTGGGATAATTGGGAAGTGATATCGGGAAGTACGAAGAAGGTCGGGTCGTCCGTCTTACCGGTCAATAGGTCGATACCTTTATCCGTCAATTCGATACTGTTGTTCTTCTCGTCGATCACGAAATACAACTCATCGGTCGCCTCGTGCATATGGCGCATATTCTCGGACATGAAATATTCTTCCGTCTTCAACATTTGAGCTTTTACGCCTTGCTCGCTTAAGAACTTGATCAACGCCTTGTTGCGGGGATATCCCTTGAAGGAGCGGTACAGAAGGATAGAGCCTTCCTCAACGACCTTCTGGTCATCGCTAGCCATTTTCTTCTTGGCCTCGATCAATAATTTGGAGCAAAGGTCTTTCTGCGCGTTCACGACAACCTCCACGTTCGGGCGGAATTGCTCGAATAATTGTTCCTCGCCACGAGGGATCGGTCCGGAGATGATCAGCGGCGTACGAGCGTCATCGATCAATACGGAGTCCACCTCATCGACGATGGAGTAGTTATGCTTGCGTTGTACCAAGTCTTTCGGGCTGATCGCCATATTGTCGCGCAAGTAGTCGAAACCGAACTCGTTGTTCGTACCGAACGTGATATCCGCCTCATAAGCCTTACGGCGAGCCTCGGAATTCGGCTGGTGCTTATCGATACAGTCTACGGAAAGCCCGTGGAACATATAAAGCGGTCCCATCCACTCGGAGTCACGTTTTGACAAGTAATCATTCACGGTTACCACGTGTACACCGTTACGTGTCAAGGCGTTCAAGAATACCGGAAGGGTAGCCACCAAGGTCTTACCTTCACCGGTAGCCATCTCGGCGATCTTACCTTTATGAAGAACGACGCCACCGAATAGCTGAACGTCGTAATGGATCATATCCCAAGTGATCTCGTTACCACCGGCTTTCCAGTGATTGGCGTAGATCGCCTTATCGTCCTCGATGCGGACAAAGTCGAAACGAGCGGCCAGATCCCGGTCGAATTGGTTAGCGGTAACTACCACTTCCTCATTCTCGGCGAAACGGCGGGCCGTATCTTTCATGATGGCGAATACCTCGGGCAAGGATTGCTCCAGTACTACTTCCATCTTGTCCGTGATGGCTTTCTCAATTTTATCTACCTCGGCCCAGATCGCCTCACGTTCTTCCAGTTCCTTATCCTCGATGCCTTTGCGAAGCTCTTCCACTTGCGCTTTCTCCTCGGCTACGTAGTCCTGGATACGTTGTTTGATCTCATCTGTTTTCGCACGCAACTCGTCGTTCGAGAGTGCCTTGATTGACGGATATACGGCCTTTACCTTATCTACGTAAGGTGTGATTTCTTTAAGGTCACGCTGCGACTTATTGCCGAACAGCTTCGTCATAAACTCATTAAATCCCATGATTCTTATGTTAATGGATAGTTGAGCAACTATCGTCTGTTATTACTTTGTTGTTTGAATAATTAGATAATAATAAATAGAAAGAAGAGCCACAACCCTTGATAATTATCAACTTTAATAATCAATTCTCTATTATTTGGTTGTCAGCTCCCAGAGCGGCAAGCTTTGCGTAGCGTTTGGTGGCCTGATTCTTAGCACATGAGTTACCGTGGGGGCTACCTCAGTGGCCTTGACTTCGCGGTAGATATGTTGGGGTTTCAACCCGTTGCCCATAAATACCAGCGGGGTGATAACAGCATTATTGCGTATAATCTTGACTTTTTCTTTCGGATTGTCGAGGTTCACTTTCCAACCGGGTTGCAACTCGATGATCAGATCGCCCCGTCTCAGATGATGCGTACCTTGACGGAATTTGGCGGTTCCCTCGTTCCAGTCACCTGTAAGCAAGCTTCTACCCGTAGTGACGAGTTGTACGCCACTAAATTCCTGTATGAATTCGGCGGCCTTGTTCTGTAAAGTCGTCAAATCCAGCTTGGCGTCTTCTATCGCCTTGCGGTTCAAGTAGATCTGGTTGTCGTAGTATCCTTGTACCCAGCTGGTATGTTGGCCGTAAATGGCCATCAAGTACATATTAAGCAGGGCTAGACAACGTTTCGGGTGAAACTCGCCACCGTTCACCATCAAGCCGTCCGGATAAGACTCCTCGCTTTTATAATAACCGGAACCGGTGAAGACTACCAATGTATTGGCCAAGCCCACTTTCTTGTCGATCGTATCCAATAGCTTCTCGATGTCTTGATCGAGTTGGTAATACGTATCTTGAATCTCCCGGGTGTATTCCTTGCTCATCGTACCCCGGTAATTGCCCGCGTAGTACGTGATAGACAACATATCCGGGCAACTGCGTGTACCAAACCCTCCGTACTCTAGGAACTGGAGGGCCAAACGATTGATCTCCTTATTGATGAACGGCGAGGTCTTCAGGTTCGGATAGCAGTTCGCAAACTTCTCGCTGAACGTATAGCGGAAAGGTAGATCGTCTAATACGTAAGGAAAGGCATTGTATTTCTCTATTGGAAGGGTAGGAGTCCATACCATGGTTTCCAAGCGTGACGCCAAAGATTCCGGGCCGTTATTATAGCGGTCTACGTACCAAGGGATTCCCTTATAATACGTCGTGGTAGCCCATTTCCCGTTGGTGTTATCCATCCAGAAAGCTCCGTTCGCCGCATGTCCGGCGGAAAGGATGGCGCTCTCGGCATCCGGGGCGATGGAATATACGTCGCTTCTTCCTTGAGAGGCGATTTTCAACTCGTCGCCGATCGTGGAACTGAATAAATTCTTGGGCGAATAATTCTCTTTCGTGTAATTACCCAGATATTCGGGATCATTTAAGATCGAGACCTCTTTCTCTTTCTCGAAATCAAATGTCTTATCTCCGGCGATACCGCTGAAGCAAGGGTTGCTTCCGGTAAAAAGAGTCGCGAACGCGCTGGCTTGGTCTATGTCAGAGAACTCGAAGCGGATATTGTTATACACCAACCCCTCGTTCATCAAACGCTTGAAGCCCCGTTCGCCAAATGTATTATAAAAGTATTCTATATAGTCGCCCCTTAGCTGATCCACAGTAATACATACCACCAATTTGGGGGTACGCTGCTGCGCCTCAAGGTTTGTTACCACGAGGATAGCGATAAGTGACGTTATAATTTTTCTCATCCGATTCTCCATATCTTTCTGTAAACACCCCAACCCGAACGAACCCAAATCGAGGCTACAAGCGGAATAAAGGCACTGTTTAGATGTTGCGGAATGAAATGCCATCCCAGTAACATCAGCGTAAGCGCCGCAAAGTTAATAAAATGATAGTAATATGCAGCCTTCTTCAGCTTTTTTACGCAAAACAAAATAACAGCGATCAAATCGAGCGGCTGTAACCATACCAAAGACCAGTTCGGCCACGTGCAGGGATGGACGGATATGAAGCTAAGAAAGAAGAGGATGACACCTCCGGCTCCGGCTACCGAGAAAAGGACACAATCCACCCACAGGAAGTATTTTTTTTTGCGCCATTCGATCCAAGTAAGCCCTAAAACGATTCCGAACAGAAGCCAAGCGCAGACTAAAGGGGTGAATAAATCCCAGATATCTTTTTCCGGCTCGTCGGCTTCCCCGGCTCCGATCACGTGGGTCTCGCTCACCAATGGGCGGATTGTCCCGTCCGGGCCCGTGATGGTGGCTTTAGAGAACGCTTCTTTTAGATAAGGGGGGAGGAAGAGCATCTCGTGCTGGGTGGCCTCCCGGTCGGTGGGGCTGCCTAGCGCTAGGTCGCATCCGAATGTGAGCCACGGATGGTTTCGGGTACAATAATTAATAAGATCCCGGAAGGTCTGGGATTGATAGGGATACTGATAATCGACGCTCCCGTTGATCTCCTTTTCCAAGATCGCGGCAGGGCGGGTAGCGCAATTATCGAAGAAGAAGTTATAACGATATACCCTGTTCTCCGGCCTGTAATTGATAAGCAGGGCGTCCCATATATGCTCTTTCTCTTCTTGGGTGAGGTTCAATACTTGTTCCGTGATATCGCTGCCCCGCATTTGGTACTCGATCACGTAGTCTTGGAAATCGGCTACTCCCAGTTTATAATCCGTCTCTCCTTTAGCGAATCGGTAGATAAAATTAGGTTTGGAGAAATCAAATATACCGTAATTGAATATATAATCTATATTTTGCTTGGGATCGTATATGCGTAGAGCGGCATGCCCGTACACGGTGAATACCTCTTCATCGTACGGTGCGCTGGTCATCAGACTGATACGGGCTTCCTCGCTCAGTTTGGGTTGCGCCATCGCCGATAGGGAAAGAATCCCCAGCAGGAATAGAAATATGCTTTTTGTCATTCTCTTCTTGATTATTTGACGCAAAGGTAGATTATTTTTCTTAAACAGTATAGATCGTTTAAGCATAACATATGGCTTTATGTCGAGAAAAGAGATAGCTTTGTTTTTATTATAAAGGGAAAAGGAAACTTGGTTACGTCTTTGATTATAAGAGTGTTGCAGTTTTTGCGGATTTTTTTTTAAGAAACTTTAGTTTCTTCTAGGGAAAACAAAAGTTTTCCTATGA
>ERZ780149.1847-NODE-1847-length-21285-cov-4.469760_pt1 | contig 21285 bp, 27 predicted proteins | sample MGYA00511367_ERZ780149 | MGnify/ENA primary metagenome ERZ780149 (study PRJEB29588, sample SAMEA2153852) | human gut metagenome | biome: human gut; feature: human-associated habitat; material: faeces | place: Denmark | collected 2008/2010 ... | reverse complement strand
GCGGTTATGATTTCATCCCAAGATTTAAATCTGCTCCGCGTGGATTTTTCCAGCATTTTTATGATAACAGACACAATGTGGGGGGGCAAAACGTTATTTACACTTGCCGGATTTTTGACTCCTTGAAACAAGTGCATGTTTTTATATTCGATATAATCGTTTTTCATTGGAAGCGAATATGGATAATCCAAGGTTGCCAGTTCGTAAAACACTATTCCCATCGAATAAATATCCATCTGAATAGTGTTTTTGTCGTTGTTCCATGCTTCCGGAGCAATATATAACAGCGTTCCTCCATTCTTGAAAGTCATCGTTCTTGTGCTTTCTCCCGAAATTTTCGAAAGGCCAAAATCCGTGATTTTTAATGACCCGCCAAAATTCAATATGTTTTCAGGTTTAATATCCCGATGAACCAACTGTGCATTTACCGCTTTCATTCCTTTGGAAAGTTGAAGGAGCAAATTCACTAACGTATTGTTATCAAAAAATGTTCCCTTCTGATTCAGAATCAAATCGCGAACTGTTCCGTCTGCAGTATATTCCATAATGATGTATGGTGGCAACTCTGAGAATAACTTTCCGTCGTGAATGAAAATATACTTTATTACATTTTCCGATTCAATTAACTTGGATTGGTTTGTCTCTTTTTGAAAAGACAAATACATATCATTGCTTGGAAAATCATTTTGCAAAGTTTTAACAGCAAAAATCATCCCATCTTTTTCGCGGCGAGCTTTGTAAACATATCCAAATCCGCCCTCGCCGAGAGTATCAGTCAGTAGATAGGCATTTCCTTTATCATCTTTTACGCAAGATCCAATTGTCAAAATCATTGTATTCATCCCTTCTCCAACAATCCCCTAATCAGGATTGGGCTGTCGAATGTTTATTCCGCCTCATAGCCCCTCGCAATATGAAGGATATCGTTTTTCAGTTGTCTATTCATCAATTCAAGGTCAAAATCGCGATAGTCCCACGTTCTTGTATCACCATACGGAGATAAGTATTCGTGATCGGATTTGCCATTCTTTTTTATTTTCCTAACAATTGCACCGAATTCACCGGGGAATACATCGTCCAGTATTCCTTTTCCGGCTCCGTCAATAACCTTCGGATACTCCGAAGCGGTTCCTTTCTCCATATCTGTAACCGATTCCAGTTTGATCGTAAACATCTGATCACAGCCATAATCGTAGCACATGGAAATTTCGTCGCCGATATTCATACCCAGCTGATTCAGCTTTACTGTTCTCGGATCGGTCATTTCTTCCATACCTATACTGCGGAAATTGTCGTCCGTTTCCAGTTCGTAACGTCTTCCATTGAACCGAAGATAAAACAAGTGATATGCCAATGTATCAAAGGCGGCAAGGACAAGATATCCGAGTTTTGCCATTGTGAAATTGGAGGATACGTCAACAGTTCTGTTCAGAATCTTTTCGTAACCGTCATAAGTAATCTTCAATCTGTATATTTGTGCTTTCATCGATTATCGCTGCCTTTCTTTGCCGGAATGTGTATTACTGTATCGCGGAGAATGAGTTCGTATTTTTCTTTTGCTGCCGCAAACTCTTTTGTGTTATATGGGTGCGGGCATTCATCCTGCGAAATAAACTTGCCATCGCTGTCCTGCGTTCTCGAAAAACCAAATGCACAATAGTGCTCATAGCATTTTTTATCAGGATTCCAGACGGAATGTGATCCCCAGCACTTCTTTCTGTTGTTTCCGTTTCCGTCACAATAAACGGTCTTCCTCGGAGCAATATCAATTCCCGCGTCGGAAATCCCCTGCTGCACAATGGCTTCGAATTCGGTACCAAGTTTGCAGAGTTTTATAAAAGATGCGGCATATATAGGTTTACCGTTTAAGAATCCTTTGACAGTGTTTACCGATAAGCCGGTTTCTTTTGCGATATCAGAAGCAGAAAAAGACCGCTTTTCCATATACGAAACCAATGCTTCTCGTGTTTGATCACTGATAGTCTCAAAATCGTTCAAAAGACCGATTCTTTCCGCAGTGTCATCTGACGGCGGGGTTGAGGTTAACAGATCTTCAATAGTGCATCCAAGTTCGTCGCCGATTTTATCAATTACTTCAAGAGATACGTATTCTCCCTTACGCATTTTCGTAAGCGTAGCAGAGGATACGCCGGTTCTGTTTGATATTTCTTTTTGTGAAATGCCTTTTTCTTTCAGCAAATTCCATAGTTTGTAGTAGTAAACCACGATGCCATACAATCCCCTTTCGAGAGATGTCTATATTATATCACACTTTTTTGTATTTGTCAATGGGTTCATCAAGTAAACCTATTGACTTTAATACATTAGTCTCATTCGGAAGTATATGTCGTATATAAAGTTTGAAGGAGGTGCGTTTTGCATCTCCTTCGTCTTTTTCAGCATCTCTCGATAATCAGCCGGACCATAGAATCGGACAATTCACCGTACCATTTGTTTCTGTCCTCGAACGCGTTGCCGAAGTCGAACCAGTACATCATTGAACTGACGTGCTTGGCAATGATCGAGTAGAAATAATAATCGTCGCCGTATTCATTCCAACGGTAGAACAAATACTCAATCTGCTCTTCCTTGGGGAGTGCATTGTATTCGTCTATCGTCAGCCATGGGAACAGGCAGTCAATTTCGCCGCATTCAAAGTCTGCAATGCTTCTCTTGTGAACGTATCCTTCGTACTTGAAAGGCCTGTCCTTTACGATTTTGTCTGCAACGCTCGATGCGTACGGAACGACAAAAACGGACTGGCGATAATGCTCGCGCCACGTCATCTTGCCCCATCCCTCAATTACCTCATCGAGGTTTTCGTGAAAGACGGTAAGCATATCTTTGCTCATATCGTCGGGAATGCCCCACCCGATACTGTGACTTTCGAGATCATTGTAAACGTCAAAGAAACTCGACTGAGCCCAGTAGATCGGTTCGACGCTGAACGTTCCATCCGGTCGCTTCATTGTCGGACTCAGATTATACCATTTGCCATCCACCTGTATTTCCGCGTAAACATAATATGCTGTACTCATTCATTACCCTTTCCCCGGTCCTGCTCCGGATTTTCAAATGAATTAAACAGAAAATGCATTCTGTCAATTCTCTTATCGATGTGCCAGTGTCCGCAGTACCATGCCGTATAGTCGAGCTTATCCTCAATCTCATCAAGCCAACGTTCCGTACTGTCATCGACCGTTGACTGGTCAATACCCGGAAGAAAAACTTCAACCGGTTCGTACTTAAACGGACAAGTGTGAGAGAGGACGTAATCGACGGGCTGTGCGGCCACAACGGCCTCAACGCGGCGTTTCACCGCATCGGACGGCTGTTCATCCGCCCACCATCCGAAGCCCCGTACAAGCCTGTAAAACTTGTCTACGCTGTAGGCTCCGCCGATGACAAGATACCGTTTTTCATCGATTGTAAAAACGTTTCCGTCTTCGGCAAACAGGATATTCGGATATTTTTCTTCATATCTGACGATTCCGCCGTTCCAGCTTTTCGTCACATATTCCGGTATGTTTTCGGGACGATTTTCATGGTTGCCGTGGATACATAGTATCGTGGGCTTCAACATTGAAAACTTTTCTTTCATTTTTCTGTCGCGGGAGCCGCCGTAGTAGTTCAGGCCGACGTCGCCGAGAATGATAATAATATCATTTTCGTCCGGCTGAAACCGTCTGCAGAAATCCTCAATTTTCACTGGGCTTCCGTGTATGTCGCCTGTAATATAGATCATTTTTGATTTCTCCTTTGCTTCTGAATTATATCATAGATTTCCCAAAAAAAGGGCACTTTTTGCCAAAATGTAATAGCAAACCGCGAAAATATATACGAAACCGAAAGGCGCTGTGAACCGTCAGACCCACAGCGCTTTTCTTATTTTCTCAGTGAACTTTGCTTACGATTTTGTTCTTCTTAAGCACTTCCACAAGGTTCCGGCTACATTCCAGAACAATCTCCTTTTCAAGCATCGTGCAGCTTTCCATAATCTCCGCGTATTCGGCGGCGATAGTTCTTTCCTTCTTCACGAGTTCGCTTTCAAGCAGTACGTCCGGTGTGATCTCGAGCGCATTTGCAATCTGAACGATTGTATCAAGGCTCGGAATCTTACTGCCGTTCTCTATGTAGCTTATATAGCCGGGTGAGAGATCCGCCATTTCCGAAAGTGTCGACTGAGAGATCTGCCGCATCTTCCGAAACTCACGTATTTTCTTTCCGATGAGAATGTAGTTAAGGGCCATTTTTACTCCTTTCCCACCCGCAATACCGGCTATATTCAATCTATTCCTCTGTTATTTTCAAAATTTTCTCAACTTTTTTTCGTTTCATATACTGGCAGTCAGCGGTCTTGACCTATGGAATATTCCAATAAAATCGTTTTCTAAGTATAATTTTACTGACGCCGTGAAAGGAGTGAGAAGCATATGGAACAAGAAGTCAACGAATCCGAACCGATTTCGGGTGATAGTCCGACTGAGGATTATTCAGTCGAGTCATTGTACAAACGGTTCCCGAATCCGCTTCAGCATTACAAGGTCGCGGTCTATGTGAAGTATCAGCTGAACTGCCTTCAGCCTGACTACCTTCGCAATCTCAAAAGCGATTACGATGAAATGCTTTCGAGGTATGAGAACTGGGAGTTCGTCGACTATTATGTCGACACAGCCCCACAGTCCGCGAGCTTGTCAGATCTTGAATCTTGGATTCGGCTTGTCAGTGATTGCGAGTCCGGAAAAGTTGACCTGATTCTAATCGCAAATGCCTTTGCGTTTGATATCGGCGAACTTTACCTTTGCGTTCGTTTTCTGGCTTCGCTTCAACCGCCTGTCGGTGTTTTCTTTGAGGAGCAGAACCTCTTTTCACTTGCACCGGACAGTCTGTTTCTTGCACATGATTCAGTTGAGTTTGAGAGTAACTTGATTTTACAGAACAGGAGGAAGAAGACATGAAAGTCACAGAAAAGCATGCTTCAAAAGAGGAGCAGAAGGCGAAGATCAGAAGACGTTATCAGGGCGTTGATCCCGGTCTGATTGAATGCATCCCCGGAAAGCCGCAAGTCGATTTTTATGATAATGACGCACATCAGCGTGTGGCAGTGTACGTCCGCGTATCGACCGGCGATCCGAATCAGACGTCTTCGTATGAGTTGCAGAAGAAATACTACGAGGAATTCGTTGTACGTCATCCGAACTGGACTCTTGTAAAGATATACGCAGATGAAGGTATCAGCGGTACGTCGGTAACGCATCGAGCCGCTTTCAATCAGATGATTGCCGATTGCAATGCCGGACGCATCGATCTGATCGTCACCAAGTCGGTTTCCCGTTTTGCCAGAAACATTATGGACTGCATCGGAATGGTTCGTCAGCTTTCGGCTCTCAAGCCACCTGTCGGCGTATTCTTTGAAATGGAAGCCATCTTCTCTCTCAAGGAGGACTCGCAAATGGGACTTGCTTTTCAGGCGACCATGGCTCAGGAAGAGTCCCATATCAAAAGCAGAAGCATGAATGCATCGTATGAGATGCGCTTCTCTAATGGCATATTTCTCACCCCCAAACTCTTTGGTTATACTCATGACGAGGACGGAAAGCTGATTATCAACGAGGAACAGGCTCCAACCGTCCGTCTTATGTTTTTTATGTACTTATACGGCTATAACTGTCAGCAGATTGCCGATACCCTCGTTGCTCTCGGCAGGAAGAATTACCACGACAAGGTGGCATGGACTGCCAGCGTAGTCCGTCAGGTTCTACGGAATGAACGTCATTGCGGCGACATCATCAGCCGCAAGACAGTCACACCGAACTACCTCGACCATAAAGCCGTTAAAAACACCGGTATAAGAAATCAGTACACTCGCAAGGATCATCACGATCCTATCATATCCCGCGACGATTTCATCGCGGTCCAGCGTCTCTTGGATAATGCCAAGTACGGCGCGAAAGGCATTCTTCCGGAATTGCGCGTTATCGAGAGCGGCGTTCTGAAGGGCTTTGTCACGATCAATCCGCGATGGGCCGGTTTCAAGGAAGATGATTATCGGATGGCTTCCGAAAGTGTCTACGATGAAGACGAGGATATCAGCGAGGATAATCTGCAATATACCGCAGAAGAAGGCGACTTCGATATGCGCGGGTTCGTCGTTGCTCGCGGCGAACTCTTTGACAATTCCATTCATCCGACCGTCTCTTTCGCAGATCAGAAGTTGAAGTTCAACACATCGAGCGTACGGAAGTTCCCGAAGACGCAGTATGTCGAACTGCTTATTCACCCGGACGAGAAGCGTCTGGCCGTTCGCCCGACTACCAAGGAGAATCGCAATGCTGTGATCTGGGCAAAACTTGATGACGGTGTTCTATATTCCAAGGATATTTCCGGAGCTGCTTTCATCGGTACGCTCTTTGATATCATGGAGTGGAACGAGTCCTGCAAATACCGTGCTACCGGTGTCCTTCAGGAGAAGGATGGCGAGTCCGTTCTGATCTTTGATATGACAGAACCGGAAGTGTTTATCTATCCGGAGATGATGAATGGCCCGGTTGACCAGTTTTCTCTTATGGATAATGACTCGCGTGCCAGCGTTCCTGATGAAGGCAAGCCGCTTTTGGTTTCCGGCAAGCGTATCAAGGCAATCCCCGAGTCGTGGGCGCGGACCTTCGGATACGATTATTATTCGCATCAGCTCGACGGTCAGCCTCCCGAGCAGTGGGATGCTCATTCAAGTGGCACTCCCTTTCCTACTGACGTACCACCGCTTTCGGTAACGGAGCCGGATGCGCTTAAAACATACATCACCGGAGAAATCAATTCCGGAATGAATAAGGAGGATTCTCATGAATGAATTTGACAATGGGAATGACTTGCTGGCAAGTATGCTCAGTGAGTTGAATTCCAATGCTGACAGTTCTCCGGTCGATGCGACTGTCGAACCCAAGCCGCCTGAAGAAATCGAGCAACTGGATAATTTCAGCTACGATGGCTATCAGGTTGTCCGACGCGAGTTTTTTGCGCATATACAGGAGCCGTCTATCACTTTCTCGAATTTCAAGGTCTATGTAAATCAGGTCTGTGTCAACAAGCTTCCGAACGTGGAATTCGTGCAGATGCTTGTAAACAGCGATACGAAGATTCTTGCAATCAGACCGTGTGAGGAATCAGACCGCGACAGTTTCCCGTGGGCCGGTAAAGGCGAGAAGCGTAAACCGAAGCAGATCACTTGCCGCGTCCTGTTCGCTCTGATCATGAACCTTATGAACTGGAATCCGGAGCATCGCTATAAGTTGACCGGTAAGCTGGTTCGTGCCAATGGCGATCTTCTTTTCGTATTCGACCTTACTTCTGTCGAAGTGTTCTACCGTCAGGCAGACGAGGAAGGCAACGTCAAGACATCGCGCCACGCCGTGTTTCCTGCCGGTTGGGAGGGTCAGTTCGGTCTTCCGTTCGAGGAACATCAGAAGTCCCTGAAGATCAATACCTTTGAAGGCTACGCCGTTCTCACGGTTCGTGATAAATCAAAATCCGCAGAAGTTCCGGAGACGCAGGACGAGCCTGTCAGCGACAGTCAAGATACCAAGGAGGAGTCATTCAACATTCCTATAATGATTAACGAAGGAGGCAGGTCACATGAATGACGTTATTATTTCACTCGATCTTAAGAAGAATCGAATCAGATTTCACAAGGAAACACTTCACCGTCTCGGCGATCCGAACTACATTCAGCTCTTATTTAACCCGGACACAAAAACCATTGCTTTCAAGTGTCTGGATAAATCCGAGCCTATGTCTTTTAAGCTCAGCACGGCTACGGTCGGGCCGGACAATTCCGTGGAACTCTACAGCAGTTGCTTTCTTGCCCGAATTCAGGACGTTTTCTCCGAACTGGACAGCAACGTAACTTACCGTCTTACCGGAAGTATCGTAGAATCTGAACGGCTCGCTTTCTTTCCGTTGAACACACTTCAACGTGTTGACCACAGTGAGGTGTGATGATGGAAAAATCGCTGTATAAGCTAAAGATTGATTCCGGCTTCAAAAGCCTTATTCGTCCGTTGCTCCGTGCCGAATATGAACAGCTTGCCTCGAACATCATCCATGATGGCTGCCGAGAGCCGCTTGTCACATGGCGCGGTACAATCATCGACGGCCATAACAGATACGAGATCTGTCACAAGTTTGAGATTCCGTTCACTTATGTCGAGCGCGAATTTGACAGCCGTGAAGATGTCATTTCGTGGATATGCTCGAATCAACTCGGTCGGCGTAATATCTCGGAGGAGACACGAAAGTATCTGATCGGAAAGCGTTACGAGGTTGAGAAGGTCATAAACACCAGACGCAATGCCAGCGGAGTTAACCAGTACAGTCCTCCTGTACCGGAGCATAAACTGTCGCGTGCAGAAATGATTGCCCAGACGCAGGGACATAAAACATCAACGAAGCTTGGCGAAGAGTATCACCTCTCGCACGGCACCGTTCAGAAGTATGCCATTTATTCCAAGGCCATCGATGCGATTGGCAGTAAAGATGCTACACTCGCACCGAAGATTCTTTCCGGCAAGTACAAGATCTCGCACGAGAATGTTGTTGAACTGTCGCACCTCCCTGCGGGGGAGGTCAGAAAGATTAGCCGCAAGATGGACTCTCAGGGTGTTCCTTTCGTCCGATTCAGCAGATCCCGGCGCGAAATTCAGGAACAAGCCGAGCAACATCGCGCAGAGCAGTTGAATGGACCTACTATCAAAGACATGCCCGCTTATGATCCTGACGCTGAGGTGACCGGGCTTACACTCACGATTCCTTCGTGGACAAGTTCCATCAACAGGGCTATGAATTCCACAGATCTTGATAAGATATCCGACGGAGCCCGTGATAAGCTCAAGGACACTCTTAATGATCTGATACAATCCGTGGAATCCATCCTGTCATGCATCAGCAAGGAGAACGATTATGGAAGTGGATTATAACGAGTTCGTACCGAATGTTCATTTTGAAAAAATCCCTATAAAAAATCTTGTGTCGAATCAGGATTATCAGAGAAGCCTCTCTATCAAACATATCAACCGTGCCGCCGCGAATTTTGATCTTTTTCAGATCAATCCGGTTAAGGTGAGCCGCCGCAACGGAATCAATTACGTTTTCAACGGTCAGCATACCATTGAGATAATTGCGCTCGTCTCCGGCTCCCGTGAGACTCCTGTTTGGTGCATGATCTACGATGATCTCGAGTATGAACATGAGGCAGATATTTTTGCAAACCAGATGAAGTTCGTGAAACCGCTCAGTCCGTATGAGGTATTCATGGCGAACATCGAAGCCGGTAACGATGAGCAACTCATCATTCGCGATCTTGTCGAATCGTACGACCTGACCATCGGTTCTTCCAAGAACATCGGCGTTATTTGTGCCATTTCCGCTCTCGAAAGCATCTACGAAAAGTTCGGTTACCACACGCTCGACAGAACTCTGCGGCTCTGTATCGGCGCTTGGGAAGGTGACCGGAATTCCTTTTCCGGTAACATTCTCAACGGGATTGCTCGCCTTGTGGTATCATACGGTGAAACGCTTCATGATGAGATTTTCAAGGAAAAGGTCGGTGCGCTTTCAGTCAAGCAGTTATCGCGGAATGCCCGAGATCGCCGTCCCGGTTCTATCGGATTTGCCGAAGCAATGCTGAATGCTTATAACTTACGGTGCAAGGCTCCTTTGAAGATCGGCCGTCTGTACGAACGTACCGTTCCGCAAGACCTGTCAGAAACCGAGGAGACCTTCCCGGACGAAGTCGTGCTCTCTGAACAGCAGATCAATTTTGATCAGGAAGAAGCCTGAACTTCAGCATTGTACAGTCCCGCTGTACAATGCTTTTTTCTATCTGCCGTATACATTTTCATGAGGCTTCGTCTATATTTTGGTTTGGCCTATATTTTGGTCCAAACCTCTTTTTCAGATGTGTTCCTCAATCATATAACCACCTCCGAAGATAACCTCGAGTCTGCCGTCTCCGTACACTTTGATGCATTCGATCATTTGCCGGACGATTCCATCGTCATATTCTGTAATTCCATCCTGCATCTCATCGACCTGTCTGGCGATTTCTTTCATACGGTCGCAAGCAGTGCTGTCTGCTTCCATAGCCGCTTTGATAGCATCTATTCTCGAGTTCAGTTGTTTGATCTCGTCGGACAGTTCTTTGAATTCTCCCTCACTGTCCTGCATTCCTTTTCCGGAGGAGACGCTCTCGTTTATCATACCAAGCATTTTGGTGTTCAATGCTTCGATGCGTCTTGTAAGAAGGTCGATTTCTTCTGTCCCGCCGTTCAATCCGAGTGCTTCATTAAGTGAAACCTTCATTAGCGACTTATAGGTTTCGCTATCGCCCGAATTCAGTTTGTTCACTGCTCGCACAATCGCTTCATGGAGAGCCGTTTCTTCAAGCGTGGGACTGTTATTGCAGTAGGTCTTTCCGTTCTCAAGACGGTTTACACAGCGCCACACAATCTTCTTGACACCGCGTATATTCCACGAACACCGTCTGTATCTTGTTCCGCATTCTCCGCATTTCAGCACATCGGTGAGTGCGTATCGTGAGTACCGCCCCTGAGCCGTCATGCTTTTTGCAGATGCTGGTTGTATTGCGCTTCGGCTAACCAGTTTTTCCTGAGCTTTGTTGAAGTCTTCTCTGCTGATAATTGGCGCATGAGCGTTGTGAACATAGTACATTGGAACATCGCCGGTGTTCCTCTTTTTCTTTTTGCTGATGCAGTCAACCGTAACAGTTTTCTGAAGGATCGCATCGCCGCAGTACTTTTCATTCCGAAGGATACCGAGGATTGTTGCCGGTTTCCAAATCTGCTTCCCGCATTTGGTCTGAATGCCCTCTTTCAGGAGTTGATCGCAGATTTCGCGAACTGTTTTCCCGCTGATAAATGCGGAGAAGATTTCTTTGATAATCTCTGCTTCTTCAGGTATTATTTCAGGTTTTCCGTCCGCTCCTTTTTTGTAGCCGACCATTCTCTTGTAGTTGTATCTGACAATACCATCCTCGAAGTTCTTGCGGACAGCCCATGTGATGTTCTTGGAGATACTTTCTGATTCTGATTGCGCGAATCCGGCGTAGATGACCAGATACAGTTCGCTGTCTGTTTTCAGCGTATCGATGTTCTGTTCCTCGAAGATGATTCCGATGCCCCTTGCTTTCAGCATTCTGACGTAGTCAAGGCATTCGACCGTGTTTCGTGCGAATCGGGAGACCGATTTGGTTATGATGTAGTCGATTTTTCCGTCGAGGCAGTCCTTGATCATTCGGTTGAATTCATCACGCTTCTTGGCCTGAGTACCGCTGATGCCCTCGTCCGCATAAATGTCCACGAGCGTCCATTCCTTGTTTGAGAGGATCATCTCGGTATAGACTTTTTTCTGCGTGTTGTAGCTTGTCAGCTGTTCCTCGGAATCCGTGGAAACGCGGCAGTACGCTGCAACTCTTTTCTGATTGTATTTTTCCTTGTCGACGTAGAACTTATTCTTCGGTGGTATGACCGTTACCGTCTTCTTCGGGATGACCTTGACTTCCATTTTCTTCTCCTATCTTTATGTTGTTTCGCGTTATGATTTCGACCCCGGCGGTGCCGAGCGTGATATTCTGCACTATTGCTTCAAACAGTTCCTTTTGAAATCCTTCCCGGATTTCGATTCGCCGGATTCTGTTCTTTATGTCTGCTGTTCTGTTTACTGCTTCCGCATTGGTGTTGACGTACTGGTCGTTTGCAATCTCGGCGATGAAGTTCATCACCACATCCTCATCCGGAGCCGTTTTTTCAAGTTCAGCCGCCAGCATCCGTTCGAGTTCTTCCTGTCTTGCCGTGGGCTTGATGCTTATCGGCGGCATGTCCAGAAGTTTCTCATTTTCCTTTACCCGGTGGATGATGGCGATAACCTTTTCCATGAGATCCTCATCGTTGATCTTTACTTTCGCTTGGCATTCCGGGTCCGTGCAAGTCCATTCGGCTTTTATTTTCAGCCGTTTGTCACCCTTGCGCGTCATCCGATATCCGCAAGCGGAGCAGAAGACGTGGGGCTTGATCACCGCTATTTCCGCATCAAGTCCGGTTGGAACAAATCCCGTTTGTCGGTCGTTCTTTGTCAGTCTGGCATCTTCGAAGAGGCTGTCATCGATGATCTTGTCATATTCGTCTGTTCCAAGGTACTTCGTGTTTCCGATGATTCGGGCCACTCTCGCCTTGCCCCAGTCCGCAGTCTTTTCGGAGTAAGGCACCTGACGCTTGGTCAGTTGATCTGCGATCTCTTTGAGTGATGCTCCGGCGACGTACTGTTCGTAGATCTGTCTGATGATCTCAGCCTCGCCCTTTTCAATCACAAGTTTTCCGTTTCGTATCGTGTATCCGTAAGGTATGTATCTGTTCTTCATCTTACAGCACCTCGGTAAATCTCATCCCGCCGTGAAGCGTGAAGGTCACCGTATCCTTTCTGTCTATTTCCATATGTTCAACGATAGCCGTGAACAGTTCGGGATTGAATGTTTCGAGCGGCTTTTCTATGCCGTCAATTACATCGCAAACCTCGCTCACTCCTTTGAGCTTGTCTGTCAGCGCAGTGCCAAGTGATTGGGTTCTGCTTTCTTTCAGTTTTGCGAGTTGGTTCGTGAGTTCTTGTGCCTGTGCGTGGTAAATCTCAGCTGCAAGGTAGCCCTTGCTATTCAGTTGCTCGAGCATCAGCAATTTGGAGTTGATATCCGAGATCTGCACGCTCAGGTTGTATGCTTCTTCATTGTTTCGCCGCACGGTATCGATTGCGTTTTCAAGGCTCCGAATCATCGTCTTCAGAATTCTGCTTTCGGCAAACCTGAGTCTGTTTACCATGACCGTGAATGCTTCCTGTATCCGTTCTTCGCGGATATAGTGACTGTCACACAGTTCCCGGGCCTCGAGGTGTTTGACGCAAACCCAGTAGATACCGCCGTTTGACTTCTTTCGGTTATAGGCCGCGCCGCATTCACTGCACCGAATCATGCCGGTGAATAGGTATGTCTGCGGCTCCGCATCCTTTATGATTTTTTCGCGACGTGCTGTCAGTAGTTCGTTCGCTCTGTCGAATGTTTCGGGATCGACTATCGGCTCGTGCGCTCCCTCGACGTAGAACTGATCTTCTTCGCCGTGATTCCTACGCTGTCTGAATGGCAGGACGTCAGTGTGATATGTCTTCTGGCAGAGGAAATCGCCCTTGTACTTTTCGTTTTTCAGGATGTACTTGATTGCGGTCGCTTTCCAAAGTGTGTTTTCCTTACTTGGGATACCCTGACGATTCAGATCTTTGGCAATCTCGAAGGTGGACATACCGTCGAGGTAAGCTGAGAAGATCGCACGTACTACATTGGCTTCCGGTTCGTATTCCACCAGTTTTCTATCCACCAGTCTGAACCCGTAAGGTGCGTTACCATCAATAAAATCGCCATCAGCCATACGCTTTTTGTTAGCGTTTCTTAGTCTGATGGCGATCTCAACGGATTCTTCCTCGGCGATAGCGGCGAAGGTGTTCAGGAGCATCTCATCGCCCATGGAGAGCGTGTTGATTCCTTCCTTTTCAAACTGTACCGCTACGCCGAGGATTTTCAGTTTCCTGACAAACTCGAGCGTTTCCTTGACGTTTCTACCGAATCTCGATACCGACTTCGTGATGATCAGGTCGATTTGATGCATTTCGCACATCCGGATCATTCTCTGGAATTCCGGTCGCTTGTATGCACTCGTTCCGGTGATTCCTTCGTCCGCGAAGATCTCGACCATCGTCCAGTCACTGTGCTTTTGGATCATTTGTGTGTAGACGTGAATCTGTCTCGCGTAGGAATTGAGCTGATCGGCGGTGCTTCTCGACACACGGCAGTAAGCGCAGACACGAAGCGGCTCCGAGGATTGCATCGTGTTTCGGTTGATTAAGGTTACTTCAGCCATCCAGTCAAACTCCTTTCGTTTTTTTCAACACACAAGAATAACCATAAATCTTTGAAAGTCCAGCGAGAATCGGAAGATTTTTCGACTTTTACAGAAAACTTTCAGAAAACTTTTCAACAGACCGCAATATCCGCTCCGGTCATCTTCCGGTAGTAGTCTTTAGCTTTGCTGTACTCGCTTTTTGTGATGAGGCCGCTATTCAAAAGCCGTCTCAGTACATCCACGATTCTGAGGTAATTGATGTTTCCGTTACTCTTTTCTTTCGGCATCATTTACTCCTTTTTCAGTTGTATTTCTTCTCGATCCCGGTGTACTCGAGTCCTTTGCGGGCAATTCGCATTGCCGTAATAATCATCTCGAAGGACTTGTTGGAAACAACGTAGGGATCGCAGAGCGTCTGAAAGTCGAGATGGAACGTGCCAGTATAAATGTCCTGCGCAGTTTTGATAAGCAGATATCCATAGCTCGTAATCTCGGCGAGCTTGACTCTCGTGAAGTCGATGTATCTGCCGCTGATGGCATCTGCCATGCGCTTCCACGTTTCATCGTTAGCTGAGACAAGGTAGATCGCGGCAAGGTAGTCACCGTGCATTTTGTAATTGTTACCGTTTACGAATTTTTTGAAGCGAAGTTCGTGTACGAGATTCTTGTAAAACATATTCTTTATCCTCCTGTAAGTTAGGCTTTAATTCCGAGACTGCACTCGGCGGCCTGTTCGATGCGTTTCATGGTATCTTCGTCAAGGTGGCCCACGAGGCGACCAAGGCGGGTTTTGTCGATGGTTCTGATCTGTTCCAGCATCACCACGGAGCCGGGCAACAGGCCGCTTTCTGCGGCTTCTACGCGGACGTGCGTCGGCATATCCTTTTTGTTGGAATTGCTCGTGATGGCTGCAACGATTGTCGGGCTGTATCTGTTTCCGATGTTGTTCTGAATGACCACGACCGGTCTGACTCCGCCGGTTTCAAATCCGATGACGGGATTGAGATCCGCGAAAAAGACATCGCCCTTGAAGATGGGCATATTCTGACGGTTTGAGTCGTTTGCGTATTCCTTGTCGATTTTGATGATTTTTTCTTCTTCCATTATGCTTTCCTCCGGATTAATGATTGGTTCTTCTTTCAGCTTTAGTGAGTTCCGAGATCGGTACGGTATGAGCGTAGTATTCTTTGTCGCTTTTCTCAGCCTTATCGTCAAACTCTTTGATTGCCTTGATTTGTTCCTCGGTCATTCCGTTTTCGCGGTACCAGTCGTACAGTTTCTTTCTTTCCTTATCCATGATTAAGTATCCTTTCCTTTCGTTATGTCGGTTGCTTTCCGAGCAGTCCGTTCAGGGCCGCTTCGATTTTCTCAATTCTTCCTGTCAGATTTGCCACGGTTTTGTTGATGTCTGACTTCTCCGTCGAATAGTAGTATCCGGTCGGGCCGGAGCAGACGGGGACGCCCCTGCATCTGCAGTCATTGACCATCTTTCTGATCTCGCTGCCTTTGCAGTTAAAGACACTTTCAAGAACCGGACTTTTGACAGCATTTTCTTCTCCGTTGCAATATGCTTTCAGATAGCGTTCAAATTCGTCCATGCTTTGTCCTCTTTTCTTTTGCTATGTACGTGTGGGACGGCGGCGAACCGCCGTCCCGGTTGTCGTTTTGCTGTGCCGCATTTTTCCGATTACCCCGGCACAGGGCTTTCAACAGACGAGCATCAGCTAACTGCTCTCATTGGACTCTCACCACCGCCGGGTACTCCGCCGGGCGCGCCGTTCCTCGCGGCTACGCAAGTATCATTGTGACCGTTATCTGTCCTCGCTCTCCCGGAGAGCTGTTCCGGGATTTTCCCAACGAGCAGAGCCCCGTCTGAGGGGGCCGAGCTTTGGGCTGTTACTTGTCGGTTTTCTGACCGGACAATAACGGCAACGTATCTGTTGAAGGGTGTATTCAGTTGTCAAGGAGCGTCGAGGAGTTTTATTTACCCCTCTACTTCCTACTGGACAGAAAATTATTTTTTACCAAGTTTTTCGAGGACTTTTTTGCGTAATTTTTTCAAAACTGCATTTTTCCTATAATTCAGCGTCTGTTGAGGAATGTGATTTTCTTCGGCAATCTGAGAAATAGGTTTCTTAGGATTATCAAAGAAAATAAGAATTACGGTTTCTCTATCCTTTTCCTTCAGCTCCCTTATCGCCTCTCTCATGGCCTTGAGTGCATTTTCTTTCCACTCCTGATATTCCTCATCAGCCTGTTCATCTTCATCCCTTGTATCCGGGATAATATCTGCCCATGTCAGACCTTCTTCATCGTCAGTTCCGACAGGATCGTCAATTGAGAAAACAGTAAAGTGTTCTTCGACATACTGTTCCTCGCGTTCTTTGCGTTTGCGCTCCCTGTCCCACTCTTTATAATTTTCTTCTGTTGCTTCGTAGAGCATCCCGTCGTCCATGGGATCGTCCTCATTCTTCCAGAGAATAAATCTGCGATGCGGCTCCGCTCTTTTCAAAGCATAGAATTCGGTGCCGGTAATTTCTTTCCATTCAACGTTCTTTCCGTTGCAGTTTGCATCTTTCCAAACAAAATATCTTTTCATTATTCGTAATCTCCATTTCGTGATTTTTTGAGTTTTTGGTTGAATTCAAAAAATCGGAGATCACGGGTATTTACAAAAGCATTCCTGCCATTTTGTGATAAGCATCTTTTCCTCCAAGCGTTTTGTAAGCCGGAGGTGCTTTGCTTATCTGCCGTAGAAAACAAAAGAAGCCACCGGCAGGATAGACTTCTTCCATAGAAATCTGTCCCGTCGGTGGCCTCTCATGTATGTCTGGTTAAACCAACCGATAATGTTTATGGCTTGATAGCCAAGCGGTCAAGTGACCTGAATTGGACTTACACGAGCCCTTTTTCAGCCCGGCCAATCCGTCTTGATGCCGTAGATTCAATTATGTTTGCTTTTTAGAGCATTGATGGCGACATAGAAAACTTTCGTAGCCACAGTGCCGATTTCATTTTCTGCTCATATGTTGCATTTGTGTTGTTGCAAATCGCTTTGTGAACCGATGCCCAGAATATAACGTCCGGGATGCTTTCCGGTTCTGCGCAAACCTCATATTTTCTCATGTACCCCTCAATTATCTCCCGGTCAAGGCTGAAAAGGGCCTCGTCGCGTTCCTTTACGAACTTTTTCAATTCTTTCTTTAAATTCATTTCAATATGTCCTTTCTGTATTAGCCGGGGCAAACACCTCGACGTTTTCTTTTCTTCTCGTCTTAAATGTTCGTACAAACACTGTACCGCATTTATTGCATTGGCATTTGATTCTGCCGGATTCGTCCTTGTACCCAATGATTTTGTTGCCGCAATTATGGCAGAACATAGGGCAAGGCTCTGTCTGAAATACATCGTTCAATTACTTCACCTTCGTCAACTCATTAATCATGTTCTTTCTAAAAATTCTTCGTAAATATCTCTAAGGCAAAAAATGAAGTAAATGCAGGGGTTTCTACCTTTCGTTCCTCGCTTCCACGAACCACTTTCCGTTTTCTTCATCAAACAGGAATGTTTCCACACCTCGAATCATTACTGTGTATCTGATGCCGGTCCCACCGACTTTGGTAGAAGCGGCGCGACATCGGTATTTCAGTCTGTCTATCTCAAAAACGCTGCCGTCTTCAAAACGTATTTTTCGTGGCCTGCAGGAACCGTCTTTCAGATGGTCTGCATTAACATCAACATATACTTTTCTTCGCTCATCCATATTCAGTACCTCTTTTCCGTTAACCAATCATTCCGGTCGGCATTGTTATCGCCACGTGTTCAGGCGGAACATGAATCGACTGACACAGAATCGCGTTTCTGATAGCATCCTTGCCGAAGCGCCGTCGGATTTCATCGATACATTTGTCTATGCGTTCCATCTTATCAATTTTCTCAGCATCGATAAAAAGAGAAATCTGATACGGGTCTTTCTGCGGTATCAGGTTGATCGCCTGAACCGTAATTGACCTGACCGGGTTCTGCCATGAGTACCTACGCTGAAACAATTCAAAGGCGGATTTTGCAATAACCATAGATGATTGCGATGGAAGGTCCAACTGCACTTGCCATTGCTTTCCGGCAAGTGTGTTATCCCTGACATAAATGGCAACAGCTGCAGCGTTTTTCTTGTGGACACGTAACTTGTGTCCGATATCCTGCGAGAGTTCAAGGATAACGGGCCAGACCTCATTCGGGGCCGCAAGGTCTTTTACGGTTGTGGTTCCGTGTCCAACGCTTTTGATCGGAGATTCGAATTCGCTTTTCTGTACAGCGGAATAATCTCTTCCGTTGGCGAAATTCCAGATAGCGAGTCCGTTCTTTCCGAGCTTGTATTTCAGCAGATCGGGACATGTACGCGCCAGTTCTCCAATCGTATGAATGCAGAAACTGTCGAGCACTTTCTGTGTTGCCGGTCCGACACCGAGCATATCCGATGCCGGTAAGTCCCATGTTTTATCCTGAAAGGAGTCTTCCTCAATTATGGTAACCGCGTCCGGCTTTTTCATATCCGAGCCGAGTTTCGCAAATACTTTATTGAAGGACACCCCGACAGAAATCGTTAATCCGAGTTCAAACTTGATTGTTTCTCTGATCTCGTTTGCAACTCTTTCGGCAGAACCGAAGGCTTTTTCCGAGCCTGTTATGTCAAGCCAGCATTCATCCATTCCGTATGGTTCGACCTGATCCGTGTAACGGTTATAGATGTTTCTGGCAAGTTTTGAGTATTTGAGATATTCTTCATAATGTGGGGGAACGACAACAAGATCCTTGCACTTCTGTTTTGCTTGCCAGACGGCATCACCCGTCTTCACATCGAATGCTTTTGCTTTGTAGTTCTTGGCAAGAACAATCCCGTGTCGTTCTTCAACGGAGCCGCATACGGCCACCGGGTGGCTGCGTAGCGACGGATCAAGCATACACTCCACACTTGCGTAGAAGTTGTTCATATCACAATGTAAGATTTTTCTTGAAACATTCTGCATTATTTTCTCCAAACCACTTGACATTTCTCCAAACAGGTGCTATAATTTAGCCATAAAGTTCAATCCGTTTGGACTTTTCGTGAGTATTATATCAAAACTGTTTGGATTTGTCAAGAGGTATTTTGAAAAATCTTCAAACGGATTGAATATTTTGTTAGGAGGCGTTATTTCATGACATTCGGTGAGAAACTCAGGAAACACCGTAAGGAACAACACATGACTCAAAAACAGCTCGCAGATGCTGTTGGAGTCGGGGCAACAACTATTATTAACTACGAAAGCGGCACCACTTACCCACAAGATAGAACTATCTATTCAAAACTTGCTGAGGCTCTCGGTGTAGATCCGGACTATCTCCATAATGAAAACGATATGTTTATCGATGCAACGTCGGCGATGTATGGAAAACGCGGAAAAGCTCAGGCCGAGCAGCTTGTTGAGAATGCACGCGGTCTGTTTGCCGGTGGCGATCTTTCTGATGAGGAGAAGCTTGGTGTTCTTAATGCACTTCAGGAAGCATTCTTCGAGTGCAAGCAGATGAATGCCGAAAAATATACTCCGAAGAAGTACAAAAAATAACGCGTGTCCGTTTTATGGGACACACGTTGTGTTAATCTTATAACACCCTTATAGGGACTTTTATCGGAGGTAAAACCATTGACCAATGCTTTTGAGCTCTACAAGGAAGCCAATCGCCTTGTGAAAAAATACAATACAAGAGACCCCGTAAAAATTGCCGAGGCACTTGGAATCAAATTGTTCTATAGCGGCGAACTCGGAAATCTGCTCGGTTTATATACGTATATGATTCGCAACCGCGTAATCATTCTGAATTCTAATCTGGGAGAATACCAGAAGCTGATGGTGCTTGCACACGAAATCGGTCACGATCGTTTCCATAGGGAATACGCGAAGACCGGTCTTCAGGAATATCAGATATTCGATATGCGCACACCGACGGAGTATGATGCAAATGCGTTCGCTGCTCACCTGCTCATCGACACCGATGAAATCATCGAGTACATGCGTGATTATCAGTATGATCCGTGGAATATCGCCAATTGTTTGAATGTTAACGTCAACTTGGTACTGATCAAGATGCAGGAACTAAATCGAATGGGGTATAGCATTCATATTCCGATGGATGCAAATCCTAAATTCTTCAAAAATGAAGCTCCGGAAGGCGGAGGAGACTGGATATGTTAAAAGGTTCGTATCAGAGATGATGCGAACTTTTTTTGTAACCGCTTGGGAACAGCGTAAGGTTTCAGAATTGTTTAGAGTTACCCGTGGATATGTTCTTGCAACTACTCAAACAGACACGACGAAAACGGACGAAAAGCCTTACCCGGTCTATTCTTCTCAGACCAAAGATAAAGGTTTGATGGGTTACTACAAAGACTATCTTTATGAAGATGCAATTACTTGGACAACTGATGGTGCTAACGCAGGAACAGTTAATTACAGAGCCGGAAAGTTCTATTGTACCAATGTTTGCGGCGTTTTGCTCTCAAATGAAGTAAAGGCTAATCAGATGATAGCGGAAGCCTTGAATAATGTTGCAAAAGGATATGTGTCATATGTTGGGAATCCAAAACTGATGAATAATGTAATGGCTGACATCGTAATTCAGATACCAACACAATCAGAAGAACGTGAACTGTTATCTTCGCTTTTTGCCAGTTTCGACAACCTTATCACCCTTCATCAGCGTGAGCCTTAATTCTGATTTTCATCATTCTCACATTGTTAACTGAAAAAGGAAGATTTTGCTAATACTTGGGAACAGCGTAAGGTTGGTGATCTTCTTGTTGAACGGAACGAGCAATCGCCAATGAGTACCGAATATCCCCTCATGGCTTTTATAGCGAATGAAGGTGTTGCCCCCAAAGGCGACCGTTATGATCGGAGTTCACTTGTCAACGATACTGAAAACAAGCTATATAAAAGAACAGAATACGGGGACTTTATTTACAGTTCAAATAACCTTGAAACTGGCTCAATTGGCTTGAATAAGTATGGAAATGCCACAATATCGCCTGTTTACAGCATTTTTCAACCAACTGGAATAGCAGATTCGGATTTTCTTGGAAGAAGATTGGTTCGCAAGGATTTCATCAACGCAATGGTAAAATGGCGTCAGGGTGTTATTTACGGACAATGGAAAATTCATGAATCTGATTTTATCAAAATTGAAATTGCCGTACCATCAATTGAGGAGCAACGAAGGATTGGCGCTTTTCTCGATGATCTCGACAACCTTATCACTCTTCATCAGCGTTAATATGCTGGATGTTATAAGCAAA
>ERZ780149.1846-NODE-1846-length-21288-cov-4.830594_pt1 | contig 21288 bp, 20 predicted proteins | sample MGYA00511367_ERZ780149 | MGnify/ENA primary metagenome ERZ780149 (study PRJEB29588, sample SAMEA2153852) | human gut metagenome | biome: human gut; feature: human-associated habitat; material: faeces | place: Denmark | collected 2008/2010 ... | reverse complement strand
TTTCGAGGGCGACCGCATCGGCATCGTCGGCAAGAACGGCGACGGCAAATCCACGCTGCTGCACCTGTTCAAAGGCACGCAGGAACCGGATTCCGGGCGCGTGACCATGCGCAACGGACTGACATTCGGCATGCTTGACCAGCGTGACCCGCTTGATGACAATGCCACCGTGCGTGAGGCCGCGCTCGAAGGGCGCGAGGACTACGAGTGGGCGGCCGAGACCAGATCGCGCGAAATCGTGGAGGCGCTGCTCGGCGGCATCAGTCTGGACGCGAAGATTGGTTCCCTGTCCGGCGGACAGCGCCGCCGCGCCGACTTGGCACGCCTGCTGCTCAAGGATTGGGACATTCTCGCGCTCGACGAGCCCACCAACCACTTGGACGTGGTGACGATCCATTGGCTCGCCGAACATTTGAAGAACCGTTGGCCGTCCGGTCAGGGCGCGCTGCTGCTCGTCACCCACGACCGCTGGTTCCTCGATGAGGTCTGCGAGTCGATGTGGGAGGTTCACGACGGTGTGATCGATCCGTTCGAGGGTGGTTACTCCGCCTACATGTTGCAGCGCGTGGAACGCGACCGTCAGGCCGATGTGCGCGAAACCAAGCGCCGCAACCTGGCACGCAAGGAGCTTGCCTGGCTCACCCGTGGCGCCCGCGCCCGCTCCACCAAGCAGAAGTTCCATGTCAAGGCCGCACGCGAGCTCATCGCCGACGTGCCGCCGGTGCGCAACACGTTGGAGCTGAAGCAGATGGCCACGTCCCGCCTGGGCAAGCAGGTGGTCGATCTCATCGACGTGACGCAGATCTTCGAACATGCGCAGGGCGAGGCGGACATCGACGCGATTGATCCGGACGTCGCCGAAATGGAGGCGTCGGCATCCCGCGTGGACGTGGTGCCGGCGATGTACGCCGAACCGCAGGCGCACGGCAGCGTCGAAGTCGCAGTCGACGATTTGACCGATCCGCGATTGGTGGACGCCGGTGTGCCGGAAGCGCGGCAGGCGGCGGCGCAGGCGGAACAGGACGCGCAACAGCAGGCGCAATCGCAAGCATCACAAGAAAATTCCGACGAAACGGAAGCGGCGGAAGTGACATCCGCGGCGCGGAAGGTCACCGTGACCGGCCGTAAGATCCTCGACGACGTGACGTGGCTGATCGGCCCGGGCGACCGCTTCGGCATCGTCGGCGCGAACGGTGCCGGCAAATCGACCCTGCTGAAGATCCTCGACGGCACGATCACCCCGACCGCCGGCCATGTGAACATCGGCAAGACCGTGAAGTTCGCGGTGCTTTCGCAGCGCCTCGACGAGCTGGAGAAGCTCGGCAAATACAAGATTAAGGAAGTGCTGAGCCGCTACAAGCCGAGCTACATCGTGGACGGCAAGGAGACCACGCCGGGGCAGATGATGGAACGCCTCGGCTTCGAATCCGCACAGCTCATGACACCGATCAAGGACCTGTCAGGCGGGCAGAAGCGCCGCATGCAGCTGCTGCTCATCCTGCTCGACGAGCCGAACGTGCTCATCATGGACGAGCCGGGCAACGACCTCGACACCGACATGCTCGCCGTGATGGAGGATCTGCTCGACACTTGGCCGGGCACGCTGATCGTCGTCTCCCACGACCGCTACCTGCTCGAACGCGTCACCGACCAGCAGTTCGCGCTGATCGGCGGCAAGATCCGCCATCTGCCCGGCGGCGTGCAGGATTACCTCGACATGACCGAGGCCATCAAGAACGGCAAGGATCCGTTCGCGGATGAGAAGACCGGAAAGGCCGGCAAGGCTAGCAAGGGCGGTAATGACGCCGCGTCCGCGAGCGTTGTCGGTGATTCCTCATCCGTGTCTGCCGATGGCGACTCGGCTGCGGCCGCGCCGAAGCTCACCGGCAAGGCGTTCCACGAGGCATCCAAGCGCGTTGCTGCGATTGAACGCAAGCTGGCCAAGCTGGAGGAACAGAAGGCCGATCTGGAAGCGCAGATGGCCGCGCACGACCCAAGCGATTACGAGGGTCTGGGCAAGCTCAACGAGCAGCTGCAGGCCGTCACGGACGAGTCTGAATCCCTCGAAATGGAATGGATGGAGCTCTCCGAACAGCTCGAGTAGTCCCAGTCGGGCAAACTGATGGTGAGAGGCTTGTAGGCGTCGGTTTGGTAGTACGGAATGTGCAAAACCGACGCTGACGATTCGCTCAGCGTCGGTTTAGCGGAATAATTCGTCGTGGCTGCCGGTGCGTTCGAAGAATGCGACTGAATCGTTCGATGACCAGATCACTAGCCAGTCCCCGGCATTGGCGACATGGCATTCGTATCGCCCGCGCCAATTGCCGGACAGGGTGTGCATGTTGTGGCGGCGGCGCAGCTCCTCCAGCGTTTCCGGGGTGTTCTCCACTACCAGATCGATGACTTTTTCAAGCTCGGTCAGGTTCCAGTTACGCCGTTTGGCGTTCTTTTTCAGATCGCGGCTGAAGGCCTTCGCGAAGTCGGCGGTCAACCGGCCCATCAGCGCATCGCCGCTTCGAGCAGGTCGTGTCCGTTGGTAAAACGCCCCGTCTTGCCCGATGCCATGAAGCTGTCCGCTTCGGCAGCGGCGTTCAGGCTTTCGCCATTAGGCTCCTCGGGGGCGAACGTCAATGGGATGCGCCCGGTATTCACCATTTGCTTGAATACGGCGCGCACCACTGACGAGAGATCCAAGCCATAATATTCGGCCACGTCGGCGGCCGAACGCTTGAGTTCGTCATCCATCCGTATGGTCAACGTTGATGCACTCATCAGAAACCTCATCCACTTGTATGTACAAAAGCTAGATATTGCACGTACATTTTATCAAGGAAAGTGATTTCATCCAAGGCTGACAGTTGGTTAGCGGCATTGCGAGCCAGTTTCCTAGCGAAGGCAATCGTCGAACAGCGTTTGTGCTATTTCCAATACGCTGGCAATACTGAATCCGGAAGGTTCATGTGAGACTTTCACGGCGTTGGTTGCCTGGTCGATGGCGTATCCTCCACGAGGTACGTGCCGGAATGTGCCGAACGTGCAAGGCGCCACGCAGCAGGAAATCGCGAATGCGACAACGCAGCAGACGGTCCCGATGCCATATGCGAGCAGGGGCCTGCCATCTTCCAGCATGAATGCCGATGCGCCGTTGACGGCCAGCATGGGGCGAATCACGAGCCATAGCAAGGCCGATTGCGTAAGAGCGAAGCCGAGACCGGAAAGCAGCTCCTTGACGACGGACGGCGTTCCACGGCGGAATACCATCGGGCGTGCGGGCGAGTAGCTTTGTTCCCCTCGTAGTCCGGAACCAAGGAACGCATACCAGCAGGCGACAGTTGGAACGAGCAAAAGAACAAACGCGATTTTGATGTGTTGATTAATGCCATAAGCCGTTGGCAGACCGGCATTGACGACGATGTTTTTGATGATCAGACAAGGTAATGCGCATTGCGCCACGCAGATGAGGAATTCGCCGACTGCAAGCAGAAGCTGAATATGCATGCCTCGTGTGCGCGTAGTGAGGATGTATGCATATTGCGGCGCGCTGGATGCGGTGGAATCGGGCGTAAGGCATGCGGGGCAGATATGGCTGCATGCCTGATGGTATTTGAGGCATTGCGTGCACCGTACATATTCCCCTGAATCCCGTGGAAGCAGCCAAGACAGCGCAATAAGCACGATGCCGACGCATAGCGCCGCAATCGCATGGATGGAATCAATCGTCATCTCGTCACATTCCCCAACTCCGCATAGAGTCTCTTCCACTAGCCCATGCATTAGTCTAATGCGTGCAATGAACGATAGCCATTCGTGCGACAACGATGCGTGGCGTTTTATGCATCAGTGCCATATTCTGTTCGCATAGAAGTTCTTAGCTGTTTTCGCTGGAGAAACCAATGGAGGTGTCTCATGAATGAAGTGATGCGAAGAAGTGCCTGTTGTTTGTTGTCGGCTTTGTTGCTGTGCTCATGCGTCGGTTGTGCAAATTCCGTACACGAAATCTCTGAAGGAGACGCTGCCCAGAGCAGCAGTAAGAACGATGATGCAGCGGAGCAAGCGTATAAAGCGTTTACTGTGGACGCTTTGGACCGTATTGCCGCCGACGATCTCAATAACTCAGACAAACTGGTTCTAGTAAACAAGCTGGGCGCGAAATCCGTGCACGGCGATGATGCTATTCCATTTGCCAAAAAGGTCGACGAAAACAATATGTATTATGTCGTTTCCATGTGCAAACAGAAGGAGCAGGCTCCTTACTCACTTGTCCTCTACAAAGATGGACAGCCGCACACTGTAACCACTAGGGAATCCTGTACTTCTAATGGAGTGGAAACAGTCTCTCTTCCGGCGAAGAATTTCCCTAGCGCCACCTCATTGTCCATTATCAATATCGGCAATACGGATCTTGTTGTTTCCGTATATGAAGTAAAGGAAAATCATCATGAATAAGCGAAATAAAGTAGTTTGCAGCAATTACTAGTATTTTGTTGGCTGCCTCTATGGCATCTCTCTCGATTCCTGCGCAGGCTGAGCAAAATACTGACGTTGCGCCTATGTCTTGTCCCGAAATTGGACATCATCAGTCTGTCTCTAACAAAGGCCGCATATTCATGGCAGGTTCTCTACCTAAAAATTGGCTTTCGCCTGGTGGGACATACACTGTAACAAAAGCCAAAACTACAACGGTCACTGGGAGTGTTACAGGCGGAGTGGATGCTGAATTTTCCTCATATGTTAAGGCACATGTGCAATCGAGTCTATCAACCTCACAGACTGTCTCTGAAAGTCAGGGATGGAGTTGGACAAACACATCAAATACCACAAAATGGGTTCAACTTGGTGCAGCTGGATACGAATTCGATTACACACGGTATGACGTCGTTTCTCCGTGTAATGTCGTCAATCAAAAATATAAGCATGCAAAGATGCCGACAAACCAGCCATGGTTATATCACAATTGATGTTTCCAGAAAACATCGCGGCAACACCAGAGAACAAATTGTGCCTTGCCCTCCATTTCTAGAGTTTTTCTGTGGGGGAAAACATTAGCTTAACTTGATGGGCTAGTGGAATTGTCAGGGACAATGACCATTCTTCATTTTCTGAATTTATGGTCATTGTCCCATTATGTTGTTGCGCAAAATCTTGTATGAGGGCTGTCCCGTAGTGATTTTCTGGAGCACTATTTATTGCGGCGTTATATAGATTTGATGCGAAGATGCGAACCGCATCTGGTCCTACAGAGAGGATAAAAGCAAAAGCCCCGGGTTTCCCGTGTTTGGCAATGTTATTGAGAATTTCGGTACAAACCGTTTGCAACGATGGTAGTAGTGACTTGTCCATTGCGTTTAGATTCCCGCGGATTATTGGTGTCCCGGTAAAACCCAGTATTCTCAGTCTTTTGCATTGAGCTTCTATATGTTGTTGAAAGAGCTCGTCCGCGTCTTCCTCTTTGTCTGTTTTAAGCTCATCGGTCATCGGGCTGATAATTTGAGTGCGAAGCTCATGTAATGCCTGCATGAGGACTTGTTCAATCTGTGGCAAAGTGTCGCTGCTCTCTGAGGGCTCTTTCTTGCGACACAGCAGAATCGCATATGTCATAGCTCCTGCGATGGAATCGTGCAGTATGTGAATTTCTTTGAGTCTTTTCTGCTGGCGTCGAACTTGTTCTTGTGCAATCGCCAGGTCGGTTTTCCGTTGCTCTGTCTGTATCTTCCACCGTATGGCAAAGCCAACGAAGAATGCTCCAATGTAGGAGCACGCAAGCACAGGGATGCTTGGATTGTAGTCGATGCCGCCTGTCCAATAGCCCAAAGGAAGTGCTAGTGCGCAAAGCAGCGGTCCCATGATGGCAAATTCAAATCGTTTGATTTCAAAAGCAACTATTCCACATACAAGCCATGTGCCATATAACGTCGAAGGGCCATCGCATATTGCCGGGATTATTGCACATGCTATGTGTGTTACAAGAATCGCCATGCTTGCCGGTACGGGGAACCAAGTCAGTAGCAACAGAGCGATGCAGTACGGAGCCAAATATAGCCATGACCAAGGTGACATATTTGGCCAAGCGGTCAGCTCGAGCAGGAAAAAGCAGATACAGATAATGGATCCCGCTAAGTAAGGCTTGCGCACGGCCTTTGCCAATGACATTATTTGTTGGGGCAGCCTCATCGTTATATCCAACCGTTTCTTACGCACATCGCAACAGCTTCGGCACGACTATGAGCATGGAGCTTCTCGAAAGCTCGTCGTGCATATGTCTTTACCGATGCTTCGCTGATATTCAGTTGGTGCGCAATAGTGGAAGTGGTGAATCCTCTCGCATAGTTGGCAATGATCTGTAATTCCTTGCCGGAAAGCCGCATGGAGTTTATGCTCTTCCCCGCCCACGACGCAACCTCGTCATTTCCAGTGGCTTTTCCGATGATTCGAACCAGTTGAATCGTGGGAATTTCTTTTGGAATAATCGCATAAAACGCATCGGACCATTGTGCTCCGTATCTTTTTTCGTTTTCGTCATCCAAAAAGGCGCTGATACCAATGACGGCAATATCTGGATGTTGTTCCTTGATATGATGCGCTAATTCCGAGCCGTTCATCCCAGGCATTGCGATATCGGTAAGCACGGCTTGTGGCCTTTGTGCAGAGTCCCTCATGGCCTCAAGTGCTTGTTCTGCAGAGGTGACAGTCCACAGAATCTGTATTGGTGCGCATGTCTCGACCAATAAGCTTTGAATTGCGCTCGCGACCAGTGGATCATTATCCACAATCCCTAGAGTCGAATCATTGACAATCGTGCGCATATAAATTCCCCCGTGGTTTGTTTCTCGTTCCAGAATAGACATTTTTCGCAGCTGCAATAGATCGCGGCGTTACCGGTGAGACACATGTTGCGAACCCATTCAAAAGCAAATATTTTGTACAAAAAATTTGTATATAATGGGAGGCGGTAGAAAGGAGACCTTTGCAATGACTGACATGACCCCTAACGAAGCGCGGATGCCCGAAGATGCCGCAGTGACCGTGACCAATGCCGATACTCTTCGGGCCATGGCGAGTCCGATTCGTATGAGAATCCTTGGAACGTTGCGGGTGAATGGCGAGCAGACCGTGGGAAGCATCAGCGAGCAGCTTGGCGAGGCTCCGGGGGCCATCAGCTATCACTTGGGGCAGCTTGCACGGGTGGGACTGGTGGAGAAGGTGAGGTCTCCTGATGGCGACCGAAGAAAAAGCTGGTGGAAGGCTTGCCAAACCGCCGTTCGTCTGGGGAACTCCGAAGAAAAGAACAGTGCAGACAAGGCAAAGGCCATGGATCTGTTTCGGCGTTCGGCGGCACTTTCCTACGAGATGGCCTACGAGCGTTTTCTGGACAGGCTGCCGGAATTGCCTCGGGAATGGGCCGATTCATGCACCAGCGACGATCATGTTCTGAACCTGACCGCCGAGGAAATGTGTTTAATGATTGAGGAACTCAATGAGGTCGTACGTCGCTGGCAAATCAAGGCCGGCATGCATGGCGACGATGAGCCGGGCGCCGAACCCGTGGCGCTGATTCTACAGGCTTTCAGGTGGTTTTCGTAAGGAGTCGGCGGGGTTGACGCATGAATCCACGAGCAAACCGGAAAGCGTGGGCGGAACAGTCGGAACAAGTGGGTTAATTGGAGCAAAGCATGAGTGAAACGGCGAAATCATTCTGGCATTCCGCAGGGTATATCCCGTGGTTCACCGCCGATACGGCGTCGGCGGTCGGTGCGGCGCTGCGCGCACTGGCGATCAGTTTGCTCGGATATGCGGTGTCCGGTTCCACCATCGCCGCCGGGTGGCTCGGAACGTCGTCGATGATCGCGCAACAGGTTGCGAGCGTATTCGGAGGTACCTTCGTCGACAGGCATGACCGCAAACGGCTTATCGTGGCGAACGCCGTCGTCGGCGTTCTGGCTTGGGGCGCAATCGCGATGCTACTGTTGTGCGGCGCATTGTCGTTCCCCGTGTTGCTGTTGATCGCGGTGCTCGCATCCGGCATCAACGGATTTCTTGGGAGCGCTACGGATGCGATGCTTCGCTCGATTATCGATATCCGCTATTATCCCAAGGCGCGGAGTCTCAACGAGGGGCGTGATGCGACCATCGCCATGGCGGGAAGCCCCATCGGAGGATTTCTGTACAGCGTCGCTCCATGGCTGCCGTTCCTTGCGTCGGCATGCATGTACGCCGTGTCCGGAGTCGCCGCCACCGGCATCCACGAACATGGCGCGGATGGCGGGCGCATCGGGGAACCGGATGGCGATGCAGCGAAGGGCGGTTTCTGCCACGATTTCCTGGAAGGCTGGTCATGGTCGCTGCATCGGAAAACGCTGGTGATCGTGCTCATCGTGGCGGCGCTTGCCAATTTCGGCGTCAATGGCATCCAATATGCCATCCAGCTGCATCTGGTGTCGTGCGGAACCAATGCGACCCTCATCGGATTCATCAGTGGCGGCATATCGCTGATGATGCTTGTGGGATCGTTGCTGGCCGGCAAATTCAGCGATAAGGTTCCGGTCGGACCAACCGTGTGCCTCGCCTACCTGTTCATCTGCCTGTGCGCATTGCCGATGACGTTGACCGACAACTATTGGGTCATGCTGGTTGCCAATTCGTTTGTTGGCCTGCCGTTCCCGTTGATTAACGCGATGCTCCTCGGTTTCATCTTCGCCAAGTCGCCTACGAGCATGCAGGGGCGTATCACCGTCACATTGACGGTTCCGGCCCAGGTGCTTTCGATGTTCTGTAGTGCTGTGGCTGGCACCTTGCTCCCGGTTTTTGGATTCCATGGCGCGGTGCTGGTGTTCCTCGCGGTTCTTGTGGCAAGTGCTGTGCTGGTGATATGTTCCCGTTCCATTCGTAGCATTCCCAAGGCGGCGCAATGGGAACATACGATGTTGCGGTGAATCGAAATAAAAAGCGCCGCCCCACGAAACGAATCGTGGGGCGGCGCTTTGCCGTAGGCAATGCCGCTCAGCCCGTTCAGCGGCCGGTGATCTCGGAGCCGAGCACCTTCTCGCTCAGGGCTTTCGGGCCGCGGGTCACGGCCACCGCGCCGGAGCGGACCAGCTCGATGATGCCGTAATGCTCCAGCAGACCGAGCAGCGCGTCGATCTTGCCTTCTGCGCCGGTGGCCTCGATGGTCAGCGACTCCGGATTCACGTCCACCACGCGCACGCGGAACAGACGCACGATCTCCAGCACGTCGGAACGGTTGGATTCGTTGGCGGCCACCTTGATGAGCACCAGTTCGCGTTCCACGGTGGAGTTCGGGTCGAGTTCCACGATTTTGAGCACATGCAGCAGCTTGTTGAGCTGCTTGATGATCTGCTCCAGCGGCACGGCCTCCACGTCGGCGGTCACCGTGACGCGAGAGATGTCCGGACGCTCGGTGGGGGAGACGGACAGCGAGTTGATGTTGAACGCGCGGCGGGCGAACAGGCCGGCGATACGCGCCAGCACGCCCGGACGGTTCTCGACGAGCACGGACAGCGTATGACGCTTGGAACCCGGCTGGGATGCAGGATAGTTTGCCATGATCGAAATGTCCTTCCTTACGCTCTACTCGTTCACTCGTTCTCGCCGGCGCGCTGCAGAGGCTTGACACCGGGCATGTAGGTGACGTTGTCGTTGGAGTCGCCGGCTGCGACCATCGGCCACACCATGGCGTCCTTCCACACGCGGAAGTCGATCAGCACTGGACGGTCGTTGATCTCGTTGGCCTTCTTGATGCATTCGATGGCCTCGTCCTTGGTGAACGCGCGCATGCCCACGCAGCCGTACGCTTCGGCGAGCTTCACGAAGTCCGGCACGTCCACGATGTCAGACGTGTTCTCGCCGTCCAGCAGGTTCGTGGCGGAGTAGTGGTGATTGTAGAACAGGGTCTGCCACTGGCGGACCATGCCGTACACGGAGTTGTTGAGCAGGGCGATCTTCACCGGCGCGTGGTCGAGGAACGCGGCCGCCAGCTCTTCGGAAGTCATCTGGAAGGAGCCGTCGCCGTCGATCAGCCACACCGGCTTCTTGTCGTCGAATTCGCGGGCGGATCCGACGCGTGCGCCGATGGCCGCCGGCAGGCCGAAGCCCATCGTGCCCAGGCCGCCGGAGGACAGCCAGGAGTGGGGCTTGTTGAATTCGATGATCTGGGTGGCCCACATCTGATGCTGGCCCACGCCGGACACCCACACGGTGTTGGGGTCGGCCATGTCGGACAGCTGCTTGACGACCCACTGCGGAGCGAGGCTGCCGTCGGTCGGCTCATCCCACGTGATCGGGTATTCCTCACGCCACTTGTTGATGACGTCCCACCAGTGGCTGGTGTCGGGCTTGCCATGCACCGCCTGCTCGCGCTTGATCTCCGGAATGAGGTCTTTCAGCACGGTGGCCACATCGCCGACGATCGGCACGTCCGGCTGACGGTTCTTGCCGATTTCCGCAGGGTCGATGTCGATATGGATCACGCGTGCGCCTGGAGCGAACGCGTCGAGCTTGCCGGTGACGCGGTCGTCGAAACGTGCGCCGATCGCGACCAGCAGATCGCAACGCTGCACGGCGCCGGTCGCCGCGATTGTGCCGTGCATGCCGAGCATGCCAAGCACCTTCGGATCGGAATCGGGCACAATGCCGCGCGCCGGAAGGGTGGTGACGATCGGAGCGCCGGTCACTTCCGCCAGCTCCTCGACCAGCTCGCCCGCGTCGGAACGCACCGCGCCGCCGCCGACGTACAGCACCGGACGGTACGACTGCTCGAACAGCTTCGCCGCGTCGGACAGCACGCGACCGTGCGCCTTGGTGGTCGGGTTGTAGCCCGGCAGAATCATGCGCTGCGGCCAGGAATAATACATTTCGCCGGTCTGCGCGGTCTTGGTGACGTCCACCACCACCGGTCCCGGACGACCGGAACGTGCGATGTAATGCGCCTCGGCCAGCACGCGCGGAATGTCCTGCGCGCGGGTGACGAGGTACGAATGCTTGACCACCGGATAGGTGGCGCCGACGATATCGGCTTCCTGGAAAGCGTCCGTGCCGATGGCGTTCACGCCGACCTGGCCGGTGATGACGACCATAGGAATGGAATCCATGTTCGCGTCGGCGATCGGGGTGATCATGTTCGTCGCGCCCGGACCGGAAGTGACGATGCACACGCCCACCTGTCCGGTGGTCAGCGCGTAGCCTTCTGCCGCATGTCCGGCGGCCTGCTCGTGACGCATCAGCACGAAGCGGAACTTCGTATCGTCCTTGATGGAATCGTAGACGGGCAGAATCGCACCGCCCGGAACGCCGAAGACGTCCTTGACGCCCAGATCCTCCAGCGAACGAACCAGCGCTTCGGCGCCGGTCATCTTTTCGCCGTCGACAATGGTCTGCTTTTCAGTGGTAGCGGATGCCTTTGGCATGCCGCTGAATGCCTGCAGAGGCGTAGGTAACACCATGTTCCCTCTCATGCTCGTTCGTGGAAAATTTCCTCGTAAGGGGCCGCGGTCGCGTCGTTCATGCGCCGTTTTACCCCTTAAACGGAATGCTATGCAACCGCTTGTGGCGGATTGCAGCCGCATTCCTCTCTGATAATGAGTCTATGCTAACGGCTGACAGCTTGGTTCGCCGGAAAGGCCCATATTCTGGCGCGTTACACGCCATTGTGATATGGACCATATTTTTTGCGATTGCGACGCTGCCTTGTAATGCTGTTTCGTGACGCCGGCCGTGCCGCCGCTTGCGTTACCGTTTGCGCGGTTACTTGCCCTGCGCTGCATCCTGCGTGCCACCGTTGGACTTGCGGTGTGACCTGTGGTGCGACTTATGCGTCTTCCCGTTCTGCTTGCCGCCCATTTCGCCCTTGCGACTGTCAAGCGCCTTCCAGCCCATTTCCGCGGCCGCCAGCTGCGCCTTGCGTTTGCTGCTGCCGGTACCGACGCCGATGACTTCGCCGCCATCGCCGAGAATCGCGCGCGCGGTGAACTCCAGTGCGTATTCCGGTCCGGCGACCGACGTCTGGTAGTGCGGGTCGGGCAGACCCATCTCATGCGCCTTGACGGTCAGCGACGTCTTCCAATCGAGCGCCGGACCTTCGGTGGCGACCTCCGCCAGCGTATCGTCGACGAGATGATGCACCACGCGGCGCGCCTCGTCGATGCCGTGCTGGATGAACGTCGCGCCGATCAGCGATTCGACGATGTCGCACAGAATCGAGCTTTTGTCCGCGCCGCCCTGTTCCGCCTCGCCGTGGCCGAGCAGAATGTACGGGCCGACGTGCAGTTTTTCACGGGCGATTTTGCTCAGGGATTCCTCGGAAACCGCCTTCGCACGCATTTTGGCCAGCTGGCCTTCGTTCATGTCGGGATGCACCTTGTACAGCGTTTCCGTGGAGACCAGTTCGAGCACCGCGTCGCCGAGGAATTCGAGTCGTTCGTAGTTCTTGGCGCCTTCGTGCTCGTGTGAGAACGAGCGGTGGGTGAGCGCTTCGACGAGCAGGTCCGGCTCGATTGTGGTGCCGAGCGCCTCGAGCAACACATTGGCGGTCATCTCGCCTTCGGGGGTGATGGACGTGCCGATGCGGCCGGCGTTGGTATTGTTGCCGTTTTCGGTTTGGGTGTTGTTCTGTGCGTTGTCCTGATTGGTCTCTTTGGCCATGGATGTTCCTTACCGTTCATGCGGTGGGCCGTAACCCGCCGCGGTCTGTGGTTGTGGCCGTTGCGCACATGGCAAGACGCCAGCTGATCTGGCGGTTTTGCTACGCAAGCAACGTATGTCGTACGCCGATCGCACGCGGAAATAAATCGCAATGCAATCGCCGTATCACTTGATAATAATAAAAGAAACCCTGCCACCCGTCGATGGCAGGGTTTCGATGCTTTATACCGTTATCCGGCAACCACTCACTTGGTGTGGATGGAGCGGACAGCCTCGCGGTACACGCGGCCGCGGAAGGAACCGCAGCTCGGGCATGCCATGTGCGGCAGCGTCGGAGCGCCGCAGTTCGGGCAGGTAACGGTCTGGGCGGCCTTGGCCTTCCAGTTTGCGCGGCGGGAATGGGTATTCGCGCGCGAGGTCTTGTACTTAGGCAGTGCCATTGTGTTTCCTCTATTTCGTTCGAACGATTGAGCTTAAGCGTTCAGTATCTTAACGTGAGCTCCGTACAAACGATGGACCATCCCATCCGAACGGCTTATTCCTTGCCTTCCAGCTTGGCTTTCAGCCCTTCCAGCGCGGCGAAACGAATGTCGGTCATGTCATGCTGATGGTCGGGGTTCTCGTTGAGGTCGATGCCGCACTGCGAGCACAGGCCCTTGCAATCCGGCTTGCACAACGGCTGCAGCGGCGACCAGCGTGTCGCGCAGCAGCGCCTCGAGGTCGGCCCATGCGCCGCCGTCGAGCAGCGGGTACGTGTCTTCCGCCTCGTCCTCGCCGGCGATGATGTCCACTTCCTCTTCCTTGCCGTTCTTGCCGGCCTTTCCGCCCTTGCCGGCGGCGGACTTGTCCTCATACGGGAAGAAGGAGGTGACGTTCACCGTCCAATCGCGCTGGATCGGCTTCAGGCAGCGCGTGCATTCGGCATGCACGGGAGCGCTGATACGCGCGTTCAGAATCAGACCGTCGACGATCGAATCGAACGAGCCGACCACGCTCACATCCGCGCCTTCGTCCACGCCCACGATTTCATCGCCGATGCCGCTCGGCGCGGGGAAAGTGGCGTCGATCTCCTTGCTTTGCCCCGGACGCGAGGCCACCTGCGCCACGGAAACGGCCCATGGGGAATCTTCAGTACGTGCCATAGTTCAGTCTTTCATCGCTTTCTTGCTATGCGTTTTGCTATGCGTTCCACGCGTGTTACGCGTCTTGTTCAGTTTTCCGGATAATCGTCCGCGTCGAGATGGTCCAGATGCGCGCCGGCTTCGCGTTGGCGATCGTACAGCACGTTCAGGCCCGCCTGCACGCCGGTGCCGATCTTGTCGACCTGCTGTTGCAACGATTCCATCATGGTGATGCAGTATTTGTCGGCGTTCTGCGTGAGCTTGTCGGCCTTGGCTTGCGCCTGGTCGAGAATGCCGCGCGCCTTCTGCCTGGCGAGTTCCGTCACGTTCTCCTGCCCGGCAAGGAACTGCGCCTGCTCGTTGGCTTCGCGTACGGTGTCGGCGGCACGCGACTGCGCGGATGCGATGATCGCGTTGGCTTGCGTTTGCGCGCTTTCCAGACGGCGTTCCGATTCGCGCATCAGCGCGGAGGCGCGTTCCAGCTGCACTGGCAGCATCTTCTTGAGTTTGTCGAGCTTGCCGGTGAACGATTCGCGGTCCACGCGCACCGAGCTCGGCGCGAACAGAATCGGCTTGGCCTCGTCCAATTCCTCTTCGATGCTGTCGATGATGTCGTAGACGGTGGTGAATTCGTCGCGGCTGCGATCCGAACTGTCGTCGAGTGGTGCGTTGGGGTCGAACGTGGCGCGAAGGTCGGGCAGGTCCGACATGGAAATCGACGGTTTCGACGATTTCGCGGGCTTTGCCGGCTCATCCGTAGCACGATCGGCGGCATTGCCGGTTGCGGAGTTGTTGGTCGCTGCGGTACCGGCAACAGCGCCGGTGGCCGGATAATCGGCCGCCGCCGTGACCGGCTGCTGCGACGTGGCGTCATCGGCGTCAGCAAGCGGCTTGAAATCGTTGGTCTCTTCACTCATCATGCTCTCTTTTCGTTCTTGAGCGCCTCGCCAAGCAGCGGAATCACGCAATCGGGCACCATGCCCGTCACATCGCCTCCGTGCCGTGCCACGTCCTTGACGATGGAGCTGGAGATGTGCTCCAGGTCCGGGGCCGCAGGCAGAAACAGCGTCTCCACTCCGGCGAGTTTGCGGTTGACCAATGCCATGCCCAGCTCAGCCTCGTAATCGCCGTTCTGCCGAAGTCCTTTGACGATGACCGTCGCACCGATTTTCGTGCAATAGTCGGTGATCAGGCCGGTGGTCGACGCCACCTTCACATTGGTGCAACCGCGCTTGGCGAGCGCCTGGCGGATGATCTCAACACGGGTTTCTTCGGAGAACATCGGCGTCTTCGCCGCGTTTACGGCCACCACCACATGCACTTCGTCGAAAAAGCGCGCGCAGCGCTCGATGACGTCCAGGTGGCCGGCGGTCACTGGGTCGTACGACCCGGGGCAAACTGCAATTGTCATAACCTTAAGCGTACCGCGATTGGTTGAGAACGTGCGCAACATCGGCGTATGCCCGTGTTGGCGCGGTTCGTGCATACGGGTGGCGGCGCAATGCGGCTCGGCTATGATGGAAGGCAGTGGGGCCGCGATCGCGGCTTGTGTGAGGAGTCTTAATTATGGCATTTGCGATTTTCGATGGCCTGTTCGGGTCCGACGATCCGGTTTCGCCGCTGTCCAACCCGGATGCGGGTACCGGTACCGCCGTTCTGGAACGTCCTGAAGAGGAAACGAAGCTTGATGACGGTGGCAATGGCGATGCCGACCGTTTCGCGCATTATGTGTCGCGTGACCGTATCGCCGAATCGAAGATGACGGGTCGTCCGGTTGTGGCGTTGTGCGGCAAGGTGTGGGTGCCGAAGCGTGACCCCACGCATTACCCGGTGTGCCCGGATTGCAAGCGCATCTATGACGAGATGATGAACAGCTCGTTCTGATTGCCGTTCGACCATGTTGCCGATTCATGCCGCCGGTTGCGGTGGCTGAACGTGGCGATTGAATATGGCGGCTGGGTGCGGCGACCGAGTGCGGCGCAACGTCGTATGTTATGCAAAAACCGACGCCGGTGATTCACCGGGCGTCGGTTTTTGTTATGTCTTTTGCGCTGTACAGGGCGGTTCACGCCATGACGGACGTCACAGCACGGTGACTTCGGTCGGGATGACCGGATCGCCCTTCATCAGGCTCTGCGCGCCGATCGGCAGTTCGGCGAGCGCCTGCGCGCGGTAGTTGTGCGCGTTGACGATCGCGTCGTGGCCCTGGTATTCGCTGTGGTTCTCACCATTGGTGACGTAGTCGACGAGCAGGTCCTTCCAGCCGTCTTCCGGCTGGTATGCGGCGAGCTTGTCTTCGGAGCCGGAGATGACGTGTTCGCAGTCGGCCAGCGAGTATTCGTAGGAGCGGAAGGCGAGCTTGCGGCCCGGAACGGTGGCCTTGTCCTTCGACTTCTTGGCGACCGGCTGCATTTCGCCGGCGGAGTTCTCGCGTTCGGTGAGCTTGTAGACCATCGCGCAGGTCGGGGCGCCCGAGCCGGTGACGAGCATGGTGCCCACGCCGTAGGAGTCGACCGGTGCGGTCTGCAGTGCGGCCAGCGCGTATTCGTCGAGGTCGTTGGTGACGGTGATCTTCGTGTTGGTGGCGCCGAGCGCGTCCAGCTGGTTGCGTACGCGCTGCGCGAGGGACGCGAGGTCGCCCGAATCGATGCGCACGCCGCCCAGTTCCGGTCCGGCCACGTCGACGGCGGTTTTCACGGCTTCTTCGATGTTGTAGGTGTCGACCAGCAGCGTGGTGTTTTTGCCGAGCGCCGCGATCTGCGATTCGAAGGCGCTTTTCTCGTCGTCATGCACCAGGGTGAAGCAGTGCGCGGCGGTGCCGATGGCCTTCAGGCCGTACATTTGCGCGGCCAGCAGGTTGGCGGTGCCCTTGAATCCGCCCACCACGGCGGCGCGTGCGGCGGCGACCGCGGCCCATTCGTTCGTGCGTCGTCCGCCCATATCCATGCACGGACGGTCCTTCGCGGCGGTGACCATACGGGACGCGGCGGAGGCGACGGCGGAATCGTAATTCAGAATGCTCAGCAGCAGCGTTTCCAGCAGCGTGCATTCGCCGAACGTGCCTTCGACCTGCAGGATCGGCGAGTTCGGGAAGAACATCTCGCCTTCGCGGTAGCCCTTGATGGAGCCGGAGAAGTGGAAGTTCTCCAGCCATTTGATGGTTTCCGGGCTTACCACCTTGCGGTCGGCGAGGAATTTCAGGTCGTTGTCGTCGAGGTGGAACTTCTCGAGCGCGTCGAGGATGCGTCCCTGTCCGGCAGCCACGCCGTAGTGGCGGCCCAACGGCAGATGCCGGGTGAAGATCTCGAATACGCACTTGCGGTTGGCGGTGCCGTCCTTCAGGCAAGCGTCAAGCATGGTGTATTCGTACATGTCGGTCATGAGTGCGGGTGAATAATCCAGCATTTCCAAAGCCTTTCTTGACTTTTGGTGAAACTGACCATAAGTGTAGGACCCACGGTGGCCAATCTTTGGTTGCATCCCATCATACGTGCAGGAGGGGTCTCGAGGCGCGGCGTGCTTGGCTGGTGATAGGGTCGAATGCTGAAAAGACGAGTAATCGGACGGCGGCAAAAGCCGAAATCAGCGGAAAGCGAAGTGCAGAACAGCAATGGTAGCGATTAAGGATATGTTGGGCGACCAGACCGTGGTGCGTGCGGACGGACGCAAGGTCGACGAACTGCGCCCGGTGCGCATCACCCGCCATTTCACGGACGTTCCGGAAGGCTCCGTGCTCATCGAATGCGGCAACACGCGCGTGATGTGCACCGCCACGTTCACAGCCGGCGTGCCGCGCTGGCGCAAGGACTCCGGCCTGGGCTGGGTCACCGCGGAATACGCGATGCTGCCGCGCGCCACCGCCGACCGCACCGACCGCGAGTCCGTGCGCGGCAAGATCGGCGGCCGTACGCACGAGATCAGCCGTCTGATCGGCCGCTGCCTGCGTGGCGTCGTCGATATGAAGGCGCTCGGCGAAAACCAGGTGCAGATCGACTGCGACGTGCTGCAGGCCGACGGCGGCACCCGCACCGCTTCGATCACCGGCGCGTACGTGGCGCTCGTCGACGCGATGCATTGGGCCGAGGAACACAAGCACGTCAAGTCCGCCGACCGCGTGCTCAAGGACTGGGTCTCCGCCGTCTCCGTCGGCGTGATCAACGGCAAGCCGATGCTGGACCTGCCGTACATCGAAGACAGCCAGGCCATGACCGACATGAACGTGGCCATGACCGGTTCCGGCGATTTCATCGAGATCCAGGGCACCGCCGAGCATCGTCCGTTCAACCGCGCCGAACTCAACACCCTGCTCGACCTCGCCGAAAAAGGCAACAGGGAGCTGCAGGCCGCCCAACGCGCCGCGCTCGCGCTCGACTGAGCCGATCGACGGCACGGCATGCGCTGAATGTAGGACGTTGACGGTCCGATGCCGGCGACTCGGCGCGCATGGAACAACGCAAACAGATATAAGTCGGAAAACGACGGAAGGAACCGTAAGGCATGAAGATCATCGTCGCCACGCATAACGAAGGCAAACTGGCGGAAATCCGCCGCATTCTCGAGGAACGTCTCGGCGCGGACGCCGCCGACATCGAGCTCGTCTCCGCAGGCTCCCTGGGATTGCCCGATCCGGTCGAGGACGGCGTGACCTTCCAAGAGAACGCGCTCATCAAGGCGCGCGACGTGGCCGAACGCACCGGCTGCCCGGCAGTCGCGGACGATTCCGGCCTGATCGTGGACGTCATGGGCAACGCGCCGGGCATTCTGTCCGCACGCTGGGCCGGCGAGCACGGCAACGACAAGGCCAACAACGCGCTGCTGCTCAAGCAGCTGGCCGACATCCCCGACAGCAAGCGCACCGCACGGTTCCGCTGCGCCGCCGCGCTGGTCGTGCCAGGAGAGCGCAAGACGGACGGTGCGGATGATGATAAGCCGTACACGATCGCCAGCGAAACCGTCGAAGTCGGCGAAATGCCGGGCGTGCTGCTGCGTGCCCCGCGCGGCGCCAACGGTTTCGGCTACGATCCGCTGTTTGTGCCGAACGATCAGCCGCAGCGTGCGGTCGACGCCGGCGAAAAGCTCACGTCCGCCGAAATGGAGCCGGCCGAGAAGAACGCGGTCTCCCATCGTGGCAAGGCGCTGCACGCGCTGGTCGCATCGATCGAAGCGCTGGTCAAATAACATCGGATGACGGCCGCGACGGGCGCTTGCCGTGGCGCGCGACACTGGATGGCGTGCGTGCGATTTGTGCTCGTCCGGTTTTTCCGCTATGCTTTGTTTCTTGTGCGCGGCTAGCGTATGCTTACCGGGCATTGCGCCACTTTAGCTCAGTCGGTAGAGCGGCTCACTCGTAATGAGCAGGTCGACAGTTCGATTCTGTCAAGTGGCTCCACTGCCCTAGATGTTCGGAGGTTTTCCGAGCATCTAGGGTTTTGCATATGTGCATCCGTGCGTATCGGTTTTCGCCGTGCGCGGATGGTGATTGCGCGAGTGGCGGAATTGGTAGACGCGCAGGATTTAGGTTCCTGTGTCTTTGACGTGTGGGTTCAAGTCCCATCTCGCGCACATGTCCACGTTAATTCAGCCAATCGCGCTGCTGGCCATCATCCTCACCGGCTACCTGTTCAAACGCGCCGGCAAATTCAAAAACCGCGACTACCGCATCATGCAGGTCGCCCTGTTCAACCTGGTTCTGCCCTGCGCCATCATCTACTCGTTCGCCACGAACCCGCATGATTCCAGCATGCTGTGGATCTCCGTCTTCGGCTTCGTGGTCGCGTTCATCCCGCCCGTGCTCATCTTCCTCACCACACGTCACACGCCTGTGCAGGATCGCGCGTTCACCATGCTCAACGGTTCCGGCTTCAACATCGGCTGCTTCTGCTTCCCCGTGGTACAGGCGTTTCTCGGCACCGCGGCGATCGTGCCAGCGGCCATGTTCGACATCGGCAACTGCGTGATGGTGGCGGCCGGCACGAACGTCATGACGCAGACCCTCCTGCACATCCAGCCCGGCAAGACCTTGGACGAGCAGTACCAGGGGCATGCGCCGGTGCTGCCGTATACGAAACCCAAGGATCGCGATGCCCGCCGGCTGGCACGCCACGCGCTGCTACGCAACGTGGCGAAAGGCTTCTTCGGCTCCATCCCGTTCGACACCTACCTGGTCATGATCGTGCTCATGCTTGCCAATGTGAAGATCCCCGCCGTCGTGGCCACGTTCGTTGAGCCGCTCGCCAACGCCAACTCGTTCGTCGCCATGCTGATGGTCGGCATGCTGATGGACCTGCCCGCCGGCCGTGACGATGTGATGAAGCTGCTGAAGATCATCGGCCTGCGACTGCCATTCGGCCTGCTGTCCGCCGTCTGCGCATGGTTCGTGCTGCCGTTCGGCGCCAATGTGCGCGAAGCCGTGGTGATGTGCTGCCTCGCGCCAATCGCCGTGTTCTCCACCCTGTTCACCGACGAAGTGCTCGGCAATGCGAAACTCGCCGGCTTCTCGCTGTCCGTGTCCGCGATCATCGGCCTGGTCATGATGACCGGCGCGCACTTCCTGCTCGCCGCCATCGCCTGACTTGCGTAAGCCGCGTGCGTGGTCGTGCGTAAGTTGCGTACGTAATCGTAATGCGATCGTTGCATACGACAGCCGTTTTCACGTGCGTTGAAGCTTTTCCGCTGAACGTTGCATACGATTTCAGTAATCGTCGTTTATCTGGCATGTCGCCGCTGAAAAGTGGTCGGAACCGCGGTATATCGCGCTTCCGACCGAATGTGTTAACTCGGGAAACATTTTTGTGTTGTTCTGTCGGCTTTTGTGAGTATCTTGTGAGGTGAAGAAAACGGCTCGTGCCGTGGAAAATCGAACGAGATTCCACCGTCACGTTCCGCTTCACAGTGATGATGAAAGGACCTATCAACATGGCCATCAATCCTCCCGTTGACGCCACCAAGACCCCGGAGTGGGCCGCGCTGCAGAAGCACTACGACGAGCTGCAGTCCGAGGGCATCAGCCTCAAGCAGTGGTTCGCCGATGACGCCGAGCGCGTCGAGAAGCTGAGCTTCGATGCAGGCGACCTGCACTTCGATCTGTCCAAGAACCTGATCAAGCCGGAGACCCTGCAGCTGTTCGCCGACCTGGCCAAGGCCGTCAAGCTCGACGAGCGCACCAAGGCCATGTACACCGGCGTGCACATCAACAACACCGAGGACCGCGCCGTGCTGCACACCGCGCTGCGCCGCCCGGTCGAGGACGAGGGCAAGTACATCGTCGACGGCCAGGACACCGTCAAGGACGTGCGTGAGGTGCTCGACCGCATCTACGCGTTCGCCGACAAGGTCCGCTCCGGCGAGTGGACCGGCGTGACCGGCAAGAAGATCGAGACCGTGGTCAACATCGGCATCGGTGGTTCCGACCTGGGTCCCGTCATGGTGTACGAGGCTCTGAAGCCGTACGCCGACGCCGGCATCTCCGCCCGCTACATCTCCAACATCGACCCGAACGACCTGGCCGAGAAGA
>ERZ780149.1838-NODE-1838-length-21369-cov-9.522380_pt1 | contig 21369 bp, 17 predicted proteins | sample MGYA00511367_ERZ780149 | MGnify/ENA primary metagenome ERZ780149 (study PRJEB29588, sample SAMEA2153852) | human gut metagenome | biome: human gut; feature: human-associated habitat; material: faeces | place: Denmark | collected 2008/2010 ... | reverse complement strand
GCATAGCTATGCCGGAGTGTGTATAAGCATACTTGCCGACCGTGCGGCTTTTGACTGTCCGTCTGTCGGAATAGTAACCGATTTCACCGTACATCCGTTTTGGGAAAGTACGTTCCTTGACTATTACGTAATTCCGGATGAACTTTTGGAACACGAAATGCAGAAAAAAGGTATAGCGAAAAAGAAACTTTTGCCTTTCGGTATACCCATAAGAGAACAGTTTGTAAAGAAAAACGACCTTATTGAGGCACGGAAAAAACTCGGGATTGAAAATATTCCCACTATACTTATAATGATGGGTTCAATGGGGTACGGAAATATAAAAAAGATTTTGGAACAAATTGATACATATCCGAAAGATTTTCAAGTGCTGTGCGTTTGCGGTACAAATAAGAAAATAAAAAGCGTAGTTGATGAATGTGAGTGGAATAAAAAAATATATTCATACGGATTTGTAGATAATGTTGACGTAATGATGGACGCCGCCGACTTTATAATAACAAAGCCGGGCGGACTTACAACATCAGAATCGCTTGCAAAAGGATTGCCAATGATAACAATGAATCCGCTTCCCGGACAAGAGGACAGAAACCTTAATTTCCTTGTAAATAATGGTGCGGCAATTATGGTAAACGACACTTATCCGATTTCAGAGGCGATAAATCAAATGTTTGCTTGTCCATGGCGTGTTGCAATGATGGAGGAAAGCGTAAGACATCTCGGTAAACCAAATGCAACGGCTGACCTTTATAATTTCTGCTGTGCAAAGGTTTTGGCAAAATCAACGCTTATTTGAAATTCTTTGTGATTTAGGTAATTTAATATGCCTGCGTCAGTTTTAAAATCGAATATAAGCTTGTAACTTGCAAGATTCATACCTCCGCTGTGTCGTGAGCCGTACTTCGTATCTCCGTACAGCGGATTCCCTATGTGCGAAAACTGTGCTCTGATTTGGTGTGTGCGTCCTGTTTCAAGCTCGACTTCCACAAGTGAAGTGTCTTTTTTTTCGGCAATAACATTATATTTTGTGCCGATTTTCTTTGAATTTTCTTCATTATAATCTGAAACCGTAACTTTTTTGTCACCGCGTGTAAGATATGCGGTAAGGTGACCGCTTTTTTTTAGATGACCTTCGACAATGCAAAGGTATATCTTTTTAATTTCGCGGCTGCGGATTTTTTCGTTGATTATACGAAGTGCGGCGGAATTTTTCGCACCGATTATTATACCTGATGTGTTTCGGTCAAGGCGGTTGCAGAATGACGGCGAAAAACTGTGTTCGTTTTCGGGACTGTATTCGCCTTTTTTGTACAGATAACTCTGCATTCTTTCAAGAAGCGTATCCTTTGTGCCTTTATCGTCCGAATGGACTACAACACCGCTTTCTTTATTAATAAGTATAATATTTTCATCTTCATATACAACGTCAATATCGGAATTGCCTGCTTTAAAGCTTGATTTGCTTTCGTAAAATTCGTCTTTAAAAAATAATTTCAACACATCGCCGTTTTGGAGCATATATTTGCCGTCTTTAATGTGTTTGCCGTTTACTCTGACGCAATTTTTTCTAAGACTTTTATATAACATACTCTGTGGCATATTGACAAGATATTTTGTAAGAAACTTGTCAAGCCGTTGCCCTGCGTCGTTTTGATTTATCGTGATTTCCCTCATTTGTTACCTCGATTGATATTTTATTTGTAAACATTTATTTTTGATATTGTATCATAAAAAAAATTGTGTTACAATATAGTTTGCATAAATATTTTATATGAATAAAAATTGTATTCAAATTTCGGAAGGAGAAAAAAATATGGGAATTTTCGGCGGCGGTTATGATAAACAGTCCACTTACGATGAGTGGATTGAGGCATTTGACGGTAAGGTAAAATATCTGGTGCTGATCGGTCAGACCAGGGATAAGATCGCAGAGTGTGCAAAAGCTCATGGTTTCTATGATATCATGTATGCGGAGGATATGTCAGAAGCTGTCCGTGTCTGTGCATCTTATGCCAATATGGGGGATAATGTACTTCTTTCCCCTGCGTGCGCAAGCTGGGGCATGTTTAAGAATTATGAGGAACGCGGACGGATCTTCAAAGAGTGTGTCCGGAGCCTGTAGGAGCTGTTTCTGTTATGAACCTTTGACATGAGGTTTTGCGAGGATATCAAACATAGAAAGGAGGCCGTCGGACAGGATGAAGAAAAAGAGATCTCAGCGGTTTTATGATTACAGCCTTTTGTTTACGATCGCATTTCTGATCATGTTTGGCCTTCTTATGATCTATAGTGCCAGTTCTTATAAGGCACAGCTTGATTATAATGGAAATGCGGCGTATTTCATGACCCGCCAGGGAGTGATCGCATTAGGTGGTTTTGCTTTTATGATCCTTATTTCACGGCTGGATTATCGCTGGTATGCAAAATTCTATAAACTGGCGATTGCAGTGTCCTGGTTTATGATGATCGCGGTATCTTTCGTGGGACGCCGGGTCAATGGTAAGAGACGATGGCTTGGAGTTGGTCCCCTCAGCTTTCAGCCGACGGAGCTGGTTAAGATCACGATCATTGTTTCTGTTGCTGCACTTTTGGTGAAATTGGGAAGAGATGTGGACCGGCCTGCAGGTATTGCCCGAATTGCCATGGTGGTGCTCCCGTTAGCTGCCATTGTAGCGGCAAATAACTTAAGCTCCGGTATTATCATCGCCGGAATTGGTTTTGTCATGCTGTTTGTGGCAAGCCGGAAGAAGTTATGGTATTTTCTGGTCATGGCTGCTGGCGGTCTGGTGATCGCTTTTGCGCCGCAGATCGGTAACGGCTTGCGGGCGATCCATTTGTTGAAACCATATCAGTTAAGCCGTATCAATGTATGGAAGAATCCGGAAGCCTTTGCCAGCGAGGGTGGTTATCAGGTGCTTCAGGGCCTGTATGCCATCGGCTCCGGCGGTCTGTTCGGCAAGGGTCTGGGCGAGAGTATCCAGAAGCTGGGCTTTGTGCCGGAGGCCCAGAATGATATGATTTTCTCGATCATATGTGAAGAACTTGGACTATTTGGAGCAGTTGCCCTGATCCTGGTGTTTATGTTTATGATCTACCGGTTTATGGTGATTGCCAGCAATGCACCAGATCTGTTTGGATGTCTTCTGGTGGTGGGGGTGATGGCCCACATCGCGATCCAGGTCATCTTAAACATTGCCGTGGTTACCAATACCATTCCCAATACAGGTATTACCCTTCCATTTATCAGTTACGGAGGCACATCGATCATCTTTCTGGAAGCGGAGATGGGCATGGTGCTAAGTGTCTCGAACCAGATAAAATTGGAGAAATAAGAATCAGGACTTTCCACGCGTGCATACAATATGGTATAACGCGCATCGGGAGGGAACAGATTGTCAGAGATACTGGTGGAGGGATTACACAGGTTACGTGGAGAGATCGGGATCCAGGGTTCCAAAAATGCGGCGCTTCCCATGATGGCAGCTGCCGTTCTTCATAAAGGAATGACGGTTTTGAACAATGTCCCCAGGATACAGGATGTTTTCTGTATGATGGGGATATTAAAGTCTATAGGCTGTAAATGCAGCCTGGATGGACATACGCTGACCATAGATGCTTCTGAAATCAGCCAGACGCAGATTCCCAGGGAGTTTTTGACGGCCATGCGTTCATCGGTGATCCTGATGGGGGTGCTGCTTGGAAGATGCAGGGAAGCACAGGCGGGTTACCCAGGTGGATGTACCATCGGGAAACGCCCCATCGACCTCCATTTATATGCCTTAAAGGAGATGGGAACACAGATCCGGGAGACAGATGGAGAACTGTATGCCAGAACAGAAGGACTGAAGGGCAGTAAGATCCTATTTTCCTATCCAAGTGTGGGCGCCACGGAACAGGCAGTTTTAGCTGCGGTTCTGGCAGATGGAGTCACCCTGATCCAGGGCGCTGCCAGGGAGCCGGAGATTGGGAATTTGTGCAGGCTGTTAAATCACATGGGAGCAAAAATCAGCGGAATTGAATCGGATACATTAAGAATCAAAGGGGTAAATGAGCTTAAGGATACCGTTTATGATATCCCGGGTGACCGGATCGTGGCGGGTACTTATCTGTACGCAGTGATGGCAGCAGGTGGAGAAGCAGTATTAAGAGGAATCTGTCCGGCAGAACTGAACCGGGTTTTCCAGACAGCCAGACAGATGGGGGCAAAGCTGGAATGGGAGAATTTGCCGGGCGCCTCTTTTATAAAAGTACAGATCAATGACCGGCCGGATGGAATCTGGGTAAAGACTTCTCCTTATCCCGGATTTCCTACGGATATGCAGCCGCTGCTTATGGCGGCGCTTCTCAAAGCCGGGGGGAGAACCGATTTTATCGAAAACGTTTTTGACTCGCGCTTTGGACACGCAAAGCAGCTTAGCCGCTTCGGTGCTGATATCTCCGTTGAGGGGAGGCAGGCGTCCGTGTGGGGTGTGCGCGATCTCAGGGGCGCTGTTGTCAGCGCAGGCGATCTGCGCGGCGGCGCAGCAATGATAATTGCCGCTCTTTCTGCCGAGGGCGAAAGCCTCATCGTGGATCCGGGGCATATTGCCCGAGGCTACGAGCATCTTGACCATAAGCTCCGCTCTCTCGGAGCAGATATATTTTTGGAGTTGTAAAATGCCGAATACTAATGATTATTACCAAAAGCGCGAGGATCCGTATAAGCCGAAATTCACAAGGAACGTGAATCGGCCGCTTACTTTTTTTCTTGTCATAGTTGCGCTTGTTTTTATAATGAGCGTGTTTTTCAAGGTCTCGCGCATAGAGGTTAAGGGAAATTCGATCTATACGGCTGACGAAGTGATAAAAGCTTCCGGCATCGAAACCGGCGATAACCTGTTTTTCATTAACGGTATCGCTGCCGGAAGCCGCGTTGCCGTTAAGCTTCCGTATGTGGACTCCGTGCAGATAAACCGCGGCCTGCCGAACCTTGTGACCATCGTTGTGACCGAGAGCAAGGCCGTCGGCTGCCTGAATGTCGGGGACGAGCTGTGGTCTGTAAGCAGCAGCGGAAAATTCCTGAGCAGCATAAGCGCCAGCGACAGCGAGCATATCGCAATGATTAGCGGAATAAGCGTGAGCGAAGCTGCAACGGGAGAGCATATTAAATCCGCCGCCGGTGAAGAGAATAAACTTGCCTATTTGACGGACATACTTTATCAGGTCCAGGCGCGCGGTCTTGTCGGCAAGGTAACGGCCATAGATATGAGCGATGCTGCAAATCCGACCTTTGAATATGACGGCAGATTTCTTGTAAAGCTCGGCGCGCTCGACAATACCGAGTATAAATTCGGCAAGATGCTATCGGCTGTTTCGCAGCTTACGGCAGACGATGCCGGAACGCTTGACTTATCTACGGGCGATAAGGTCGTTTTCAACCCGAATTAATACTTTGTTTACATAGCAGGGGAAAAAGCTATTGACCTTGCGGCCAAAAAGTTATAAAATGTTACATATCGCGAATAATGATCGCGGCATCTGCCGTGTCTTCTAAATAACAGTACTGGAGGAAACAAAATGGATTTCAAAGCCGAAGTAGGCCCTGAAAATGTTGTAACTATAAAGGTCGTTGGTATCGGCGGCGCCGGTAACAACGTCGTAAATAGAATGGTCAAGTCCGGAACTCAGGGCGTTGAGTTCATAGCGGTCAACACCGATAAGCAGGCACTTGCCGTGTCCAGCGCGGATCAGAAGATCCAGATCGGCGAGAAGCTGACCCACGGTCAGGGCGCAGGCTCCGACCCCGAAGTCGGCAAGAAGAGCGCCGAGGAAAGCCGCAATAACATTGCAAAAGCAGTCGAAGATGCCGATATGGTGTTCATCACCGCAGGCATGGGCGGCGGAACTGGCACAGGCGCTGCTCCCACGGTTGCCGATATCGCTCGCGAGGCCGGCATACTCACCGTCGGCGTCGTTACCAAGCCCTTCAAGTTCGAGGGTAAGCGCCGCATGGATCAGGCAAACGACGGCATTAAAGAGATGCTCGGCAAGGTCGATTCCCTGCTTATCATCCCCAATGATCGCCTGAAGTACGCTACCGATCAGAAGGTCACTCTCGCAAATGCGTTTGAAATTGCCGACGATGTCCTGCGTCAGGCCGTCACCAGCATTTCCGACCTTATTAAGAACACCGGATTCATCAACCTCGACTTTGCAGACGTTACCTGCATCATGAAAAATGCCGGCTTTGCTCACATGGGCGTCGGCCGCGCGGCAGGCAAGGGCAAGGCAGAGGATGCAGCCCGTATGGCAGTCGCAAGCCCACTTATGGAGACCTCGATAAACGGCGCCCACGGCGTGCTTATCAACATCACAGGCTCCGAGGATATGGGCCTTGAGGATGTAGAAGCAGCCGCAAACCTCGTTCAGGAGGCTGCTCATCCCGATGCAAACATCATCTTCGGTGCAACCTTTGATGAGTCCATGCAGGATGAGATCCGCGTTACCGTCATCGCTACCGGCTTTGAAGAGGCTCCCACAGCAAAGCAGCCTGCACAGTCTGCTCAGGCAAAGAAGGCCGAGCCTGCTTTCGATAAGCAGCAGGGCATGTTCACTGCAGCAAGCGAAAAGGCTGCCGAAAAGAAGCCCGAAGAGCCTGCCAAGGCTTCCGGCGAGGAAGATCCCTTTGACAGCATCTTCAAAATCTTTAACGCAAACAACTAAAATAATATAAAAAACCGGCTGAGGATAAGGGCCCGGCCGCATAAGGGTATCATTTAAAACCGTCCAGGGTTCAGTAAGTTGGGACACATGCTACACACCGTGTGGCATGTGTCCTGCTTTTAATTATACTTCAATTACATATCCTTGTTGAAATTAGAATACACTTGCGTTATCATTTTCTTTAGTCAATCACGATTTCCAAGAAAGGGCAAATAAGTATGGCTGATGTTGTTGATATTCCGGAATTCAGAGCATTTTATTATACAGATGATACGCCCCGCCAGTTTTATACCCTCCGGCGATACGAGGATGAGAGCGGGTCTGGGGAAATGCACTGTTATAATATTGCGCCAGGTATTCAACTGTCTTTTAATGATCTAAATCTAAGTTCTTGCTATCAGCCACTAAATGTCCAAAAAGATTTTTTAGAAATAAATTATTGCCTTGAGGGCGGACACGAAGTTGAAATGGTCGGAGGCGGAATTACCTTCTTGGGTGAAAAGGATTTAAGTATATCTGGCCTATACCATGATAAACGGGTTATTGTCAATTCAAGAATCCCTTTCAATAAATATAAAGGTATAACCATTCTCTTGGAGCTAGAAACAGCCCAGACGACTCTCGACAATGAATTCTCTAAGTGGCATATAGACTTGCAAAAAATCCGCACAACTCTATGTCCGGAAGGACGTGTTCTTTTAATAAAATCCAAACAAAAAATCGACCATATTTTTGCAGAGATCTTGAGCGTTGAGAACCAGATAAGATTGCCGTATTACTGGCTGAAAATCCTGGAAATCTTACTTTTATTAAGCCAACTGGATAACAGTTATGTGGAGCCGCCCCAACAGTTTACGGAGAAAGTATCCCGGCGGACTCAACAGGTCTATCAGTATATTATTGAAAATCCTTTTACACAAAAAAATATTTCTGAGATAGCAGAGATTTATGGGGTTTCGGAATCAAGTATGAAACGCTGCTTTAAGTCAATTTCCGGTGCTTCTCTAGGCACGTTTATGAAAAGGAAACGGATGGAGGCTGCTGCGGAATTACTTAGGTCAGAGCCGACATTGAGTGTGGGTGAAATTGCCAGTCTTGCAGGGTATGAAAATCAAGGAAAGTTTTCTGGGGCATTCAAATCAGTATACGAAATGACTCCTATCGCATATCGTTTGAAATACTCGTGACCTAAATGGATTAAGACTTGACCTAAACAGTTATAGACGAATATATGATCTTGTGCTATCATAATTGACGTTAATTAGAGAATGGTGAAAAGAGCCGCGTTCAGCGGTTCTTTTTAAGGGTGTCAGTTAGCGATGTCTAACCGCGAGCGAATGGGGGGCAAATCAGTTGTTCAGTATGGGGATCAGTGCGCGAATTGTAAAACGTATTATAACCTTGCTAATTGTGATTTTGGGAGTCGTTACTCTCAGTTTTTGCTTGCAGATATTTACCGGTACAGATCCGGCAGAAATGCTTGTAAGAAAGACTACATTGTTCGCAACAGAAGAGCAAATCCAAGCAATGAGAGTTGAACTTGGCCTGGATGGTACACTCTCTGAGCAATATGCAGATTATATAAAAGGACTACTTACCGGGGACTTGGGTATTTCAATTACCAATCGAAAGCCTGTCATTGATAATATTAGAAATGCCCTTCCTGTTACATGTATGTTAGTTATTATGTCTATGCTCTGGGTTGCTATTTTAACCGTTTTAATATCAGCGTTTTCTGTCATATGGAAAGACAAAGCATTTGACCATGCAACAAGAGTTATCTGCATAATTGGTATATGTGTTCCGAGTTTTTGGCTGGCACTCATTCTGCTAATTGCTTTTGCAGTTGAGATTCCGATATTTAGTGTGATTTCAGACGGGAGTATTAAATCCCTTATATTGCCATCTATTTCTATTGCCATTCCAATTGCTTGTATTTCTATCAGAGTTTTGCGCGCTGCTGTAATAAACGAATTAAAAAGTGACTATGTTACTTACGCTAAAGCGAGGGGGTTTTCCACATCTAAAATTGTATACGGCGAGGTCCTGAGGAACGCATTTCCATCGGCCATAACACTTTTCGCACAATATTGCGCATCAGTTTTTGGAACCTCTGCACTGATAGAAACTGTCTTTTCCATTCAGGGTCTTGGATACTATTTAACTGAAGCGTGCGAAAGTATGGATGTATATGGAATATCGGGTGTGGTACTTATTTGCGCAATCCTATTTGTTCTTTTTAATACTGCAGCAGACATCTTCTCGGGCATTATTTGCCCTGCGTATAGGAGGAAACGTGTATGAGGAAACATCCACAAATTGTCATTGGTGTTTTGCTTATTGCGTTATTTATTTGTATTGCGATAACTGCACCCCTCCTTGCCCCAAATGACCCAAATGCAACAAACCTTGCACTAAAAAATGCCCCGCCATCAGCCGAGTATCCTCTTGGATGCGATCAAATGGGGCGGTGTGAACTTTCGCGCTTAATTTACGGAGCGCGATATTCACTAAGCCTTACGGTGCCTGTGCTGATAGTACTAGCAGCGATTGCATTGTTTATTGGATGCTACACTTCTTATAAAGGTGGCCTAATAGATGAGGTCATCCGATTGTTGTGCGATATATTTATGGCATTTCCGCTTTTAGTAATAGCAATGTCATTAGTGTCAGTTATTAACAATTCTGTTGCGAGCATTATCACTGCAATTGGTATTTCTATGTCTGCGTGGTTCTTACGCATGGCGCGTTCTTATGCAAAGACCGAGTGTGGAAAGGGGTATGTAGAATCCGCAAGAGTATCTGGTGCATCTGCAATGCGGATCGTACTTCACCACATTATCCCGAATGTATTGCCACAGTTTGTTGTCTATTTTACCACGGGAATAGCATCAGCAATTCTATCGGTATCAAGTTTTGCATTTTTGGGTGTGGGCCTTATTGCTGGTACTCCGGAGTGGGGAGCCATGCTTAATGACGCTCGAAACAGCATTTATACAAATCCCGCCCTAATTGTTTATCCCGGCATATGCCTCATTATCTGTTGTGCGGGCTTTAATTTATTAGGTGAAGGTATTCGGGATTTTATTGGCAAGGAGGACCAGATCAGTGTTTCTTGACGTCAGAGATCTCACTATTACTCTCAAAACGGGTGAAGAAATTGCAAAGGATATTTCTTTTTCAATAGATGGAGGAGAAATGTTGTCCATTGTGGGCAGCTCTGGGGCAGGAAAAACGACGGTATGCAAGGCCGTTATGGGCTTACTTAGTTCTAATTATTCCATTTCAGGTGAGGTGCTTTATAGGGGGGAAAACTTGCTGCACTGTTCAAAGAAACGATTGCAGGCAATCTACGGTAAAGAAATATGCTATATTATGCAAAACCCCATGACAGCATTTAATCCATCGCTGCGTATTGGAAGGCAATTAGAAAAAACATGTTACTTACATAACCCCCAAATATCGCGGCAGGAATTACAACTATTAGTGAGCAACACACTACAACAGTTGGGCCTTGATGATTTGAAACGGATACTGAAGAGTTACCCTGATGCCCTTTCAGGTGGGATGTTGCAGCGGATTATGATTGCAGCAGCACTAATCAATCAGCCTACTATATTGGTTGCTGATGAAGCGACTACAGCAATAGATGCCTGTAACCGAATTGAATTGATGCAATTACTTAGGCAGTTATGCAGTGGCGGCATGGCGATCTTATTTGTTACACATGATTTAAGAGCGGCGTCAATGGCGGATCGAATTTTAATAATGAATGATGGCCAGTTGGTCGAGGCAGGGACAACAGAGCAGATATTCAATGAACCTAAAGAAGAATATACAAAATATCTGCTTAGTGCTTGTACGTTGGAAAGGCGGTGATTATCTATGATTGAGGCGAAAGATGTAAGTTGCACTTTTGCCCGCAATCCGTTTTCCAAAGAGGGATTCATGGCGGTTTCCCCAGTTTCAATCCAATTCATTGATGGTGAACGGTATGCCATCGTTGGTGAGTCAGGGTCAGGTAAGACAACACTCGCCAGAATGATTGCGGGCCTCCAGCGTCCTACGACGGGGAATATCTATGTCGATGGGATGCCTGTTTACGGTAAACACAAGGTTCATACAAATTACTTCAAGGAAGTCCAAATTATTCAACAGGACTCTTCATCTGCATTAGATCCTAAAATGTCCGTGGGTAGATCAATCGAAGAACCTCTTTTGTGTTTTTTTCATTTAGACAAAGGAGAACGCAAAAAAAGGTGTCATGATCTGATGGATTTATGTAATTTGCCTGTTGAATACTACTCGCGTCTTCCCGCAGAATTATCTGGGGGCGAGCAAAAACGAGTCGCTATTGCAAGGGCCTTGGCAGCAGAACCTAAGTGTCTAATTTTTGATGAGGCAACAAATGGCTTTGACCTTCCTTTACGCAAGAAGATCATTGAAGAAATTGTTGACTTGCAGAGGAAACTCGCATTTACCCTTATATTTATTACACATGATATGGAGTTAGCCGTCGTTATTGCTGACGTAATTTTGGTTATGAGAAATTCCACCTTGATTGAACAGGTTGAATTTTCTGGAGATATATCAGTATTTACAAGCGAATACAGCAAGACGCTTTTATATGCGAGTGGAATTACTGATACATAATCATTGTTGGAATTGATCATAGCAGAAATAAAATGAAAGGATAGTTTGCGATGAAATTCAAAAGACTTGCAACGATTCTTATGGCTGCGGCCATGATGGTTTCGTTGGTTGCCTGTACAGGCGACAATGGCGAAAACTCAGAAACGCCTGTTACTTCGGGCAATGATGTTGTGGAGGAAACGGAAACCAACCACATCACTTTGGCCGAAAGTTGGGGATTTGAAAATTTCTATACAATTATGACGCCCGATGTATCGGCAAGCAACTTCGGTATCACATATTATCTTAGCAATTTCTACGATGTGCTTGTAGAATATCAAGATGGAGAATACGTTGGTGGTCTGGCCGAGGATTGGACAATTAGCGAAGATGGAACGGTCTACACATTCAATCTACGGCATGATGTGAAATTTTCTGATGGTAGCGATCTGACTGCGGAAGATGTTGCCAAATCGCTTTTGGCCGTTCCCATCAATTTGGGGCAATACAATGGAACCTATGGCCGCCTGTCTACAATTATTGAAGATGCAGTGGTCGTTGATGACTATACTGTTGAAATGCATCTGACGCAACCTTATTATAATGCGCTGCGGGAGCTGTGTTTGGCGAATCCATTCGGAATCGTATCGAGTGAACAACTTAATGATGATTTAACGAAAAAGGATACTTTTGAAACTGCAACCTATGGTACAGGTCCCTATATGTATGCTGGAGATAATGACGGGCAGACCTGGAATTTCGAGAGCAATCCCTACTATTGGGGTGAAAGACCTGATGTTGAGAGTTTTTCTATCAAGAGCATTCCTGACAATGATGCTAAAATTCTCGCATTGAAAAACGGGGAGATTGATTTTGTCGCAGGAATCACGAACGTCTCCAACGAAAGTTTTGTGGAAATGCAAAACACTGAGGGATTTGGCGCCAAGGTTGACGACAAATCTTTCCGCACCGGATATATTGGTTACAATTTAAGTAGCTCTATGTTCGGTGATGAAGTTGTTCGCCAAGCCATTACATTGGCCTTAGACAAAGATGCAATTTCTGAGAGCATTTATGGCGGCCTGTATGAAAAAGCAGATACATTCTTCCCGAAGACCCTACCCTATTGTGATGTAGAGCAAACCGTATACTCTTATGATATAGACAGGGCAAACCAATTGCTTGATGAAGCAGGATACATTGATACGGATGGCGATGGCATCCGTGAAAAGGACGGTGAGAAACTATCCTCTCCGTTCCAGTACCAAGCAGGCTCCGCTTCTGATGATAACTTGGTTGTTTATATCTGCGACCAGTTAGGGAAAATCGGAATCGAACTTACACCGCAGTCTGCACAAATGATGGACTGGTATGCAATGATTACAACTGGAGAGTACGGCCTTACCTTATTTAAAACACAAGGCGGTTTCTATGATCCGGGCAATACGATCGGTAATATCGATCCCAGCATGGCCATGGACCCAATTATCTCCCAGGTCGCTGCATACTTGCCGGGCGGTGCCGATCTGATTACAGAATTGGAATCTACTACTGACGAGGAACGAATCCAAGAGATTTATGGAATTATTTTGACTACGATGGCGGATCAGTGCCTTACTACACCTCTGGTGTATCCTCACCAACTTGCAGTATATAGTGATAAGATTGCAAACTACGATTTTCCGCCTGATGCAAACTTTACTGCTGTACAAAATATCACATTAAAGTGAGCATTTTCCCATTCTGCAAACGGCGTGCTATGCAAAACATAGCACGCCGTTTGTAGAAAGAGAAACGACATATTGCAAATAGATTACAGAGAAGTTATGTTAAACCATATATTTGCTCTGCCGGTTGAAAGGAGTCCAGATATTGGTGAGCAATCAATCAAAAGGAATTAAGCGGATTCTCAGTTTTGCCGGCAGATACAGGGGCCTCTTGACTTTTGCCCGTTGCCTTTCCGGCATCAGTGCGTTGTTTATTATAGGCCCTTTTATCTGTGTATATTTTGCGGCAAGAGAACTTATCGCTGTATTTTTAGGCGATCAATTGAATGGCCAAGCATTATTGAATTGGGGCCTTTTTGCATTAGGATTAGAACTCGTGGGAGTAGTACTCTACTTTTTGGCTTTGCTATCTTCTCATATCGTTGCGTTCCATATTCAAAAAAACCTGCAGATGGCAGCATTAAGGCACCTTGCTCATATGCCAATTGGCTATTTTAATGCCAATCCAAGCGGAAAATTGCGTAAAATAATTGATGAAAACAGTTTTCAAACGGAGACCTTTATTGCACATCAGTTGCCAGATTTAACAGGCGCCCAAGTAACCCTGATTGCTGGTGTTTGCTTTATGATCATTTTTGACTGGCGTATTGGAGTTCCACTTATTATCTTATATGGAATGGCCTTTTATCTGCAAAGCTCTCTCATGGGAAAGAATAGTGCTGAGTTTATGAGAATTTATCAAGACGCTCAAGAAACAATGAACCATGAGGCTGTTGAATATATTAGAGGAATCGCCGTTGTCAAGGTGTTCGGACAAACTGTAAAGTCGTTCGCCAAATTTCATAATGCGATAGAGACCTATAAAAAGTACGCACTTGCTTATACTATGTCTTGCAAGAAAGGCATGGTTGCATTTAATGCTATCGTAAACTCATCCTTTTTAGTGCTGGTTCCGATTGGCTTTCTAGTTGGATTTACGACCCCGACACTCAGAGATTTTATTCAAAGTTTTCTGTTTTACGTGATTTTCTCTCCGGCATGCGCAGTGATGCTTAATAAAATTATGTATATGACTAGTTATAAAATGCAGGCAGAGGAGTCTATGCGTAGAATCGATATGATTTTAACTTCTAAACAGCAACCAGAACCAGCGATCCCCCAATATCCTGATACATATGAGGTCGCTTTTGAAGATGTGACATTTGCATATGATAATACCGATCACCCCGCAGTTTCACATCTCACTTTTATGGCAAAAGCAGGAGCAATAACGGCCCTTGTGGGACACTCCGGGTCAGGTAAAAGCACAGCGGCCAGTCTGATCCCTCGGTTCTATGACGTGCAGGATGGCGCAGTAAAAATTGGCGGCGTTGACATCAGGGAAATCCCACAGGGTGATTTAATGAAAATGGTGGCATTTGTGTTCCAAGACCCCAAGTTGTTTAAGGATAGCCTATTAGAAAACATAAGAGCCGGAAGACCATCGGCAACCCGTGAGGAAGTTCTAAAGGCAGCTCATCTGGCGCAGTGCGACGACATACTGAAAAAGCTTCCAAACGGAATAGATACAATTATTGGAAGTCAAGGTATATACCTGTCCGGGGGCGAAACACAGCGCATTTCTATTGCCCGCGCTATTTTAAAAGATGCTCCTATTGTAGTTTTAGATGAGGCGACAGCATATGCTGACCCCGAAAATGAGCATCAAATCCAGAAGGCCTTTGATGGACTTATAAAGAATAAAACGGTTATTATGGTTGCACATCGGCTTTCGACTGTCCAGGATGCAGACCAAATATTGGTGATGAAAAACGGTGCGATAGCGGAAAGCGGAACACATTCTGATTTGATAAAGCATCAGGGCGAGTATGCTAAAATGTGGGACAATTATAACAAAACGGTGCAGTGGCATATAGAAAGTTGAGGTGCTGTCTATGCTAAAACGTGCGTTTGCATTAAGCGATCAAGGCGCAAAAGATTTAGCGAAAGGAATTATAGCAACTGCCTGCGCCAATTTGATACAGATCATTCCAGCAAGTTTGTTGTTGATGGTAGTAATGATGCTTTTAGAAAAAGCGGCGGGGACTCAAGTTAATGTAGGTCGGAATATTCCGTTCTTTGTCGGAATTACCCTGGTGCTTTTTGGCATGATCGCGATTGCCCAATTAGTACAATACAATTTGACATACACTGCTGCATATAAGGAAAGTGCAAACCGAAGAATTGTGCTGGCTGAAAAACTCAGAAAACTTCCACTGTCATTCTTTGAAAAGAAAAATTTAGCCGATCTGACAACTACTATTATGGGGGATTGTACAGCATTAGAAAGGACATTTTCTAATGCGATTCCACAGTTGTTAGGCACAATTCTTATGTTTGTTATTATGTCCGTGGGGCTGGCAGTTTTAGACTGGAGGATGGCTCTTTGTATTATTGTCCCGGTACCAGTTGCCTCAATTGTTGTTGTTCTTGCTCGTAAGGCACAGAGTAAGGCGGAACTTGAAAATCTGGAGGCAAAAAGGTGCGCCTATGACGCAGTACAAGAATATATTGATACTATAAAAGAATTAAAAGCATACTCAAAAACGGATGTATACTTGGATGAACTTGATAAAAAGTTAGAGAATGTTATTCGTTGTTCCTTCCGAAATGAGTTAGCCCCCGGAGCATCTACAACAGCTGCTCAGTTCATCCTGCGCTTTGGTTTAGTTGCTGTTTTGCTTATAGGGGGAAACTTGGTGATTGAAGGTATGCTTTCTATTCCCATGCTCATACTGTTCCTTCTTTTCGCTGGTCGAATCTATGATCCATTCACCAACTGTTTCATGCTATTAGCGGAGGTTTTTGCCGCACTTGTAAGCATTGGCCGGATGAAACAGATAGACAATACACAGGAACAAACCGGCTCAGACTGTTGCAATAACATTGGCTGCGATATTGAGTTCAAGGATGTTTACTTTTCTTATAACGAGGAACCAGTTCTGACAGGAGTATCTTTTGTAGCAAAGCAAGGCGAAATAACTGCTTTAGTCGGGCCATCTGGCAGTGGAAAATCAACAGTTTCAAAATTAGCAGCGCGTTTTTGGGACGCCGATTCCGGACTCATAACACTTGGAGGCATAGATGTCAAAACTGTTGAACCAGAAGTATTGTTAAAAAACTATGCAATTGTATTCCAGAATGTCACCCTTTTTGACGAATCGGTAATGGAAAATATACGGCTTGGCCGTAGCGGAGCTTCTGACGAAGATGTTAGAGCCGCAGCAAAGGCCGCCCAATGTGATGAGTTTATTGATCGTTTACCGCAAGGCTATGACACGAATATCGGGGAAAACGGAAGTAAATTATCCGGTGGCGAGCGCCAGCGCATTTCTATTGCCCGTGCCTTGCTAAAAAATGCTCCTGTTATTCTTCTCGATGAAGCAACTGCATCTATGGATGCAGAAAGTGAAACAATGGTACAAACTGCCTTGTCAGCGTTATTAAAAGGTAGGACAGTGATAGTTATTGCGCATCGAATGAGGACCATAGCAAATGCAGACAAGATAGTTGTTTTGGACAAAGGAAAAGTGACTGAAGTGGGGACTCCCAGCGAGTTGGCTAAAAAAGGCGGGTTGTATGCGCATTTGGTTGCACTCCAGCAGAAACAGCAAATGTCTTCCTTACCGACATGAACGTCCTAAGAGGGAAATATGAAAAGAAAACAGCAAGCCACCACATCGGGTGAAGATTATTTAGAGGCAATTTTAGTGCTCCAAATGCAGAAAGGAACAGTGCGCTCTGTTGATGTCGCCCGGCATATGGAGGTGTCAAAGCCCAGCGTGAGCCATGCGGTGGCGACCCTGCGGGATGGAGGTTTTCTGACGATGGACAGCGACTATTTCCTGCACCTGACCGATGTGGGCCGGGAAGTGGCGGAACAGATCTACGAAAAGCACCGTTTCTTTACCGAGTGTCTGATTGCCGCCGGCGTGGATCCGAAAACCGCAGAGGCAGATGCCTGCCGGATTGAGCACGTCATCAGCGACGAGAGTTTCCAAAAATTAAAGAAACAACTCATGTAACCTGTGGAGATCGAACTCATTACACCAAGAGTGTCTTCGAAATTGAGGATGACCAATATGCAAAACGATCCGCGCTCCCGAATTCTCCTATTGCTACAACTTCTCCTGAAGCAGACAGATGAGCACCACTACGCAACTGGCGCGGATATTCTCCGTTTTTGGGAGACTCATGGCATCCAGACCACCCGGAAAAATGTGTACAGCGATATCCAACTGCTCATGGACTTCGGACTGGACATCATCTGCATCAAAAGTACGCAGAACCGCTACTTCATCGGCTCCCGGCTACTGGAGTTGCCGGAACTGAAACTGCTGGTGGACGCTGTGGAGTCTTCCCACCTCATCACGGAGAAGAAAAGCGCCGCCCTCATCGAGAAGCTGGGCCATCTCACCAGTCGGCATAACGCCGCGATCCTGAACCGTCCTATCTACATGGACGGCACGGCTAAACCGGACAATGAGGCTGTGTATTACGCCATCGACGCCATCCAGACGGCGATCCACGAACAGCGGGCCATCTCTTTCCAGTATTTCGAGTACACGCCGAAAAAGGAAAAGGTCCTGAAACATAAGGGCTACCGCTATGGGTTCAGCCCCTACACCCTCATCTGGAACCGGGACTTCTACTACGCCGTGGGCTGGTCGGAAAAGCACGGCAAACTGGCGCAGTTCCGGGTGGACCGCATGACGGCCATCCAAGAAACCGACGCCCCCTACACAGCAGACCCGTCCTTTGACCCAGCGTCCTACCTTCGGGAAGTCTTTGGGATGTACCACGACGCGCCCCGGCGGGTGATGCTACTGTGTGAGAACCGCACCATGCGAAATGTCATAGACCACTTCGGCGAGGATGTGGCCACGGAGGTGGTGGACACCAAACACTTCCGGGCTACTGTGGATGTGGCACCTACCCCACCATTCTTCTCATGGGTATTCACCTTCGGCGGCGCCATCCGTATCGAAGGGCCTGCGGAGGTTCTGGCGAAAATGAAGAATATGGCCGCGTGGCTGCATACATAAAAGCAAGAGGGATCCGCCCAGGAAACGCTGGGCAGATCCCTCTCACCTTTATAGAGCAGGAGGGCCGCTGCGGGGGTACATTCCCCCCAGCGGGCCTCCTGATTTTAGTCCGAAAAGTATACCGGCCTGCCAATGGATGTAAAGCCCTCGATGCCGGTGATCACCACATTGTTGTATCCGCTGGCGCAGTGGATGATGAGCAGATTGCCGCTCTCATCCCTGCCGCCTACGATGCCCACATGGGAGTCCTCTGGGTAAAATACCAGATCGCCGGGCAGCGCCTCGTCCCAATAGATGGTGGTGCAGTAGGTGTGCTGCGCGGAGGCTCCGCCGCCGTGCCCGATGATGTACTCGCCGCCTGTGGCATTATAGAATACCCAATCAACGTACCCTGAGCAATCCATCCCGTAGGGCCGGTAGGTGCCGGAACTGGAACTGCCGGGGGCAGTGACCTGCATGGTGGTACCCCAGCGGGAGTCCCAGCCGAGGACCAGGCTCTTGCCGCCCCAGAAGTAGTTGACCTTACCCACCAGTTGGCAGGCGGTTTCTATGATCTCCCGGCGCTCGGCGCTCAGGTCCGCTGGCAGCGAGGCAAGCAGTTCCTTGGCGTCGGCCTCTGTCACCGCCAGATTCCCAATGGCCCCGCCCAGCAGGTCGAGATTCTCCAACAGGTCATCCAGCATGTCGTTCTGCTCGTCGGTAAAGGCGTAGTGTTCCCGCATCTCGTCCACGGTCTTGCCTGTGATGGAGATGGTCAGGATGGTTTCCGTCCAACTGTCATCCTCGCCGTCATCCGGGTCGCTGTCCGGGTGGTCTATGGTTTCCACCTCGGAGGAGAGGATTGTCATATCCCAGAACACCTCCTTCAGCCGTGCTACCCGGTCGGCGTCCAGGGTGACCACATCCACACCGTCATTGGTCCCCGCGGTTTTCACCGCAAACACCGCCACGATCTCCCGCCAGTCCGGCGGGGCGCTGTCTATGATGATCTGGTCGTAGTCGCCCTCCTGCAGTTCCTCCAACTTATCAGCGTATTCCACATTGATCTGGGCGATGGCCGTACTGAGCGCCACAGAACTGCTGTCGGCAGGTTCATTGGCAAACAGGATGCCAAAGGGAGAGGCAATTAACAGTCCGACGACACAAATCAGGACCAACAAGGCAAGGACGACAGATCCTCCCGCTGCAGCAGCGGCGATCAGGCTCTTGGCGGCGGCATAGATTGCCCGCAGGGCGTTTCCAGCCTTGGCAGCGGCCTTTTTCGCCGCACTGCCGGCCTGTTTTGCCGCCTGCCGGAACCGGGCCGTTTGCTGTGCCACATGGGCTGCTTTGGCGCTCTGGGCGGCACGGGTGGCCCCACGCCCCGTCTGGGCCGCAGCCCTCCCAGCATGGTCCGCTGTTTTTACCACCCGCCTGGAGGAGCCGGCAACCGGCTTTGCGTGGCGCACGGCCCTGCCACGGCCTGCCTCCTTTATGGCAGGTGTTTTGCGTTTCCCTTTTGGCAGGGGGCCGGCATCTTGGGCAGGCTCCACCTTTGGCCGCATGGGCGATACAGTCCCGTCCCGCCTGCCCCCATTCCCATGTGCAGTTCTGCCGGAAGACCGGCGATCTCCTACAGGTTGCATAGGCTCTTGCCCGCTGCCTGCCGGCTGACGCATCCGCTCGACTCTGTCCTGCGCGGACTTCTGCGCTGCCTGCCGCCCGCGCTCCCGGATGAAGGGTTGCTGGCCCTGGGTGCGCTCTGGTGACAGGCCGGAAACCTGCGTTTCCGTTTGAGCGCGCAGGTATGCGTCCTTGGTCTTGATCCGCTGCCCGGCTTTTCCGACCGATTCCGCCGGCTGGTCTGCCGCTGCGGCGTTGACACGGCTTTCATGCTCCCGTGTACGGATCTCCGGCGCGGGATCCCCAGCGGTGGAATCCGCGGAACTGCCGTCGCGGGAGGCACGGTTCTTCCGTTTCTCCTTGATGAGCTTTTCCGCACCGCGCTCCATGCGGCGCATGCTGTCCGCAGTGGTATCCTCGATTTGGTCGCCGCCATAGTCATCCCGCCGCCCCTGCTGGGCGGCGTCCCGGAGCTGCGTCCGCAGGCGGTCTGCCCCATCCCCTTGACCAGCTTGGGCAGGTCACGGATGCGGCAGGCGCCGTCCAGAAGGCTATATTCCGTATGGACGTGGAGGTGGGCAAACGCCATTATTGCGCCTCCAGCTCAGTGAGCATGTCGCTGAGCAGCTCCACGCCGGACACCACCAGCAGGCGGCAGTGCTGGGTCACGCCCAGCTCCTGTGCGGCGGGGGTGCCCTCGATGTCCTTCTCCGCCAGCAGATCGCGGCAGTCCAGTTTGCGGAAGCGCTCTGTAAACCGGCGCTGGAATTCCTGGGTCAGTTGGGTGGAGCGCTTTTTGCCCTCGCCGCCGTTTTCCAGCGTGGCGGGATAGACCGTGCCCAGCACCACCGCCGCGGCGTTGACCACGCCGCACACGCCGCCGCAGCGCAGACCGCCGCCGAAGCCGCTGGCGATGGCCATGCTCTGGCTCTCCGTCAGGCCGGTGACGTCCGTAAAGGCCAGCAGCACAGACTGTCCGCAGTTGAGGCCCTTTTCATGAAATTCCTTTGCTCTCTGGCATCTTTCCATCTTTGTCATAGCTTTCGTGCCTCCTCCATGATCTTTCGTATCCGATGGTTCAAACAGGATTTGCTGATGGGGGGATCGAACAGCGCCGCCAGTTGGGCCAGCGGCAGCTCCGGGTTCTGCATCCGCAGCCGTGCCGTCTCCTGTATCTTCTCCGGCAGCTTTTCCATCTGCCCGGACTTTTCCAGCTTTTCGATGGCCTCCTGCTGGGCGGCCACCGCGTCCAGTGTCTTGTTCACGTTGGCCATGTCGCAGTTCATGGCCCGGTTGGCGCCGTTGCGGATCTCCTTGTCCACCTTGGCGGTCATGATCTCGGTGGCGGCCACCGGCGCGCCCAGGGTGGTCAGCAGATCCTCGATATGCTCGGACTGCTTGAAGTAGATGACGGCGCTGCCGCCGCGCATGACGCTGCGGGGCAGGAAGCCCATCTCCTGCAGAAGGGCCGACACCTCGCGGCTGGCCTGGATGTGGGAGGTGGACAGCTCCAGGTGATAGCGCTTTTCCGGATCGGTGACGCTGCCGCCCGCCAGGAACGCGCCCCGCAGAAAGGCCGTGCGGCAGCAGTCGTCCTCCAGCAGGGCGAAATTCACATGCAG
>ERZ780149.1837-NODE-1837-length-21377-cov-3.336132_pt1 | contig 21377 bp, 15 predicted proteins | sample MGYA00511367_ERZ780149 | MGnify/ENA primary metagenome ERZ780149 (study PRJEB29588, sample SAMEA2153852) | human gut metagenome | biome: human gut; feature: human-associated habitat; material: faeces | place: Denmark | collected 2008/2010 ... | reverse complement strand
GGGTAAAAAGCTGCTTACCGGCGTGCTGTTTTTGACAATCCTTATGCCGGATATGTTGCTTTTGGTTCCGAGAATGGTAAACTATTCAAATCTCGACTTTGCGTATATCGGCCACGGTATCGAGGCGCTCGTTCACTGGCTCGGCGGTTTATTCGGTGCCGATTGGTCGGCATTCAACATTACACCCAACATTGTAAACACAAGCTGGACATTGTGGCTGCCTCACTTTTAGGCGTAGGTTTGCGCTCGGGCGTGCTTATTTACATCTACATTCAGTTCTTTACCGGTCTTCCGCGAGAACTTGAGGAGGCGGCTTGGGTTGACGGTGCAGGTCCTTTCAGAACCTTCCTTAAAATCGCAATTCCGTCATCAAGCGTTGTGTTTATAACCGTTTTGGTGTTCTCGCTTATCTGGCATTGGAACGATACATTGCTTGCGGGTATGTATCTTACCGAGAATGTGCCCTTGGCTGTTAACATGGGCAATATCAACGATTACATCGGTGCCATATACGGTCTTTACGGCGGTGCAAACACACCGCAGCAGGCGTCGGTTCTTATGGCGGCATGCCTTATGTATATCACGCCTATGCTCATATTCTATATGATTGTTCAGCGTGGTTTTGTTGAAAGTATTGACCGCGTAGGTATCACCGGTTAAGTTTTATAAAGCTACAAGGCGCTGTGCATAAGCGGCACAGCGCTCGGGCTTTTCTGTATTTGTAATTTTAACTAAATTTATCTTAAATTTTGCGAATTTTTTAATAAATTATGTTGACAAATTTGTTAATTGCTACTATAATTTATTATGTAGAGGGTATATCCGCACTTTTTGGTTGCACCCTGAGTGCTGTGCCTTTGAGCGTGGTATATGCCGCATACGAATTCGGTTTATGCGTAAGCCGAAAATATTTATTTTAAAGGAGTATATTAAAATGCTTAACAAAACAAAGCGCTTGCTTGCAATTATGCTTGCTGTTGCATTGGTTTTCAGCCTTGTAGGCTGTAGCAAGGCTCAAGACGACGGTTCTTCCGTTATCGTTCAGGAAGAAATTGTTTACGAGTACCAAGACGGCGAAACAAGCGGCGGCAACGGAACCACTTCCGGCGGTACCACCCAGCAGGGCGGCACAACAGGCAAAAAGCCCGGTAGCACCACTTCGGGCACCACTCCGACCGGCGGTGTAAACCCTGCGGATTATAAGGGCACAACAATTCAGTTTGCTTCTACCATTGATCCTAAGGATGACGGTACCGACTATGTTGTTAAAAACTTCAAGAAAAAATACGGTATCACGGTTAAAATTGTTGCTTGCACACTCGAAAACTACGGCAATGAAATGGCCGGTCTTATCGCGGCAGGCAAGGCACCTACCGTAGGCCGTTCAAACGGTGACTTCCCGGCATTCCTCGGCTACTTCCAGTCGTTAGATGCTGCAAAGATTGACTATACCGATCCTATCTGGAACCAGACAACCTTTAAAAAGACTACATACAACGGCGCGCCCTATCTTTGCGATACAGTAGGTAACTTCTGGACCGAGCTTGACTTGGTTGTATATTCAAAGAGCATCTTAAAGCGCGCAGGTTGCCCCACTCCCGAAGAGCTTGACAAGGAAGGCAACTGGAACTTTGATACATACCTTGAAATCGGTAAAAAGGTTAAAGAGGCACCTATCGGCGTTGACGGCGTAACATTCGGTAACTATGACGTAGTTTTGAATATAGGCGGCGGTTCGACCTTCAAGCTTGACTCTACAAACCATGTTACAAACGGTATTGACGCTCAAACAACCTCTATATTCCAGAAGTATGCAACTGCAAAAGACGCAGGCTATGTTAACAATAAGGGCTTACCGGGCTTTATGCAGGGCATGAGCGCAATGTGCACTGAGCATCTTTGGGTTCTGCGTACCGACGGTTCGCTCGCTAAATATTCTAACCGTAACGACCTCGGCTTCTACTATCTGCCTGCAGCCGAAAAGGGCGGCAAGTCGGTTGTAACCGGTATCTTCCGCGGTTGGGGCATTATGAAGGGCTGTAACGAGAACCCCGCAACAGGTCCTAAATCTGCGGTAGCAGGCGGCCTCTTCCTTAAAGAATATCTTGATGTTAACAACTACAATCTTGACACTTCGTTCATTTCGGAAGACGCTAAAACCTTCTTCTTCAAGGTTACTTCAAAGTATGCCGAAGCAGGCGACAGCTACAACCCCTATTTGACCTATAACAACCTCAATACAGGTATCACCGGCTTAAACTACAATGCAGATATTTACACTGCAATGTTCCAGTCGCCTTCACAGGTTCCCAGTCTTATGGCTGCCGTTACGTCTAAAGCACAAAACGGTACCGACAAGATAAACAAGTTTATCGATAATGCATTGTCATCACGTTAAATAACTGTTAAAAACAGACCCCTCAAGGGTCTGTTTTTTTTATGCCCTAATGATTTTCGGTTTAATAACACATCAAATTTTGAATATATGTAAATTATATAAAAAAATATGTAAAATATTTTGAAAAATTGTATATTTCTTATTGACTTATTTACAAAAATTTGATATTATACTTATGTAGTTATACAGTGAGGTTTTGTACGATTTTTGTGAAAATTTTATCAAAGTCCGTCACAAAATCACACAAAATTGCTTTTTGCGAAAGGATGGTAGTTCAATGAAAAAATTATTGAACAACAGTAGAGCAATTGTTTCATTTGTCTCTGTTTTTGCCATATTGGCAGTGTCGTTACTGTCAATGTTTGCGGGCACTTCTTTTATTGCCCGCGCTGCGGATGAAACAGATACCGATGAAACAACGGTTACATACCCGTTAAACGGCACCTATGATGCCGATTTTAACAAAATTGAGGGTAGCGGTATTTATTATACCGATGTTACCGACACTTACACCGATGCTAACGGCGTAACACAAAATAAAGTTGTAAGCAAGTTTACAGGCTTTGAAACCGACTTTATTTTACATGCCAGCGGTAAGGGCAGCGCAAGCAACCCGTACATTATTGAAACAGCCAACCAATTTGCGGCTGTTGTAACGGGCAACCTTAAAGACGCCGGCGGCAACTACATTAACACCGAATATGTTTGCTTTAAAGTAGCAGACAGTGTTAAAGCGTTCGATTTAAGCAATACCGATTCTTCGGTTGATTTCAGTCGGAATATGACTGCTGCCGAGGTTGAGGCTGCTTTGAAAAATGCCGTTGTTGATTCTGCGCTTAAATGGAAATATCCCAATAATACTGTTGCTTTCAGAGGCCGTTTCGACGGTAACGGCGTTGTGGTTTACGGCTTGAAGGCCGACTCTGATTGCTCAGGTATTTTCCCGTATGTTTGCGGCAATATTTCTGTCAGAAATCTTACGGTTAAAAACTGTTATTTCCGCGGCGACAATGCTTCTGTATTTATGGCATACAACAAAAAGTTGGCAGACTATGCCTACTCAAGTGCCGATATGCAATTACGCAACTGTGCCGCTTACGGCAATGTTGTAGTTTCCACCAGCAACGACAATAACGGTGAAGCTGTTCAGCACGCGGGTATTCTTTGCGGTTATACCAACTATGATGTAAGCATGGGCATTACCGACTGCTTGGTTTATGACAACATAGCAAAGCACGAAACCCGTCAGATTACATACGGTCTTGTCGGCAGACTTCACCGGTCAACATCTGCAACCATTAACAGCACCATTTCAATGGACGCTGTTCCGCATACTCTTTATTACGGTTCAAATGCCTTCCATACCTCGACCTTCACAAATGTTTACACCAACACTATGGACGGTAACGAATGGGCAAATATAGACAGTGTTCTTGACACAAACGGCAATATGACCGGTAACGGCAAGCGCTATGTTTATAAGTATTCTGTAAATGATGCCGGTCAGATTATTGCGGCATTTAACCACTATGACAAAAACGGTAACAACCTTACTTATGGCGGTACAGGTTACTCCAAAACTCTTGACGGCCCCGTTTACCGTGTAGAAGAATCTGAAATTATCGGTGCGGAATCACTTAAGGGTATCGACCCCGAAAAGTGGACCTATAACGCAGGCTCATACCCCACACCTAAGGTTTACCACATTCGTGAGTATTCATCGGGTGAGCCTTGGTCGGGTGAATCGGCGATTAAATACTTCGAGGGTGACGGCGTGCTTTCTTCGCCCTATGTTATTACCAATGCCGAAGAGTTTGCATATATGCTTACTACCGATAACCAAAATAAATTCTATAAGCTCGGCGCCGATATAGTTATAAATGACACATCATCGGCAAATTGGACCGACACCGCTAAAAAATGGTTTACCTCTAACGACGTTCCCGCGTTTAAGGGCACACTCGACGGTGCGGGTCATACCGTAAGCGGTCTTTACTATGACGGTTCGCAGGCAGGCGAATATGTAGGTCTTATTCCTGTTATAGGCTCGCCCGGTACCGTTAAAAATCTTAAAATTGTAAATTCAAGCCTTACCGTAAACAAAGGCGCCGCAGGCGGCGTTGTAGGTCAGGTTGAAGACCGCGCTAAGAAGGTTATTAGGTTTAATGCAATTACAGTTGAAGACACCGTTGTATTCGGCGGTAGCGCTGTAAAGGGCGGCATTGTAGGCAAGCTCGGTTATTCGGTTGTAAATATAAACGACTGTATTTCAAAGTCTGCCGGTTTGTTAGGTGACACCGAGGGCGTTGCAAATGTTAAGCGCAGTATCAGCGTAAATGTTTATCCTTTCGGAAATACAACAAATGTTTCGGCTGAAAATGTTTACACTAATGTAAGTGGCAATCAGCTTGACGGAATTCAGGTTGTAAGTGTTGACGATATGAAGGGTACTGCGGCGGCTGCCAATATGCCGGGTCTTGATATACCCAAAATGTGGAGCACCGTAGCAAACGATTTCCCGACTCCTACCGGCGCCGAGGCTTCTGCCGAGGGTGAGCGCGGTGAGGTTTGGTCGGGCGCAGTTGCAACCCGCTTTGCAGGCGGTAGCGGCTCGGCTAATGATCCGTATCTTATTGAAACTGCCGAGCAGCTGGCTCTTTGCGTTTACGGCAATAATGCAACCGCTTCAAATCCGATGCACTACAAGCTTACTGCCGACATTTACCTTAATAATGTAAATTCTCCGCTTTGGGAGGACAAAATCGGTTGTAACGAGTGGTACACCCAAAGAACAACTAAATCTTACTCAAACTTCAAATATACTACCTTTGACGGTGACGGTCACATAGTTTACGGCTTGTTCTATGACCACACAGGTCCTCAAAGCGAATATGTGCGTGTAGGTCTGTTCCCGCAGGTAGGTATGGGCTCTACAATTAAGAACTTAGCTGTTTCACAGGCCTATCTTTCAATGAATCTTGATATTAAGGAAGATGACGCCGGTTGCATTACCGGTACCATCGATTCTTGGAACGTCAGTGACTATCCTATGGACACGCGCGATGCATCCAGTAATGCAGCAATTCGTGATAATCCCGATTTCCAGGCAAAACAGCCTAAGTTTATAAACCTGCTTGTCGATCACACCTGTTATGTTTCGGCAGATCGCGCCGGCGGTATTGTCGGTCCGACCGGCGGTTGCATTTATTTGGAAAATTGCATATTCACAGGTTCATTAAACACTAATGCCGACATTTATTACGGCGGTACTCTTGTGGGTATGGACTGGTCGTACGGTTCTACTTATGTTGACTGCGTATCGCTTCCGCAATGCGGTTCGATAATGGTTGGCGGTTCAAGTGTCGCTTCATGGAGATCAAGCCCATCCGATCTTGTTACCACCGCCGAAAATCTTTATTACTTTGCCGTAAAACTGCAGGGCGGTATGGGTGACGGCGCTACAAAATTGACAAAACCCGACCAGCGTGTAGGCGAGGCGGCAAGAACGGCTATGCCGAATCTTGATTGGGTTGACGAATACGATCCCGCCACCGATGAGACAACATGGATGGTTGTTGACGGCGGTACACCTATTCCTGCAGTATTCACCAAGGGCAGAACCCCCGAAGAATACTCAAAACTGTCTGACAAGGAATTCAAGGCTCCGTTTGTTACGGTATCATTTATGACCGACACCGATGAGGTTACGGTTGATGATATGCAGGGCAGAATGTATTCAAAAATTAAATTGCCCGTTATAAGCCGTCCCGGTTACATCTTTACAGGCTGGTATGTTTTTGACGACTGCAGCATTGAATACCCGAAAGATTACTTCCCGCCGCGTGATCTGACACTTTATGCCGGTTGGGAAAGCAACGGCGTTACTCAGAACTTTGAAAAGTACACCGACTCTATATGGGATTATGACGATACCCAGTGGCGTCTTAATAAGCCAGGCGCAAAGGGCGGCTATAAAAACGCTTATGTTCGCAACGGCAGCCGTTCAATGCACCTGCTTGATACCAATACCGAGCCGGTAGATATGCTTCTCAACTATGAGGAGATGCTTGAACCCGGTCATGCATACACCATGACCTTCTGGGTAGCTACCGATAAAGCAGATAACCCCGCAACCCTACTCACATTAGTTCATAATGAAAAACCCGTTTATTTGGATACTCAGGTTGCTGCCGAGAATATGGCGGTTGTAACCGGACTTAAGGTTGGCGAATGGGTACAGTATTCGTACTCGTTTACCGCACAGACAAAGTGGGTATCAATTCGTGCTACCGGCAACTCAAGTCTTTACTTTGACGATATTGTAATCGGCAAAATTGACGGTACACTCAACGGTGGAAACCTTATTGGTCTCGGAACAGGCGGCGCAGGTTCCGGCTCGCTTTCACCTAACACGGGTGACGCGGTTTCTGTTGCCGCGCTTATCTCAGCCCTTATGGCAGGCGCAGTTGTGGTTGTTATTTCAAGAAAAAATTCAGCCGAAGTAATTGACTAATCGAGAAAGGAAGGGTTACTTATATGAATTTTAACAGTTCTTTGAAGAAAATAGTTTGTTTTCTGCTTGCTGTTTTAATGCTTTTTTCTGTCGTAGGTTGTAAAGACAGCGGCAGCAAAAAGAAGAAGGTTATTGTTAAAAAGAAGGTTATTGTTAAAAATAACGAAGACAACAGCGGCGATAACAACCAAAACGATTTCGAAATTGATTTTCCCGAAGATACCGATGATGTTATAAATACGGACACAGGCAAGAAAACCTTGCCTGACCGCCCGTTGCCCAAAGTGTCGGAAGACGGCGGTTATGTAGAATGGCAAGAACCCATTGTTCCCGAGTTTGACTATGAATACGCTTCTCTTAACATTACAAGCGACTATGTAATAGTTTATGCACTCGAAAATTGGGATAACCGTTATGAAGGCCAAGGCCGTGCAGTAAGCACAACGGGCTTTGCGCGTATGTCGGCACGCGAGCTTAAAACCTATTTTAAAGACAAACTTAAGCTTGACCTTGAGGTTAAAAAAGATACCGAAGTATCAGCCGACGCCAAGAAAATTCTGGTAGGCGATACCGCTTATTACAGAACGAACCTCGATGAAACTCAATTCGGAGTTAAGGTTAGAGGCGACGACCTCATTTTCGAGGCAGGACACTTTGCATTGATAAGCAAAGCGGTTAAGTGGTATGAAACCCTTAAGGTTGAATCGGGTAAGGTTGCTGTTTTGAGCGGTGAATGTGAGGGCTTTAAATCACAGGTTACCTTTAATGGTGTTACCTATGATTACATCTGGGGCGATGAATTTGACGGTTCAGAGCTCAATAACAACGATAAGTGGGTTCAAAGAAGTTTCGGTCTTGAGCGTCAGGATGATATGGCAAACATATTTAACGACTCTCAATTCCAGTATATCGAAAACGGCAGACTTCGCCTTACCGGTGACCGTTATTACGATGAGGGTGACGGCAGCATAGGTTATGCAACCTCCGGTGAAGTAAGTACCGACAGTAAAATGATGTTTAGAAACGGTTATTTTGAATTCCGTGCGCGACTTCCTTACAGACGCGGCGCGTTCCCTGCAATTTGGACCGTTTCAAACGTTCAGAACTCTCAGCTTCCTAACTGGAACCACGATGATGGCTTCGGTCAGTACAACAAGCGTTTCTGGACTATTGAATTTGACCTGTTTGAGTCGTTTGCCGACGCCGACCACATGACCACCACTATACATAAGTGGTATAACAACAATATCGGCGCTGTTACCACAGGCCCTGCAACACCGCTTACAAATGACCAAATTAAAATGGTTAACGATGTTGCGGTTCAGTACAAGTACGCCCAAACTATTACCGACATTGACGGTAATCAGACTAAGGGTGACACCTCTATTTTGAAGCGTACTGTTCAGGACGCTGACGGTAATGATGTTGAACAGCAGTATTATTACCCGATTTATCTTAACAAAGCGAGCGGAAAGGTTGATATATTCAATTACCGCAGAAGACCGTTCACAAATATGACAAATAACGGTAATACCTATGCTTATTCATTTACCTACACTAACGATAACCGTTCGGGTAATGTTAAAAACGGTGATTACAACTGGTCATATTATTTTGACCCCGAAACTATAAATAATGAATATCATGTATATTCGTTCCTCTATACCTCCGACCACTGCTCGGTATTCATTGACGGCAATAGGTTCCTTGATTTCGATTGGGATCCGGCATACGACTACCGTGATGTAAACGGAGACGGTTATATTGAGGATATAAGCGATAACAACAACGGCGTAGGCTTTAATATGTGGCATGTATTCCTTATCGATATGATGATTTATACACCCAACAACTTCAAGATTGACTACGCGCGCAAGATTCAAAAGGGCGACACACCGTTCAACCTTTATGTTGACTGGGTACGTTGCTATCAGGATCTCGACGATCCTTCACAGGCACTTTGGTTCCCGAGCGGTCAAGGCGACTGATTTAAATTGACTTAAAAAAACAGACCCACACGGGTCTGTTTTTTTGTATCGCAAGCATTAAAATCGCCAATAATATTTACGGTGATTTTGATTGAATAATTTTTATAATAAACTGTTTGCCAACCGTTCGGTGATTTCATTTTTAATAGTTGTTATGCTGTTATTGTTCTGCATTTTGCGGGTTGCCGTAATATCAACGGGCGATTACGCGGCAATTCAGGAAGAGCAAGCTTCTTACCGAATAAAAATATCCCGCTTACGCGGAACGGTTTACGACTGTAATATGGTGCCATTAACCAACACTGCTTCAAAAACCGTCGCGGCTGTGTTGCCTACATCAAAAGCAATAGCCGCTTTAAGCAAGGCTGCCGACGACAGCCGATTTGATAATGCCCTCGAAATACTTGAAAACAACCAACCTACCGTTTGTGATGTTAACCGAGAAATAAAAAGTGAGGGCATAGCCTTCACCAAGGTTTTTTCACATCATTCCGAGCACCTGTCTGCCTGCCATTTAGTAGGCTATACCGACAGTGACGGTCACGGAATTTCGGGTATTGAGCTTGCATATGACAACATACTGTTCAGCAAAAAATTTGTTTCGGCGGTATTTACTGTTGACGGAAAGGGTAATGTTTTGCGCGGTACAGAGCCGTATTTTGAAAATGATTCTTCGGTAATAAACAGCGGTGTTGTAACAACTTTAGATATAAATATACAAAATATCACCGAGTCTGCCGCTTCTAAAATGAACAGCGGCTGTGCAATAGTTGCCGAGGTTTCGAGCGGTAAAATTAAAGCAATGGCAAGTGTTCCGCAGTTTGATGTCAACAATCTTTACGAAAGCTTAAACGGCGAAAATTCACCCCTTATAAACCGAGCATTGCTTGCATACAGCGTGGGGTCGGTTTTTAAACCGTGCGTTGCCGCCGCCGCAATTAGAGAGGGCTTGGGTGACTGTGTTTTTAACTGTGAGGGCAGTCTAAAAATTGCTGACCGTATTTTTCGCTGTCATGTGCTTTCGGGCCACGGTGATATGAATTTGTGCAATGCCTTAGCAAAGTCTTGCAACTGTTATTTTTATAATTTGGGTATGATGCTCAGGGGAAATGCAATTTATAAAACGGCATCTTCATTAAACTTCGGAGCAAAAATAAAGCTTGGAGAAAACCTTTATACCGCCGCAGGTGTGTTGCCCGATTTGAGAACGCTTGAAACCGACGGAACGCTTGCAAATTTAAGTATAGGTCAAGGCGATTTGCTTTTAAGCCCTGTGTCTATGCTGACATTATATTTAAGCATTGCAGGCGACGGCTGTTATTATTTGCCGTCGGTTATTGAAAAAACCTTGAAAGACGGTGTTGAAAAAACCTTCGATAAGGGTGAAAAAACGCGCGTTATGAGCGAGAATACCGCCGCAATTTTACGAAATTATCTAAAAGGTGTAGTAACAGACGGCACAGGTAGCGAAGCGGCACCAAAATTTACCACTGCGGCAGGAAAAACAGCGACTGCGCAAACAGGCAGATACTATGATGATAAAAGCGAAATAACAAACAGTTGGTTTTGCGGATTTTTTCCGACGGAGGAGCCTGAATATGCGGTGGTTGTTATGAGTGATAGTAAGCTGAGTGTAAGCACAGCATCGGTTTTTGCCGAAATAGCCGACGGAATAACTCAATTTGAAAATAAAAATGTTTAATTTGATGATTGACACAAAAAACGCATTATTGTATAATTGTATACAATAATACCTGTAGGGGTGAAAACTAATGCTTGAACTTTCAAACAAAACCAATCTGCTTGAAGAAAACGATTATAAATATTCACTTCAAGATGTAGAAAATCCTAATTTATACCGCGAGTTTTACAGCTATGACGATGTGCCGCGCATAGCGTTTAATCACAGGCGGGTGCCTATGAATATGCCGCAGGATATATGGATTACCGATACATCCTTGCGTGACGGTCAGCAGTCGGTAGAACCGTACACTGTAGAGCAGATTGTAAATATTTATAAGCTTATGTCTAAACTCGGCGGCCCGTACGGAATTGTCCGTCAGACCGAAATGTTTGTTTACAGCAAAAAAGACCGTGAGGCAATATTGCGCTGTCAGGAGCTGGGGCTTAAATTTCCCGAAATTACTACGTGGATACGCGCCAACAAAGAAGACTTTAAATTAGTAAAAGATTTGGGAATACGCGAAACGGGAATTCTTGTATCATGCAGTGACTATCACATATTCAAAAAATTAAAAATGACACGCAAACAGGCTATGGATACATATCTTGCGGCGGTTGCCGAAGCGTTTGAGGCAGGGGTTATGCCGCGCTGTCATTTAGAGGATATAACACGAGCAGATTTTTACGGTTTTGTTGTTCCTTTTGTTAACGAGCTTATGAAAATGTCGAAAGACGCAGGAATACCCGTGCGTATTCGCGCCTGCGACACTATGGGTTACGGTGTTCCTTATTCCGAGGTTGCACTGCCCAGAAGCGTGCCGGGCATTATTTACGGCTTACAACACTTTTCGGATGTGCCGAGCGAAATGCTTGAGTGGCACGGTCATAACGATTTTTATAAGGCGGTTACAAATGCGTCAACCGCATGGCTTTACGGCGCTTCGGGCGTTAACTGCTCTTTACTCGGAATAGGCGAGCGAACGGGCAATATTCCGCTTGAAGCAATGGTTATGGAATATGCCGCGCTTCGTGGCTCTTTTGACGGTATGGATCCGACTGTAATTACCGAAATTGCAGATTATTTTAAAAATGAAATGGGTTACACAATTCCGCCTATGACGCCCTTTGTAGGCAGAAATTTCAATGTTACAAGAGCGGGTATTCACGCTGACGGACTGCTTAAAGATGAGGAAATATATAACATTTTTAATACAGAAAAAATATTAAACCGACCGGTTTCGGTGTTGCTCGGAAAAACCTCGGGGCTTGCCGGAATCGCTTATTGGATAAATCAAAACTACAATCTTAAAGGCGAAAATGCGGTTGATAAACACAGCGATTTGGTAGTTAAAATGAAAGAGTGGGTTGACAAGGAATATGAAGACGGACGTCAGACCAGCCTTTCAAATGATGAAATTGAGGCAAAGGTTACCGAATTTTCAGGAGGTAAATTATGATTGAGCATAAATCGATATCGCTTGCAGATCAGGTTTTTGAACATCTTGAAACCGACATTTTAAGCGGTAAATATCAAAAGGGTGAAAGTCTTACCGAAAGTAAGCTTAGCGCCGAGCTCGGCGTTAGCAGAACACCCATTCGCGAAGCGTTAAAGCGGCTTGAGCAGGAGCATTTAATTGAAGAATCACCCAAGGGTATGACAGTTGTGGGTATCAGTAAAAAAGACCTTGACGATATTTTTAAAATTCGCGGCGCTCTTGAGGGTAAAGCGGCGGAAATGGCGGCAAAAAATCATACCGAAGAACAGCTGAGTATTGTGCGTGAGGCACTTGAATTTCAAGAGTTTTATCTTGTAAAGCATGACCCCGACCGCATAAAAAGCATGGACAGCCGTTTTCACGAAACAATATATAAAATGAGCGGAAGCACCGTGTTTTACGATGTTTTGGTTCCGCTTCATAAAAAGCTTTTAAAATACCGAAAAGCGTCGGTGTCGGAAAGCAGTCGTGCCGAGGCGTCGGTTGCGGAGCACAGAGCTATTTATGAGGCAATAGCCGCACGCAACGGCGAGCTTGCTTCAAAACTGACAATCGAACACCTTAACAATGCTTATAAAAATATGATCAAGAAGGAGAATTAACAATGGGTTTAACAATAGCGCAAAAAATAATAAAACAACACCTTATGTCGGGCGAGATGATTCCGGGCAAAGAAATTTCGCTTAAAATTGACCAAACTTTAACACAGGACGCTACCGGTACCATGGCTTATTTAGAGTTTGAAACAATGGGACTCAAAAGGGTAAAGACCGAAAAAAGCGTTGCTTACATAGACCATAACACATTGCAGTCGGGCTTTGAAAATGCCGACGACCATCGCTATATTCAGTCGGTAACATCAAAGCACGGCATATATTTTTCACGCCCGGGCAACGGCATTTGCCATCAGGTGCATCTTGAGCGCTTCGGTAAGCCCGGTAAAACACTCATAGGCTCTGACAGCCACACACCCACAGGCGGCGGTATAGGTATGCTGGCAATGGGCGCGGGCGGTCTTGATGTTGCTGTTGCAATGGGCGGCGGAGCATACTTTATTACAATGCCAAAAATGTATAAGGTTAATCTTACGGGCAAGCTAAAGCCGTATGTAACCGCAAAGGATATAAGCCTTGAAATTTTGCGAATTCTGTCGGTCAAAGGCGGAGTAGGTGCAATAATAGAATGGGGCGGAGAGGGCATTAAAAACCTTACCGTGCCCGAGCGTGCAACTATTACTAATATGGGCACCGAATTGGGCGCCACAACCTCAATTTTTCCGTCAGACGATGTTACAAAAGCATTTTTAAAGGCCGAGGGCAGAGAGCAGGACTTTATTCCTCTTTCAAGCGACCCCGATGCCGTTTACGACAAGGTTATTGATATAAATCTTGACGAATTAAAGCCGCTTATTGCATGCCCGCACAGCCCCGACAATGTTGTAACGGTAGAGTCGCTTAAGGGCACAAAGGTAGATCAGGTCTGCATAGGTTCTTGCACCAATTCTTCACTTATGGATATGTTAAAGGTAGCAGCAATGTTAAAGGGTAAAACCATTGCTCCTTCTGTCAGCCTTTCAATTTCACCCGGCTCAAAACAGGTGCTTGCCATGCTTGCCGACTGCGGAGCTTTAAGTGACATAATTGCAAGCGGCGCGCGAATACTTGAATCGGCATGCGGACCGTGCATCGGTATGGGCTTTTCGCCCAACAGCGCAGGTGTTTCGCTTCGTACATTTAACCGTAACTTTGAAGGCAGAAGCGGAACAGCAGACGCGGGCGTTTATCTTGTATCGCCAGAGACGGCTGTTGCGGCGGCGCTTACAGGCGAAATAACCGACCCAACAACTCTTGGCGGTATCATTAAGATTAAAATGCCTAAAAAGTTTAAAATTGACGACAGTGCTGTTATTGCCCCCGCTCCCGAATGCTGTGCTGACAGCGTAGAGGTGCTTCGCGGACCGAATATCAAGCCTTTTCCCGAATCAAAACCGCAGACCGATAGCTTTACGGCAGAGGTGGCGCTTAAGGTGGGCGACAATATTACTACCGACCATATAATGCCTGCGGGCGCTAAAATCTTGCCCTACCGCTCGAATATTCCGCACCTTTCGCAGTTCTGCTTCGGTGTATGCGATAAAACCTTCCCCGAGCGCGCAAAGGCACTGGGAGAGAGCATTGTAATAGGCGGCAGCAACTACGGTCAGGGCTCATCGCGTGAGCACGCCGCACTTGTTCCTATGTATTTAGGCGTTCGCGTTGTTATTACAAAAAGCTTTGCGCGTATTCATGTTGCAAACCTTATAAATGCAGGCATTATGCCACTTACATTTAAAAACGCCGATGATTATGATAAGATAAATCAGGGTGATAAGCTGTCGCTTACAAATGTATTTGACGGTATGGACAAAGGCGAGATTACACTTAAAGACGAAACCTCGGGTGACGAAATTGAACTTGTGTGCAATTTTACCGACAGGCAAAAGCAAATTCTTAAAGCAGGCGGACTGCTTAATTTTACAAAGGAAGGTAAGTAAACAATGGAAAATTATGTAAATCAGGCGGTTGAACAGTTCCGCACAATTCTTGAAGAGCAGATTGCGCGCCAGCGCAGAATGGAATCGGATACAGCATATACCGATTACAAAAAGCTTGACAAAATAATAATCGGCGTATGCGGAGGCGACGGTATAGGCCCTATAATTTCAGCCGAGTCCGAAAGACTTTTGAAGTTTATATTAAAGGACGAAATCGCAGCGGGTAAGGTAGAGCTTCGCACCATTGAAGGACTTACCATTGAAAACAGGATAGCGCATAACAAGGCTATTCCCGATGATGTTCTGGCAGAAATCAAGGCTTGCAATGTAATACTTAAGGCTCCTACAACCACCCTTAAAGGCGGCACCTTGGAGAGTGCAAATGTTGCCATGCGCCGTGAGCTTGACCTTTATGCAAATGTACGCCCCGTAGCAGTACCCGAAGACGGCATTGACTGGACCTTTTTCCGTGAAAACACCGAGGGTGAGTATGTTTTAGGCTCACGCGGAGTTGAAATTCCCGACACCTTGGCGTTTGACTTTAAGGTTACCACAAACGCAGGTACCCGCCGCATAGCTCGTGCCGCATTTGAATATGCCAAAAACAACGGAAAAACAAATGTTGCAATTGTAACGAAAGCAAACATTATGAAAAAGACCGACGGTAAATTCTCTGAAATCTGCCATGAGGTTGCAAAGGACTACCCCGGCATAGAAGCAGAAGATTGGTACATTGACATTATGACCGCCAACCTTGTTAACCCAAGGGTTCGCTCAAAGTTTCAGGTTATATTGCTGCCAAACCTTTACGGCGACATTATCACCGATGAGGCTGCCCAGCTTCAGGGTGGCGTAGGCACTGCGGGCAGTGCAAATCTCGGCGATGTTTACTCTATGTTTGAGGCTATTCACGGCTCGGCTCCCCGAATGATTGAAGAGGGCAGAGGTATGTACGCTAATCCTACAAGTATGTTCAAGGCAAGCGAGATGTTGTTGCGCCATATCGGTTTTACCGAGTATGCCGACAAGCTCGACAAGGCGCTTCATATATGCACCGAGGTTGATAAAAAGTATGTTATCACCGGTCGCAGCGACGGCGCAACATGTGAAGATTTAGGCAACTATGTTATGGAAACAATAAAATCATTAGGCTAAATAAAAAATAAATCTCTGCATCGGCAGAGATTTATTTTTTATGTTTTAGTTGAATAGTTTTCTTTTACAGCGGCACCTTTTTTAATATCCTCGATTTTAACGCTTGAGGTATGGGGAATAGCCTTCCATTCGACCTTTTTAAACAGTGCAATCAGCAAAGAAAATCTTCCGATAATGTCAAATATAGGAAATGTAATGCAATACCAAATTTTTTTGATAAGCGGTATGTATTCAATTCGTTTGTGCTCGATTATAAAAATATATGCGGCAGATATAATACCTTTGACATAGGTTACTATCGATACGCAAAACGCCGACACGGTAAGTGCCGCAATTCCGTTTGTAAGTTTAATTCCGTCACAGTATTGCCAACCGAAAATATCAAGCCTAAATACCGTAAAGGTCATTTGAACGCCCATAAGAATAAGCGCCAGTCTTAAATAATAAATAACTATTCTTTTAAAAAGAATCATAAGCGAACGCGGATATACAACCGATAGCATATCAAGGCTCATAAAGCGGAGCCTTATGTTGTTGAAAAATTTCTTCCACTTGGGTGTATCGGACGGGACATCACGGTTTGCCGCACCGTTTGTTACAAATATATGTTTAAGCAGTTTGGGACCTGTTTCGGCAAACGCCTGCAAATGACCCTTTGCCCATCTTATTCGCTGACGCATTGCAATTTTAATATCTACAGGTTGTTCGTCGTAAAATTCGGCGTCGTTGTTATACGAAATCTGATAGCCTTGGGCTACGGCGTCGGCGCAAAACGCTCGGTCTTCGGTGAGCGAAACATAGTTCCAACCGTTTTTTATAAGCTCGTGAGAAAATAAAAAGCCTGTTCCCTGAATACGGGTTGCCAAGTGAAACAAAGATCTTGCTCTGTGCTCGTTACGAATGGTGCGCAGCCAATGCAGACCGTATGACGCCGAAATCCAGTTATCACCGAAATTTTTCGTGTTTCGGTAGGATGTAACAATCTTTTGTCCTGCGTCGAAAGACTCATTCATACGGGTTATATAATCGCCCTTTAAAAGGTTATCTGCATCAAAAATAAAATAGCCCTCAAAGCTTTCTATACCGTAGTCACGCCTTATGTTTTCTACTAAAAACTGAAGCGCATACCCCTTTGTGCGATGCTCTGAGTCAAACCGTTCATAGCATATAGCACCGTTTTCTCTTGCTATTCGGGCTGTGTTGTCGGTGCAATTATCAGCTACAACAAAAACCGTTACAAGTTCGCTTGGGTAGTCCTGCTGCTTGATGCTGTCTAAAAGATTGCCTATAACGGTTTCTTCGTTTCGAGCTGCAACAAGTATTGCGTATTTATGGTTACACTTCGCTTTCTTAAACTTTCTGGTGAAGAATATACCCGTTATTTTATAGACATTTTTATACAACAGAATGCTACTTATAAAGGCTGAAATTTTATTTATTATCTTGATTATCAACTTTAAAATTTCCATAGCCTAAACATTATATCATTGAATGCTTCAAAAATCAACAGTATTACTCTTTGATAAAATATTAAGAGTATATTTTGCTTGTATTTTTGCCAATAATGATATATAATTAACTAAATATATTCAGATTGGGGTGTCAGTGTTTGCTGCATTTTATTAGCAATGCTATAAGCCGCGGTACATTTTCTATTTTTGGCTTTTTATCATACTTACTATCAACCCTTGCGGTTATTTTTATAACTATGCCGATTCATGAGTGGGCACACGGCTTTGTGTCGACTAAGCTCGGTGACCCCACGCCGCGGTGGCAAGGTAGGCTTACGCTTAATCCGATGGCTCACATTGATAAACGAGGTGCTTTGTTTATATTGCTTTTCGGCATAGGCTGGGCGAAACCTGTGCAGGTAAACGCTCGCTATTATAAGAACCCAAAATTCGGTATGGCGCTTGTAGCCTTGGCAGGTCCCGCCGCCAATTTAGTTTTGAGCCTTTTTGTGTTGATTTTGTATTATCTTTTTTCGTTATTCAATCTTTCGGTTACACTTTTTATTGCTGAATTTTTGCTTTATGTTTCATATATCAGCGTGTATCTTGCGGTGTTTAACCTTATGCCCATACCGCCGTTTGACGGCTCGAGAATACTTTTTACATTTTTACCGCAAAAATATTATTTTAAAATTATGCAATACGAGCAGTATATTTTTATAGGCCTTTTGGCATTGTTTTTGATTGACAGCCGTATTGGCATTATAAGCGGTACAATAGGCTTTGTTGCAACGAAACTGCTTAATATGCTTGCAAGTATCGCCCTTTTACCCTTTAAAATATTTGGAGTGTGAATAAATGGAGCAGACGGTAACTCTGTCTTATAAAACAGAAAACTTTGAAGGTCCGCTTGATTTGCTGTTGCAGCTTATAGCGCGTAACAAGCTTAATATTTATGATATTCAACTGTCTGTTCTTATCGAGCAGTATTTAGAACAGATGCAGTTTTTTCGTGAGCAGGAGATGGAGGTTTCAAGCGAGTTTCTTGAAATGGCGTCACGGCTTATTTATATAAAAACGGTAAGCCTTTTGCCGCGTCATGACGAGGTTGTTCGTTTAAAGGAAGAGCTTACAGGAGAGTTGCTTGAGTACAAGCTGTGCCGTGAAATGGCGCAAAAGCTTTCGACTATGACAGGCGGTTTTGATTTGTTTGTACGGCCGCCTTCGGAATACGATTTTGATAAAACCTATGAATTGGTTCACGACAGTGATTTAATTTTTACATCATATCTTGCGGCGGTGGGCCGCGGTCAGCGCCGCTTACCGCCGAGTGTTACGCCCTTTACAAAGATTGTGGCTAAAAAAATAGTTTCGGTATCAACTAAAATTATTTTTGTAATTCGCAAGCTTGCAAAAGGCGGAAAAAGCAAGCTTTCGGCGTTATACAGTTCCGCACGCAGTCGGTCGGAATTGGTTGCCACATTTTTGGCTGTGCTTGAACTTTGCAAAGCCAACAGGGTAGAAATAAGCGGCGACAATTCTGAAAACGCGGAAATTAAAATAATTAAGGGGCATAATAAAAAATGAACAAACAAAAGAAAAAAGGTTTCACATCAGACACGTTAAAAGAAACCGCCGTCATGACGATAGCAGTGGGGATTATCGCCGCGGCAGTGTATTTCTTCCTGATTCCGAGTCAGACTTCGATCAGCAGTATATCTGCACTGGCGATTATTATCGCACATTATGTACCATTGCATGTGTCAACGGTTACGATGATCCTGAATGTGGTCTTATTGCTGATCGGATTTGTAACTTGCGGGAAAGAATTTGGGGCGAAGACGGTATATACGAGTATCTTGCTGCCAGTGTATCTGGCGGTATTTGAACATGTATTTCCAGATTTTGAATCACTGACGAACAGCAGTGAGCTGGATGTGTTATGTTATATTCTGGTGGTAAGTATTGGTCTTAGCATTTTATTCAACATGAATGCGTCATCCGGTGGACTGGATATCGTAGCGAAGATCATGAACAAGTATCTTCACATCGATCTGGGAAAAGCTATGTCAATTTCAGGAATGTGTGTGGCACTTTTGTCTGCTCTGATCTTTGATAAAAAAGCGGTAGTGTTAAGTGTGCTTGGCACATATTTTAATGGTATTGTGCTGGATCATTTCATCTTTGGACAGAATGTAAAAAGACGAGTCTGCATTATTACAAAATACGAAGAAGAGGTACGACAGTTTATTTTACATGAGCTGCACAGTGGAGCGACATTCTATGAAGCGATGGGTGCTTATAATATGCAGAAGTACAGAGAGATTATTACGATTGTAGATAAGAGTGAATATCAGAAACTCATGAACTATATTGTCCAGAAAGATCCGGAAGCATTTGTAACGGTGTATACAGTATCTGATATGCGCTACAGACCGAAGGTGAGATCATTCTAGTTCGTAATGATAGATAATTGCCAAGAAGATGCCAATGGAAGGTTCTGTAGATAATAGATAAATAGGGAAAAACGTCACATGTGTGGCGTTTTTCTGTTAACAAGTATTTGAGGAAAAGTATTATGAAGATATATGTGGATGCCGATGCCTGCCCGGTGGTAGCCATCGTTGAACAGATCGCAAAAGAATATGAGATTCCGGTAACTCTTCTGTGTGATACGAATCATGTGTTATATTCGGATTACAGTGAGGTAGTGACGGTAGGAGCCGGAGCAGATGCTGTGGACTTTAAGCTGGTCAGTCTCTGCCATAAAGGTGATATCGTGGTAACACAGGATTATGGTGTCGCAGCGATGATTCTTGGAAAGGGAGCATATGGAATCCATCAGAATGGCAAATGGTATACGAATGAGAATATTGATCGTATGCTGATGGAAAGACATCTCGCGAAGAAAGCGAGAAATGCGAAGAAGAAGCATCATCTGAAAGGTCCGTCAAAAAGGACAGACGAAGATGACAGAAGATTTGCAGAATCATTTACCAGACTTGTGGAAAAGCGGTTGAAAACGGAGGATGAAGCGTGATAAAAATAAAAGAAGTGAAAGAGCAGAAGGCGATAAAAAAAGATGAAAGAAGATAAGAACGAATCAAGATGGGACAAGCTTTTGAATATTCGGACGATGGGACGAGATGACACTCATGCAGACCAGTATCGCTACCCTTACGAACCGACGCCGTATTCTGTGCTGGAAAGGCTGGCAAATGCAGGATATATCCGTAAGGGGAATATACTGCTTGATTATGGCTGTGGAAAAGGAAGAGTAGACTTCTTCCTGTCATATCAGACAAGATGTAAGTCTATCGGAATCGAATATGATGAGCGAATCTATGAGAAAGCAGCAGAGAATAAAAAAGATGCGGTATCGTCCGAAAGAGTGGAGATAGAACTTACGAATGCGGAAGAATTTGCAGTACCGGAGACGGCAGACTGTATGTACTTTTTTAATCCGTTTTCGGTGGAGATATTAAGAAAAGTGATGGCAAGGATATTAGAATCTTATTATGCAGAGCCGAGACGGATTCAGTTATTCTTCTATTATCCGTCAGATGAGTATATATCGTATCTGATGACGGTGGAGGAGCTGATGTTCACAGATGAGATCGTATGTATGGATCTGTTCCCGGGAGAAGATCCAAGAGAGAAGATTGCAATATTCGAACTGGATTATATGGAATAGATATCCGGAAGAAAAGATAATGTGATATGATATAAAGTAACACAAGATATAAGGCAATACAAAAGAAGAGAGGCGAATCCTATGAAGACCAAATGGAAAGTAATCATTGTGGTAATTCTTGCCGTCGTAATCAGTGTCGGCTCGATATCCGCATACAAGTATATTACCAGTCCAAAAGAAGAAAGTATTCCACTGGAAACCACGCTTGAAGATGCGGCGGAACTGACTACCCAGAAGATGATCATCTCAGATGTATTCAAAAGCACAAAGGGTAATATCCCGCTGATCAACAAGAACAAATTCCTGGTGCAGTATAAGACAACGGTTACTGCTGGCCTGGATGTGAAAAAAGCGAAGATTAAAGAAACAGATGATGAGATCAGAATCACTATCCCACATTGTACGATCAACGAAGATTCAATCAAGATCAAATCCAGTGATCTGAAAATCTATGACACGAATTTTG
>ERZ780149.1828-NODE-1828-length-21453-cov-20.503785_pt1 | contig 21453 bp, 21 predicted proteins | sample MGYA00511367_ERZ780149 | MGnify/ENA primary metagenome ERZ780149 (study PRJEB29588, sample SAMEA2153852) | human gut metagenome | biome: human gut; feature: human-associated habitat; material: faeces | place: Denmark | collected 2008/2010 ... | reverse complement strand
AGACAAGCCACGCCTAATTGCCAACGTCGCAAAAACCTTGCGAGTTTGAAAATTTGGAAAATCAATTAAAAATCATAGGAGAATCAAAAAATGAAATACATAGAATGGCTGAATATTTGGCTTAACAATTACATAAAACCGAGCGCAAAAGAACGAACTTATATCCGTTACGAGCAACTTATACGCACACACATTGCCCCAAAATTCGGTGGAAAAGACGTAAACGACCTTACACCTATCGTTTTGCAATCATTTGTGACAGAACTTTTATCAAGCGGAAACGATAAAACTGGCAAGGGTTTGTCCGCAAATACGGTAAACGCAATTATCTCGGTATTGCAAAATTCGTTACGCTCGGCGCATTTGCTTGGATATGCCAAAGATTACACGGCAAATATGATTAAACGCCCGAAACTAAAAGAGCGCAAAATCGAGTGTTTTACTCTTGCCGAGCAAAAGAAAATAGAATCGGCTGTATTTGATAGCAAAAAGACAAAAATGTTCGGTATCGTTTTGTGCCTTTATACGGGCTTGCGTGTAGGCGAATTGATTGCTCTTCAATGGAAAGATATAGACCTGCAAAAAGGCTTGCTGACCGTTTCTCGCTCCTGTCACGATACAACCGGCGGAATTGTGTTTGACGAGCCGAAAACCGCTACTTCACGCCGAGTGATACCACTTCCGAAACAACTCTTGCAGAAACTAAAAAGCATAAAGAAAAGCAGTAATTCGGACTTCGTGGTATCGGTTGACGGCAACGCCGTTTCGGTGCGTTCCTACCAACGAAGTTTTGAATTACTGCTTAAAAGGCAGAATATAATTCACCGCGGTTTTCATTCGCTACGTCATACGTTTGCAACTCGCGCCTTAGAGTGCGGAATGGACGTAAAAACGCTGTCCGAAATACTCGGTCACAAGAACCCGACAGTTACTTTGAATCGCTATGCCCATTCGCTATTAGAGCATAAAGCCGCTATGATGAACCGCCTTGGAAAACTGCTGTGAAATGTACATAAATTATAGTAATTGATGTACTTATTATAACTAAAACCACGATAAAAGTCAATATCTCAAGCCCGCTCACGGAGATAATTACGCAATCTTTGACATAACAATTATTTTTTATGAACATCGCTTAGAGATTTGTTCACCGAATACTATATTCGGTGAACATTTCAAACAGCGAAATGTACATAAATTAAGCCGCCGATATGAGTAATGTCGGAGGTTATATGAATTTATTATCGTTGTTTTCGGGTTGTGGTGGAATGGATATCGGATTTGAAGGTGACTTTATTTGCTTAAAAAAGTCAATCAATACGCAAATTCATCCCGATTGGATAGATTCTGAAAACGGGAATTGGGTAAAAGTCAAAAAAACTATTTTTAACACTGTATTCGCCAACGACATCAGAGAAGATGCAAAGGCGGCGTGGGTTTCTTATTTTGGTAAGAAAAAGAATTACGCAAACAAAGTCTATCACGTTGACAGTATCGTTGATTTGGTTAAACGTGCTAAAAGCGGCGAAAAAGTATTTCCCTGTGATATAGACATCGTTACAGGCGGTTTTCCTTGTCAAGACTTTTCTATCGCAGGTAAAAGACTTGGTTTTAACTCTCAAAAAAGTCATTTAGGAACAGCCTTATCAAATGACGAACCGTCAGTAGAAAGCCGCGGTCAATTGTATATGTGGATGCGAGATGTCGTCACATTAACAAAACCCGCCTTATTCATTGCAGAGAATGTAAAAGGTCTTACAAATTTGAACGATGTTAAAGAAGTGATCGAACACGATTTCTCAACTGCTTGTAACGGTGGATATTTGGTTGTGCCTGCTCGTGTTTTGTATGCTCCCGATTTTGGCGTTCCGCAATCGAGAGAAAGAGTCATTTTCTTCGGTTTTAAGAAAAATTTGCTAAGAGCAAAAGCACTGAAAGCATTGACTGCCGTGAATATTCCCGAACAATACAATCCGTATCCGCTACCCACTCATGGGAGCAATTTATTGCCATACGTTACCTGTGCCGATGCATTGATTGATTTACAAGAGCCTGAAAAATCGAGTGATTTGTCGCAACAAAAATATTCAAAAGGCAAATATATGGGACGGCATTGTCAAGGTCAAACCGAAATAAAACTCAATTCCGTCGGACCTACGATTAGGTCTGAACATCACGGAAATATTGAATATAGAAGGTTGTCTGCCGAACACGGCGGAACTCATATCGAAGAATTGGATAGCGGACTGCAGGAACGCCGCTTAACGGTAAGAGAGTGCGCAAGAATACAAACTTTCCCCGACGATTATCAATTTATACTTAAAGCGACGTCCGATAACGTAGCGGTATCTGCAAGCGATGCTTATAAGATTATCGGCAATGCCGTGCCTTGCGTTTTGGCATACAACATAGCGAAAAACATCGAAGAAAAATGGCATTTATATTTTAAGGAGAAGTAACAATGATTATATCTGATAATTCTAAATCGGAAAAAATTAGATTTCAATCGTTAATTTCTCGAATGGACAAACTCTTGAACGACGATGCCGCCGCTCACGAAGATTATTATGTTAAACGTGGCGGCAAATTGCTGGAACAGGATGTTTTCGGTGCTATTCAAGAATGTGCCAAAGGAACGGAATTTCAAGGGACGATTCAATTAGTATCGGGGGCAAGTTTTCCCGATATAGTCGCGAACAACTATTTCGGTATTGAAGTTAAAAGCACGGAAAAAGACCATTGGACATCTATTGGAAGTAGCATATTAGAATCTACCCGAAGTCACGACGTTGAAAAAATATATCTTACGTTCGGAAAACTCGGGAAACCTGTGCAGTTTATATCTCGTCCATACGAAGAATGTTTATCAGGTATTGCGGTTACGCATTATCCAAGATACCAAATCGATATGAAATTGCATTCGGGTGAAACTATTTTTGATAAAATGGGTGTTTCTTATGATGATTTACGTTCAATGGACAACCCTGTTGCTCCCGTTTCAAAGTATTATAAAAGCAAACTAAAACCTGGCGAAAGCCTTTGGTGGGCTAATGACGATGCCGAATCCGTCGCACCGCCTACGGTTAAACTGTGGACTGCTCTTTCGCAAGAAGTAAAAGAACATTGTGCAATTCAGGGATATGTCCTGTTTCCTGAAATTCTTAGCAATAGTAGCACGAAGTATAACAGATACGCTTTATGGCTTGCTACGCAAAAAGGCATTGTAAACACAAATATCCGTGATAGTTTTTCTGCAGGTGGTCAAATTCCTATGTCCTTAAGTAGCGGAGTGCTTGTAAAAATGCCAGCCGCTTTCGGCAGAATAAAAAAATACCGCTATGAAATCATAAAAAACATCGATAATATGGATGAGAACATTTTGAAAACCTATTGGGGCGTACAATCTATTGCGCAAAACAAACTACATCAATGGATTCAACTTGTAGCATCTTCCGCCGACACCACCGTTGGATACGGCGTAGCGTATGATGTGTTACATAAAATTTTTGATAATCGATAGTATTAAAATAGTATATATAAAAAAGAAAGGTCATCCACATAACGATAGCAATTTTGTATATGAAATTTATGCAAGTACAGAATTGATACTATATCTTGTATGATACAATTGACATAAAACACAAGATATACTATAATGTCCGTACAGATAATATTAGGGGATGTGTTATGGCAAATAAAAATAAATTATCGATTTATTTAGTAAAAGAGGGCTTATTTGAAAAAGAAGATATATTTGAAAACCCCGAAGAACTTGATATTCTTGAAACGCTACCTGATGGCTCGCCAATATATTACAAAGCATCCGACATTCATGCTCCTTCATGGCTGAAAAGTTTCTTTTTGCGAAATGACAACGATGATATGCTGCAGGCAAATTCAAGAGTTGTATTACTAAAAAAGAAAGTTTTTGAAAATGAAGAACGCGTTTTTGCTTTAACATTTGGCTACGCTCGCTTTTTATTTAAGGCAAATGTATTAGAAGAACAATTTGGCTTACGTATCGTATTAAATACAATACAGCAAAATGAAATACGTAAAATATCCAAAACAAGCGTTGGAACAAACCAAAAGCAAAGCAACGAACAATTGCCTAAAAACAGCGATATTTCCGAATTTGGATTTGATATAAATCGTGATTTAATGAAAAACTTTAGTGGCAAATCAGAAGATGAGATGTTTGAAAAAAGTATGCTCACGGGTGGAGATATTTTCAGTTTAACAGTAGGACGAGATATTTCAAACATTGATGAGTTTTTGGATTATTGTTATCGCCGCTATAAAGATACTACGTATCAAGACAAATTCGCATGGATCGACAATATAAAGTACGTGCGAAATAAAACTATTGTAGACCAACTTGATGTAAAACTTATCGAAGAAATAAACAATAAGAATTATACGCAAGTTTGGATGGCTGTTCCTGAAGTCGTTGAATGGGAAGATATAAAAGACTTTATAATTGCAAACGATAACAATCACTACAGCGATATTGAAATTGATAAAGTCATTGCATCGCTACGCAACCCATTAACTTGTGTCAAACAACTTCAAACAAAAACCATAAAAGCGATGTCAAGTCGAGATGATACAGAGAGTGTTTACGAGTGGCGTGCTTACAATTGTATAGTCGCCGAAATTACACTAAACGGATGTGAATACTGTTTAAACAATGGGAAATGGTATAAAATAAACAATGATTTCTCCGACGAGATAACACGTCAATATAACGAAATACAACTATTTGATGAAGCACTTATCGACTATAATCATAAGGATGAAGATGCATATAATGATGCTCTGGTAAACAAATTAGACAACTCTCTTCTGTTGCATAAATGTAAAATTACAACTGGCGGACAAGGAAATAATATAGAGCCTTGTGACGTTCTTTGGAACAATAAAATTATTCACATAAAAAGAAACGGCGGGTCGAGTTTGTTAAGTCATTTGTTCAATCAAGCATTAGTATCAAGTCAAATGTGGTTAGATTCTGGCTCAAGACAACAATTAAAAGACAAAATGCTTGCCGAGGGATATCCTGATGTGATTCCTGAAAGATTTAATTCGACAGACTATGAAGTAGTCATTGCGATTATAAATAAATTCACAGAGGAACGCCCTAAAATCCCATTCTTTAGTAAGGTTGCAATATGCTTTACTGTCAAAAATATTAAAAACTATGGGTTTAAGGTTAGCATAAAAAATATAATAAATGTTAAATAAACTACAAAATGATAGCCCGACCAAAAGAGTCGGGCTAGTACTTTCCACTTGTTCAAGACAAGCACACGCCTAATCGCCATTGTCGCAAAATTCCTGCGAGTTTGAAGGTAAAATTAAAGCGTAAAAATAGACGGACAAATTTTGATAGTTTATCCGTCTAAAAATCTATATTAAAGGTTGTTTGTAGCAAGTGCATATTTTCTTTACAGACTCATTCTTCTGCGCCAAATCATCGTGCGATTTACATTCAAAAGAACTTGGTTGAGTCAAATTTTATTATATTATTCCGGAATTGATTAAAACATCTTTAATAAAGTCATCTAATGTTGTGTCTGGATCCGATAATATGTAATTGAATCCAGACATTTGACGAATTAAATGACCATTATTGATACGATTTTGACGTTTAAATCGAATACACTCTGGCAATGCCTTTTGTATAACGTCATCCAACGATAACATTTTTAAAATAGATTTAAAATTCTTTTCGTGTTTATAATCATCGTTATCTACAAAATTCATATTATATGCACTGTTAATTTGTTTATAATATTGACTTCTGTCTATAACAGTTTTAACCTGCGTTTTATGAGCAATTATCCATACTTCAAAAGTATAGTTTGAGTAGCCGATAACAAAGTTATATTGTTTGAAAAGTTGCTTTGCAGTTTTATTTGATTTTAACAAATTATGGAATGACTCAATATGGGATTTAGAGTAATCCTCAATGTCTTGAATTCTGCAAAAAGTAGTACCTGCAATCATTGCTTTAGTAAATGTGCCAGCATTTGACTTTGCAAAAGAAGATGGCATAATATTCTTAAATATAAATTTTACCTTTTCTTTTGTTCTTGTATCCTCATTTATTTTATTTTGCAACCATTCTAGATACCATTTTTCGGTATCACCTTCACACGACACAAAATAATCCATCAACAATCTCCTTCGCAATCATTTAATTGTAAAGCGTCCGCTATTACTTGGCTAAAATCGACATAATTTATTGCGCCATATTTTCCCGTTAAATAGTTTTTCATTATGTCTGTGGAATTTTTCACTTGTGCTTTGCCTGATGTCCCAAAATCTGACAGAGTATATATCTTACTCGTGGTTTTACTTCTTTCAATAAATTTGATTTCATCACGTCTGAAAACCTTGGCTTTTTGATAAATGGGATTATGTGATGTAAAAATTAGTTGGGCTTTATTGATGTTTAATTCATTATTATGAAAAGCATTTATAATGCTGAAAACAGCAGACGGATGTAGTGATGAATCCAGTTCATCTACAATTAATGTAGCGCCTTTAATCATTACTGAAATGACTAAAGGTAAGAAATTAATCATTTTCATCGTACCCGCAGATTCAATAAAACGCGCAACAACGCCTTTACCATCTATTACTGAAAATGGTTGTGGGAATTTATCATTGTCAGACTTAAGAAAGTGTATTTCCGTAGAATTAACCCCCGCATCCTTTGCAATTTCATTAATGATTTTATCTGAAAGTTTAAACCTTTCATCGGTAGCTTCTCCCATTTGCTCATATTCAAATCTTGGTGTAGAAGAAATGTAATCAATATTAGAAATGATAATTAGCCTTTCTTTAAACCAATTCAAGATTATTGAATATGTTGTTGTATCAATTAGTGTTTTATATCCATTTGTCAAAAACAACTCATCATCAAGCAGGCTTGATGATGCTTTTTCTTTAATTACATTTAATCTTTCCTCATTTTCATCTTTTGAAAGATCTAAATAAACTATTTGTTTTCTTTGTCTTTCAAATATCTTTTTCTCGTTGATACTCAACGTTTCTCTCTCAATGATAGGATTATTGTTTTCAGACAAAAAAATTGCATTTCCGATTTGAATTGCATAGTCAAAGACAAAATTTTGATATATAAATTTTATCGAAAAATCTATAGGCTCATTTTTTTTGTTAAAAAAACAGGGAACTAAATCTATAGGAATACATCTTTGATTTTTCAAATTTCCACTTATTATCAACTCTTTAAAGAAAGCCAGCGACAAAATAACATTACTTTTTCCGCTTGCATTTGCGCCATAAATAATCGCAGAACATAATGCTTTATACTCTTGTCCAACTTTTGCTTTTAAAATGCTATATGGAATATCACGTACATTTGCAGGAATCATCTCTAAGGTACTTGCATCCTTAAATGATCTAAAATTTTTAAATGAATAATTTACCAGCATATAAACTCCTTTGCCTCTTTTTGGCATTTATATTAATATTATACTTAGCTATTGACAAAAAATCAACTGTTTATGACGCAATAATTATGTTTATTTGCCGAATTTTGGCAAACTGTCAAACACTAAACATAATATTCTATATAAAGAAATATCTCGTAAATAATTTAACCCGAAATAGTTATTTTTAATCCGAAATAATCTCTTGTATAAAATAAAACGAACTCAAGATTTTCTCTCGGGTTCGTTTTATTCTTGTTTGGTGCCGGCGGTCGGACTCGAACCGACACGGATGATTAGTCCACAGGATTTTGAGTCCAGCGCGTCTGCCAGTTTCACCACGCCGGCGCAAGTGTTAATATATCATAATCAAACACTGCTTGCAACTGATTTTGTTAAAAAACTTCAAATCGAACTCAAATTTATGCCACAAGTCACTCTTTGTGTGCTCAACTATCTAAAATTTTGCTTGAATAAATGCGACCGGCGTTGTACAATTGTATTAGAAATTTCTTTTTAGGAGTTAGTATGAAATACGAAAACGGTTATGTCAATAGTTTTGTAAAACTCATTCAATGCCCCACCGTCACCAACAGCGGCCACGAGTATTTCGATGCGTTCCACAAGGTTTTGGACGAGGAATTCCCGCACGTTACTTCCACCTGCCAAAAGATACAAGTGGGCGGTGACGCATTGCTTTACAAGTGGAAAGGCAAATCTTCGGATAAACCTCTCGTGCTTATGGCGCACCAAGACGTTGTGCCCGTCGTCGAGTCCGATTGGCATTATCCTCCCTACGGCGGACAAATCGTGGACGGCAAAGTGTACGGAAGAGGCGCAATGGACTGCAAAAACACCCTCTTCTCCACCATTCAAGCGTGTGACGAACTCATTGCGGAAGGTTTTGTGCCCGAGCAAGACGTGTATTTGAGTTACAGCGACAACGAGGAGACTTCGGGCCCCGGTGCAAGTATGGCGCGCGATTGGTTCAAGTCCCAAGGTATAACGCCCTTCCTCGTAATTGACGAAGGCGGTGCGATTATGCGCAAAGGCGCAAGCGTTATGAAAAAAGACGTTGCGGCAGTCGGTATTTTGGAAAAAGGCTATGCCGACGTCAAATTTATCGCACGCGGAAAAGGCGGTCACAGCTCTCAACCCCCGAAAAAAACGCCTATAGCAAGATTGTCCGCATTCGTAAACTATTGCGAAAAGCACACCGTTTTCAAACCAAAAGCGTCCAAAGCCGCAAAAGCAATGATTTACGGTATGGGTGACGCGCTCGTCTCTCCGCTCAAATTGTTCTGCCACCTCATCGGTATCAACGGTTGGTGGCTTGCAAAACTCGGTCCGAAAGTAAACGCGGCGTACGGCGGAGGCCTTTTCACCACAACAATGGTTTTCACTATGTCGCAAGGCTCACCTGCACCAAACGTAATTCCGCAAGAAGCGTCCGTAGTTGCAAACCTCCGCTTCGCTCCACACGACACGAGCGAAAAATGCTTTGCAAAACTCAAAAAACTTGCAAAGAAGTACGACCTCGAAATGGAAGTTTTGCAATCCCGCGAAGCGTCCCCGATGATTGACATCAAAGGCGAAGGCTTCCAAATGTACAAAAAGGCACTCAATGCGGTTTATCCCGACGTTGCGGTCGTTCCCTTCTTGGTGTTCGGAGGCACGGACTGTCGCGTGTTGCAACAAATCTCAAAAAACGCAATCCGTTGTACCCCATGCCCGCTCTCTTTCAAACAACTCGGCGGAATGCACGCTTCCGACGAAAACGTGGATATCGACGCCATCACGAGTTGCGTAGGCTTCTTCAACAACTTTATTAGAAATTACAAATAATCGATATAAAGCGATATAAAGCAATAAAACGATATGAAAAAGCACGTCCGAGGACGTGCTTTCTTTTTGCAAAAATCGAGTTTAGACTTTATCGAGTGTTGTATTCTTTCATCACTCTTTGCAAGTTTCTGCTGTTTTCTTTTTCCTTGATTGCTTGGCGTTTGTCGTGCAATTCTTTGCCTTTGCAAAGCCCGATTTCCACCTTGACAAGTGCGTCTTTGAAGTAAACTTTGAGAGGTATGAGCGTGTATCCCTTTTGTTCCACCTTACCGCGAAGTTTGTTGATTTCCGAGCGGTTTAGCAAAAGTTTGCGTGTGCGACGAGGATCTACGTTGTAATAACTGCCCATTTTGTACGGCGATATGTGCGTGCCGAGCATAAAGACTTCACCGTTTTTGATTATGACGAAACTGTCTCGAAGATTGATTTGTCCGAGACGCACAGACTTCACCTCGCACCCCACGAGCACGATACCCGCCTCGTAGGTGTCCTCGACGAAATAGTCGTGATAGGCTTTTTTGTTGGTTGCGATAAGTTTTTCCATATAAGCAAATTATATATTACTATTATCCATTATTCAAGGGATAAATTCGTCGATAAAAAAATAAAAACGGCTCATAAACGAGCCGTTGCGATATTTTCTTTGAAAATCAGAGATTTGTACCGACAAACTTCCACATCACGAAGCAAATGATTGCGCATACGAGAATGAAAGTGAAGAGACCGAAAGTCACTTTTTTGAGAATGCTCTCTCTATTGCTCTTTTTGTTTTTGCCGTAAAAAGTATCGCTTGCGCCCGTAATAACGCCCACGTTGTCGTTTGTGCCCTTTTGCATCATAATGACCACAATGATTGCGACTGCCGCAATTGTCATCAATATAACGAATGCCATCAACACTTGTTGTGCTGTCTCATACTTAATGCCTTTTTCTGCGGCAAGAAGAATAGAATTCAATGAATCTAGCATACTATACCTCCTAAAAGTTACTATGAGATTTTATCATAAGAATATATATTTTGCAAGCGGTTTTATAAAATATGCCATAAATTTTGCGCGATTTAAGCAAAAAGCGCGCAGTATATCGTAACGAAATGCATAGGCGCGTCATATAGTAATCAAAAAGGAGGATTATATGGACTTGACAAAATATGCAAGCGACCTTCCCTATCCCCAAATCGAAGTGGAGCAAAACGTCGCCGAATCCAAACTTCTTATGCCCGTCTACGGAGGCTCTGCAAGTGAATTGACCGCGGTTTTGACCTACTCGTTCCAAAGGTACGTTTCACCAAAATATCCCGAGATAACGACTGCACTCAAAGGAATTGCAATCACCGAAATGCACCATCACGAACTGCTGGGAGAGACGATATACGCGCTTGGCGGATACCCCGTTATGGGCGCAAGGACGTATTGGAACGGAAGTTTAGTCAACTACACTCTCGACCCGAGAAAATATCTTCGTCAAAACATCGTTGCGGAAGAAACCGCGATACTCAACTACGAGCGCACCATACTCAACCTCACCACCGACAGCGTAAAAATGCTTCTCGAACGAATAATTCTCGACGAGGAAGTGCATATCAAGATATTCAAAGAACTTCTCAAATCGCAATTCGGCGAGGATTACGACAAATAACGTTATAGCGAAATCGACTTTTTATAAATCAAAAACGGGTGCATAAAACACCTGTTTTTGATTTTTTCGTATAAAACCTATTTTTGATTTTCAACTTAAAAAAGCAACCGTTCTGAGCGTAAACCGACGATATCCTCGTGGTTTTCAACGGTTATTTTCTCTCTTTTGTCACCTCTGCGTACAGATTCGGAAGTATACTCAAAAACAACGCATACGTTGCCTCGTACGCCCCCTCGTCATAGCCGTAGGGGTCTAAAACTCCGCCACCGCAAAAGGACGATAAGGATTTGACTTTACGCTTGACGCCGTACGTTTCCCTTACTGCGTTTGCTTGTTCGTCGTCCATTGTATAGACGAGATTTGCGCTCTTCACCGCTTTCTTGTCTATCGTTTTTGCCTTTCTATCGATATAGTACGGCACGCCGTGTCTTTCAAGCACGCTTGCACAGTACGGATTGAGCGTATCGTCGTCTCGAGGCGCAAGCCCTGCGCTGTCAACCTCTATATCCTTAATTCCGCGCGCGAAAGCGTATTGGCGGAACATCTGCTCCAACATAGGAGAACGACAAGTATTTGCGGTGCATACGAAAAGCACTTTCATACTTCCTTGCCTCCGGCTGCTTTGGTGACTCTGTTCATAACCGACGCTTCCAGTCCGTCGCCCTTTAGTTCCTCGACGATGATAAAATCGTACGCTTTTTCGGCGGTGTGAAGTGCGGAATATATGTTGCGCGTATAGTCCTCAACGGTGACGCCGAGCGAGATTTGCTCGCGCTCTTTCACCACGTCCCTATAAATATCGCGCGCAACGATAACCGGGTGTTTGCCGAGCGCCGTTTGTCTGTCGTATTCGCTAACGGCGTGCTCTATATTGAGTGCCGTAACCGTTTCCACCTTCGGTGCGTAGTGCGTGTATTTCATACCCGGTGCTTTTGCGATTTTTATTACTTTGCCGTTTTGGCTCACAGCCCCGACTATATCGAGAAGCATATCCGCAGTCACCGCGCCGGGTCTCAATATCGTCGGCACGTCCACAGTCAAATCGAGCACTGTGGACTCTATACCGACTTCGCAAGGACCGTCGTCGAGAATAAGTTCCACTTCCCCGTTCAAGTCCTCGTAAACGTGTTGTGCGGTGGTGGGAGATATATGTTTGGAGCGGTTTGCGCTGGGTGCTGCGAGCGGATAACTTTTTGCAATGAGTTCTCTCGTATAAACGTTTTTGGGCATACGAATACCCACCGTTTCACCGCCCGCCGTCACGACGTACGGAATTTTGTCGCTCTTTTTGAGTATGACGGTAAGAGGACCTGGCATAAACCTTTGCGCAAGCTTATAAAACTCCTCGGGAATATCCACCGCAATGTCTTTCACTTGGTCGAGCGAGGATATATGTACGATGAGCGGATTGTCTTGCGGTCTGCCCTTGGCTTTGAATATTTTTGAAACGGCGTCGGGATCGAAGGCGTTTGCGCCGAGTCCGTAGACTGTCTCCGTGGGAAACACTACGAGACCGCCCTCTTTGAGGATACGCGCGCCTTCGTCTATTCCGTCTTTTGCATTGACGATTTTAGTCATTTTTCTTGCCTTAAATCAATTGATATACCGTATACGCAACGGATGAACCGCTTGTAACTTTTTCAAACACGAACACTTTGTTAGGGCACTTAGAAGAGGCGTAAAGCACGCTTCCCGAAGCCATCGTTGCGGGCATAATCACGTTTTTGTTCACGTTGGGGTTGAAGTTCTTGATGCCGAAGAGTTTGACCTCTTTTCCGTCCGCACCGGTCGTTGTGACGTAGTTCATATAGCAACCGATTTTGTAGACGTATTGGCTTGTCGTCGATTTTGCGATATCCGCAAGAGGCGCCGTTCCGTCGCTCATCTCGGTGACGACCTTGCCGTCGCTACCGATAATATACGGAAGCGTTTTTCTGGCGTCGCTGTCGTACTTCATACCAATCGTGTATGAGCCTCTAAACGCCGAAAGCGACGAGTATTCAAACGGAATGACCGTCTCGCCGTAGAGGTTGAACGCACCGAAGAGATAGCTCTTGCTGTCGTCGGGGTCGGTGATTGCGGCAACTATCATATTGTTGCTGAGCTCTTGTTGCACGACGGTGGCTCTATCGTTGTGACCGACGAGTTTGCCGTCCTTGTCGTAGACGTTGACTTCGCTGGGTTGAAGCGGATTGTAGTAGTATCCGTCAACGCTTTGCATAACGAGGTCGAAGTAACCGACTTTCTCTTTCTTTTGGTCTTTTATGGTTACGCCGTAGTTGCCCGAAAGCGACATAACGACGTTGAAATCGGAGTCGAGAATATATTGGTCGTAAGTGCCGAGTTTCCCTACGATTGCCAAGCCGTAGCTTGCGTAGGTAAATCCGTCTTTGAGGTATGACGTGGTGTCTATACCGCCCTTGTCACCGCCGTAGTAGGCATTCTCGAGATAGAGGAACACTTTATCCGCATTTTTCGTATAATCGCTCGTAGCGTCGTTGTCGGGCGTGTAAATCCTGCGCTTGAAGCAGTAATAATCGAAGCCGTCGTAGTAGGCGTAATCGTCCGACGATTCAACCGTCCAGTCCTCGTGAATGAAGAACTTGCCACCTCCCATATACGTGATTTCGCTGTAATAATCGTCTTTGCCGTTGTCCTCAACCGTGCCGTTGGTTGTAGCTATGACGTTTTTGGGCTCGCTTGCGCTTTGCGGAATCGAAAAAATATAATCACCCTCGGAGTTGCCCGCGACGCTTACGTATTTGCCGTCAAAACCTCTCATATACGAGAGTTTTGCGTCATCGTTTTGCACTCTGCACACGAGTTGACCTCTATTATGCAAATCGCCGCTCGTAGTGGGACGATATATTGAGGTGTAACCCTTCACCGCTTTAGTGTCGTAGTTTTGGGACACCGCAATCATACTTTCGTCCAAAATCTTGATAACGTCGTCGATATTTGCCTCGGACGCCCCGCTTGCAACCGAACGCGATAATACGGTGTTTCCGCTCTTGTCGAAAACACCCGCTTCACCGTTTGCAAACTTGCAAGCAATGAGATTGCCTTTGACGCGGAGTGCGCTCACGTTTATCCAATCGGGGAAAATCTGTCCCTTCATACCGCCTTCGAAATAGACGTTTTGGTCATCGCAAAGCACGACGGAAAGCGAGCCGTCTTTCTCGATTACGAACCCGTTGATGCTCTCTATGTAGCCGACGTCGCTGTTGACGTCAACGCTTTGACTTGGCTTTGACGTTGAAGTGGTATAAATTTTCCACCCCTCGTCAAGTACAAACTGCAACTTGTACGAGGAAAATTCGCTTTCGCTGGATTTGCTCTTATAGATATCCGCAACTGTTTTGGGTTGATCCTTTTTCCTGTTGCATGCAAAAAGCATAAAGCAACAAGACGCAATCAAGCACAACGTCAAAACAAACGCTACAGTTTTTGCAAAAGTTCTTTTGTTTGTCATATTTGCTCCGTAAAGTAGTGAGTGCCTATGCGCACCCCCGACGTTATATATACAAATTCGGAGAGCAAAAGATTTGCTTTCACTCTCAATTCGTGTGAAATATTTCTGTTTTCACCGCTCAAATACTCTCTCGACGTCCGGTCGACGGGGATATATCCGTCCAACCCCTTGCAATGCTCGCACACTATTCCGTCGGCGTCTTTGAAGTACGCAACGCCGTCGATATTGCACTTACACACGTTGCAGTGGTAAAAATCAAGCTCGTTTCCGCAAATTTTGAGCACTTCGAGAAGAAAATCCGTCACCACTTCGTCCGCCTCTTGCTCGGTGAAGGCAAGATTGTTGAGTGTTTTTAGTGCGCAAAGGAAAAGTTCGGGTTGAGGCTCGACGGAAAGTTTGGTGAGCACTTCGAGCACGAGCGACGCCGCGTAATACTTTTCGATATCGCGCGTTATCGTAGAAAACGACTCTATTTGCGAACACTCCGTGATAACGTATCTCCCTCCGCGCCCCGTAAGCACGTAATCTCCGAAATTCATCGGTTCTGCGCTATAACGGAGTTTTGCTTTGGGTTTTAGGCAACCTTTTGCGGTGGCAGTGATTTTCCCGCAATCAACGCCGACAAGAGTGACAATCATATCACTCTCATTGTAAGGCACTGCTCTTGTTGCAATTGCTTTAATTTTTAGGTCGGCTGTTTGCATTTTTGTCCTTCCGTCGCGACTTAATATCCCTGTAGTCCTTCATCGCACGGTACATATTGTACCACTCGACGTCTCCGGTTTTTGCAAACATTGTCCACAATTCGTATTCGTTCACGATTGTAGAGTGTGCAAAATCGGGCGGATTATTCTTATCTTTTCGAATTTAGTCTTTTTTCAAAGATTTGAGGTCGTAGCCCAATTCTTTCATAATATAGTCGTTGTCGCGCCACTCGTCCTTAACACGCACGTAAAGGGTGAGGAACACTTGCATGCCAATCATTTGTTCGAGGTCTTTTCTTGCCTTGGTGGCAATTTGTTTGAGCATCTCTCCGCCCTTGCCGATGACGATAGCCTTGTGCGATTGCTTTTCGCAAATAATGTCTGCGTCGATATCGACTATAGGTTGATCCTCTCTTTCCTCAAACTTGTTGATATACACGCCTATGCCGTAAGGCACTTCCTTGTCGAGAAGGTAGAGAGCCTTTTCTCTTATGATCTCGGACGCCATAAAGCGCATACTGCTTTCGGTGTACATATCCTCGGGATACATCGGCACGCCCTCGGGCAAGAGGTCGATAAGTTCCTTGCGGAGCGGATCGAGATTATCCCCTTTCTTTGCCGAAATAGGCACGATTGCTTTAAGCCCGTCGATGCCGTTGAGTTTTTGCAAGGAAACAAACATAGTCTCTCTCGTCACGGTGTCCTCTTTATTGAGCGCAACCACGACGGGCACTTTCTTTGCGTTCTTTTCCAAAAACTCATAATCTTCCTTTTGCATACCGCGCGAAGCGTCGATGACGTATACAACACCGTCCACGTCTTTGAGCGAATTGTCGACCGCTTGCATCATATACTCGCCGAGGTGATTGCGCACCTTGTGAATACCGGGAGTATCTATAAGAACCATTTGATAATCCTCGCCGTTGACGATGCCGAGAAGCTTGTTTCTCGTCGTTTGAGGACGCCAAGAAACTATGGACACCTTTTCACCGACAAGAGCATTTGTAAGCGTAGATTTGCCCGCGTTTGCAAGTCCTGCTATGCATATAAAACCGCTTTTGAAATTTTCGTACATATATTTTCCTTCGTATATTAATTTTTTATAACTTCACGCGACTTAGAGTGCGTCGTAACTCTTTTAATGCAACTTTCCCCCTTCCTCACGGTGTTTCCCCAATTCCATTCCCCCTCTGCACTTCGTTTGAGGGAACCCACGGAACCGCTCCGCGGGGGGACACACTCGGTGCTCGCATAATAGGGACATTTCTCTCATTATGCCACTGCGCTTTGTGCGCCGGCTACGCAACAACACGGCGCAGTCGCTTGTACTAATCGTCAAGCTCGACGCTCGATGCGGTCGGCGCCTTGCGCCTCCACGCTTCGAATATGCACATACCGTTTATAAGTGCGCCTTGAATGAGCGTGCGTTATTATTAGTCCGCTCTACAAGTTCGCGGACGGCGGTTTCGTTCCATCTTCGAATTGCACATTGCGTGTATAAGTACGCTCCGAATGAGTGTGCGTTCGGATAAGGCTACACCTTCCGCAATTATTAATTAATAATTAATAATTATTAATTCAATTTTCGTTTCTTTTTAGATTTACCATCTTCATAATTGCTTTTTGATGGGCAATCATCACTTTTTCGTCTTCGGGGTCTATGTGGTCAAATCCGAGGATATGCAAAAAGCCGTGGCATGCCAAAAAGCCGAGTTCCCTTGCATACGAGTGTCCGTACTCTTGCGCTTGTTCCTCCGCCCTTTGTCTACATATCATAATCGAGCCGAGCATAACTCTTTTTCCGTCAAAATCGCAAGGTGAAAAGTCCTCTTTATACACGGGTAAATCAAGCGGAGCAAAGCACGGAAAACTCAACACGTCCGTCACCTTGTCCACGCCTCTTGCCTCTCTATTGAGGTCGCGAATGGTATTTTCGTCAACAATCGTAATGTCCGTCACGAAAATATTGCGTTGCTTCAAATGTTCAAAGCACGCTCTTTCCACTCTTTTTATCAGTATTTTTTCACTGAATTTTGCACCCGAAATTCTAATCATAATCTTTCGTAAGCCTTTCTTATTTGTTGAAAGTGTTGGCTCTGTTCTTCTTCTCGTAGTTTATTCTACCGTGGTGAATCGACGGCAAAACTTCGATAATCGTGCGCTTGATTGTTGCGATATCTCCCATCGTGATGGGGCACTCGTCAAATTGGCGCAATTCGAGTTTTTCGTCAACGAGTTTGTTGATACGCGCCTCGAACTCCTCTTTCGTGTCGGGCATATACGCGCGCATTGCAGCCTCTATGGTATCTGCAATCATGATGATTGCGGCAATCTTGGTTTGCGGTTTAGGCCCTGCATAAGTGTATTTATCCACTGCGAGATCACCCTCTTCTTTGAGCGTCAACGCCTTGCGATAGAAATATCCGACGGGCGACGTGCCGTGGTGCTCTCTGCATATTGCGACGATCTCTTGCGGAAGTCTGTTCTGCTTTGCCAAAATCTCACCGAAAAGCGTGTGAGAAGTAATCATACTTACGCTGACTTCGGGAATAAGTTCGTCGTGCGGATTGTAAGAGGACTGGTTTTCACTGAAATAAATGGGCGCTTTCAATTTGCCGATATCGTGATAGTATGCGGCGCATCTTGCCATATTGGGGTTTTCACCGATAGCGGAAGCGCAAGCCTCGGCAAGGTTTCCGACCACGAGCGAGTGGTTGAACGTACCGGGTGCTTCGCTTGCAAGTCGTTTGAGAAGCGGATTGGAAAGCGAGCAAAGTTCGTTGAGACGAAAATCGTCCGCAATGTTGAATATACCCTCGAAAATAGCCACGAGAGGCATAAATACGAGCGACGCCGCGACGTTTGCACCGTAGCAGTTGAGCACGTTCCACAAAAGGTTCATGCTTGTATCACCCGAGGCAAGCGTGAGCATAACGACAAGCGGTTGAATAATGAGCGGAGTGACCATAGATACGAGCAAGAATTTGAGGCGAGTAAGGTGCTTTTTCTCGTAGAAATTGACGATAATCGCGCACAAACTGTTGCAAATAATCGCCGGCATAACCTGCTCGAACAAATATGTTTGGTCGGTCGACTTTATCATAAACGATATGGTAAGCATAACCGCCACCGTGCAAGTTGCAAGAGTTGACGTTCTTCTGTCGATAAGCTCGATAAGCACGAGCGTGGCAAGCGCAACGGGCATTGCATAGATGTTGAGGTCTTGAATTTGCGGAACGCCGATACTTGCCATAAACGTCAGCACGATAAGAATAATCGTAAGATAAAAATCTCTCGTACTCGTGCCCTTCTTTTCGGTGTAGCGGTAAATACCGACAAGCAATATCATCATCAGCGCAACGGCTGTTACGATACGCCCCGTCGTGGCAAGCGCGCTCGCTTTGGTGAACGACGCCATAAAATCACCGACGATGAAGAATGCAAAAAGCATCATTCCGACGCCCGCAACTATTGCGCCCAAAAAGCATTGTCCGAAATACCTTGAAAATTTGCGCCTTGCAAGCGCTCTTTCTTTCTCGACTCTCGAAACGTCCCTGATGTCGTCTATCATAGTTTTTCTCCTGCGGAATTTGCGTCGACTTTCTTTGCGCTTTCCGCTTTTTCGTATGCTTGAATAATTTTTGTAACCAATTCGTGTCTCACGACGTCCTTTGCGGTGAGGCGAACGATTTCTATCCCCTCAACGTCTTTAAGCACGTCTATCGCGTCAGCCATACCGCTGGTTACGTTGTGCGGAAGGTCGATTTGCGTGATATCTCCCGTCACGACGATACGACTGTTTTCACCCATTCTGGTAAGGAACATTTTCATCTGCTCGCGCGTGGTGTTTTGCGCTTCGTCAAGTATGATAAAACTGTTTGACAACGTGCGTCCTCTCATATACGCAAGCGGTGCAATCTCTATGCTCCCTCTCTCGATATGCCTTTGATACGCCTCTTGCCCCATCATCTCTTGAAGAGCGTCAAATAGCGGTCTCAAATACGGGTCAACCTTTTCGCTGAGATCTCCCGGCAAAAATCCGAGTTTTTCACCCGCTTCCACGGCAGGTCTCGTGAGAATAATCTTGTCTATCTCTTTGTTTTTGAGCGCGTACACCGCAAGCGCGACCGCAAGATAAGTCTTGCCTGTGCCCGCAGGCCCTACGCCGAAAATTATGCTGCTTTTTTTGATTGCGTCAACGTATTTCTTTTGACCGAGCGTTTTGGGACGTATGATTTTGCCTCTTGCGGTGATTGCCACCGTGCCCATAAGGTCGTTTACGTCAAAGTCTCCTCCCGCCTTTGCATAGCCTATCACCATACTCACTTGTTGCGCTTTAAGCGGTTGTTTTCGAGACAGTTTTTCAAGCGCGTCGATTGCTCTCATCGCACCCTCGACGTTCTTCTCTTCACCGCTTATCTTCACACTCGAACCAAGCGCAAACACGTCCACGTCAAATGCGTCGGTGATCTTTTCGATATTCTCGTCAAGTTCCCCGAATACGCTCATCATCGTGTCGTAGTTTTCAAAATGCTTTTCTTTTTGCACTTTCATCAAATCAATTCCTCCGCTTCCGCGACGACTTCCACCGCAACGCCCCCGTCGACTTTCTTCACCTCGTAATATACGCCAAGGATTTTCGCACTCTCTTCCAGTTCTGTCGCAAGAGAGGAAAACGCTTTGCGTTTCATACCCTCTTCGTCAAGCGTGTTTTGCCTTTGCTCGACTATTAGTTCCCTAAAAGTGTAAGTGTATATTTTCAGCGGTACGAGAAAACCGTATTCTCTCACGCTTGTCACGATCTCGCAACTCTCGTACGGGCTTTGAGGTGCTTTCGGCGTTTTGCCGAATATGCCGTACCTCGTCTCCGTCTTGACTTGTCCGTAGATTTTCTTAGTCTCGACGTCCGCAAAAAACACGCTCTTTTTGTAGAACACCTTGCCGTATGCAAAACCCCTTGCTTGCGCGGGTATCTTTGCGTCTCCGTATAAAACGTATCCGTCTATCAGCACGTCCCCGGGCTTTACCACGTCTCCGTACTTTTTGACCGCCGTCCCGCCCTCGACTATTATGCGAGTGACAACCGCCGTCTTTCTTGCCGTAACGGACGAGCCGTCTATTTGAACGAATTCTTCTTTCGGAAGTTCGCTTTTAACGACGATATCCACGTGCGAGCCGTCTATCGACACGTTTGCGAAAGCCACGCCGTCAAGCGCACTCAACGCCTTTTGAAGTTCTTGCGCGTCGATAGCGGATATTTTTGCACCCTTTCGTACGCCGTACTCGTTTAGTATGTCGCACACTTGCAAGTTTAATGAAGCGTCAACTTCACCGACTCCCGCATAGCGCACGCTTACGCACGTAACGAAACTTGCAAAAATCGAAAGAGCCACCACCCCTACGCAAAGTCCGGATACGATTCCAACCCTTGCAATCGAGCGCAATGCAAAAGGCACTACTCCGCCTATCTTAATTATTTTATAATCATAACATAAGTTGTTTAATAATGCAATAATCTTGTCGCATTGTTTTGAATTGACGCAAAATCTCACCCCGTTATTTAGCGTTTCCACATCAAAAACTCGACAGATTTTGGACACTGCAACCAATGCTTTTACGCCGTTTTTTGACAAAATTTCAAATTGCGTTTTTCCGTATTTTGCGACGATTTTATGCAATCTAATGCGGTTTTTGGCATTTGCTTTTTCACAATACTTCACAAATTCCGCAAACAAACTCGGCTTTTGCGCTTTTACCTTTTTATTAGGCTTATTTTTTGCGTTTTTTCGCGTATCTAACACGATATTTTCCGATTTATCATTGCTTTTAGGTAACTTTGATATTTTTTTATTCTTTTTCAAATGCGATACTCTCGATTTTCCCTTCGACATAAACGTCCCCTCCGCCTATTTCCGCAATGAAAAGACCACCGCCCGCGATATCGAGATACTCGTTTTCAACGCGGATTTTAATATTTTCCTCGTTTGCTTCCACCACTCTTTTGACACCGCTCACCACCAGTTTGCCCCTTCCGAGCATATTAAGCGCAAACGGAAACAACTCGTCTTTGAGCCTAAATTTTGCTTTAATTTCGTTCTTAAACATACAAAAATATATTATTTTTGATAATGAAAAATACCTCTATCTCGCTTTGCGTGAGGAATTAATAATTATGAATTAATAATTAATAATTTTGGAAGGCGTAGCCTTATCCGAACGCACACTCATTCGTTGCCTACTTATACACGCAATTTGCCTATTCAAGGCGTACTTATTAACGGAATGTGCATATTCGAAGCGTGGAGGCGCAAGGCGCCGACCGCATCGAGCGCCA
>ERZ780149.1825-NODE-1825-length-21466-cov-5.116529_pt1 | contig 21466 bp, 20 predicted proteins | sample MGYA00511367_ERZ780149 | MGnify/ENA primary metagenome ERZ780149 (study PRJEB29588, sample SAMEA2153852) | human gut metagenome | biome: human gut; feature: human-associated habitat; material: faeces | place: Denmark | collected 2008/2010 ... | reverse complement strand
AACCTGTGACCCCATGCTTGTAAGGCATGTGCTCTCCCAGCTGAGCTATGCTCCCAAACAACGCCACCGTCGGTTCTTCACCTCAGCGACGTGGTTTATTATACACAGAAACCCCTTTTTTGTCAAGCATTTTTTCCGTTTTTTTCTATGGAATTTTGCTTAGGGGCAATCACCGTTTCCCACCATTTTTCCGTCGAATATCAAATTTTTTCCAGCAGTTTTCCAATATCCTCCGGCGTGAAGCTGTAAACCGCGTCACAGAACTGGCACTCTACCGGGAAGGTCTTGCCCTCCTGCCGGATCTCCTCCAATTCCTTCCTGCCAAGGCTTATCAGGGCGCGCTCCACCCGCTCACGGGTGCAGTAGCACTTGTACGTCACCTCGGTGGTTTCCAGAAACGCCACGCCGAGACTTCCGCAGACCTGCCCCAGAATGTCCTCCGGGGTCATGCCCGCTTCCAGCATGGGCGTCACCGCCCCAGCCCGGGAAATGCCCTTTTCCAGCGTGTCGATCACTTCGTCCGGTGCGCCGGGCAGCAGCTGCAGCAGATAACCACCTGCCACCTTTACGCTCTGGTCGCGGTCAACCAGCACGCCAAGGGCGCAGGCCGTGGGCGTCTGCTCGCTTTGGGCGAAATAGGCGGTCACGTCGTCCCCGATCTCGCCGGAGACCAGCTGGGTCGAGCCGATATACGGCTCCTTCATTTGCAGGTCGCGGATGACCGTCAGCGTGCCGTCAGTGCCGACGGTCGCGCCCACGTCCAGCTTTCCCGGGTATTTCTCCACCAGCGGCACCCGCGGCTCGGTGACGCAGCCCCGGACATTGCCCACGGAATCGGACACCACGGTGATGGTGCCGATGGGGCCGCCGCCCCGCACCTGCAGCGTCATGGAGCCGTCCTCCACCTTCTGCATGTTGCCCATCATGGAAGCCGCCGTCAGGCAGCGTCCAAAGGCCGCAGTGGCGTTGGGCGACGTTTTCTGAATCTCGGCACCCCGGCGCACAAGCTCCGTGGAGCGGATGGCTACGGCCTTCACAAAGCCGTCCATGCTCATGCCCCGGACTAAGTAATCCTTCATTTTATTTTTCCCTTTCTTGCCTTAAAATATACCCTCTGCTCCCCCGCCACGGGCGCTTCATAACGGCGGTCGGCGTAGACCGCGATGTGGGTAAAGCCCGCCGCTTTCAGGTAGGCCGTCAGCTGCTCCTGAGAATAGGCATACTCCCTGTGTTCTTCAAAAGAACGAACCCACGTTTCCCCCCGGCGCTGGAACAAATCCATGCCGTAGGAGCAGATATTGCTTTCTTCGTCAAATTCGCCACGCCAGACGCAGTAAACGTCGTCGTCCTCGTCCAGAAACACCTGCCCGTCCATGGCGCGGAGCTTTTCCGGGGTGTTCACGTCGAAAATGAAAATTCCGCCGGGGTTCAGTGCCTTCCAGACCCGCCGGATGGCCTCTTTGCAGTCCTCCGGATTCGTAATATAGTCCAGGCTGTCCAGGGCGCAGACGGCCAGGTCAACGCCCCTGGGAAGCCACAGCCTTTGCAGGCTCTGGCGGACAAACCGGGGCGGGTTTTGGAGGTCTGCGCATTTCTGCTGGGCGGCGGTGAGCATTTCCTCGGACATATCCACGCCGATGACGGAAAGCCCCTTCCCGGCAAGGATCGCCGACACCGAGCCGGTGCCGCAGGCAAGATCGACCGCCGTCCGGGGCTTTAACCCCTCTTTTTTCAGAATTTCCTCATAAAAGGCCACGATTGCCCCGTAGTCCACATCGTTCGTCAGGCGGTCATAGCTGGCCGCCAGCGCTTCATAGGCACCCATAGCTTTCCTCCCCGCTACAGCAAACATCCCGTCCCGAAAGGGACGGGATGCGGTACATTATCCCAATTTTATCAGCGCTTGAAAATGCTGAAAATCTCGTCGATGTCGCTCATGTCCGCCGGCTTGGTGGGCTGCTTGGACGCGGCCACGGGGGTATCAATGTCGTCGGGGACAAAGCTGGGCTTGCTGGGGCGGGCGGTCTTGTCCGCGCCGGCGCTGGGGGCGAAGCTCTCGGGCTTCATCTCAAAGCCGGTAGCGATGACGGTCACGCGCATTTCATCCTGAAATTCGTCGGAAATGGTAGCGCCGAAGATGATGTTGGCGTCTGGGTTGGCAGCCTCCTGCACGATTCCGGCAGCGGTCTCCACGTCATCCAGCGTCATCTCGTTGGAGCCGGTAACGTTCACCAGCACGCCGGTAGCGCCATTGATGGAGGTCTCCAGCAACGGGCTGGAAACGGCGGCCGTGGCGGCCTGCTCGGCCTTCTCCCTGCCGGAAGCGGTGCCGACGCCCATGTGGGCGCGTCCGGCGTTCTTCATGACGGCGGACACGTCGGCAAAGTCCAGATTGATGATGACGTTCTTGCAGAAGCCCACCAGCTCGGAAATGGAGGTCACAGCCTGCTTCAGCACATCGTCGGCGATGCCGAAGGCGTTGGCGAAGGTGATCTTCTGGTCGGTGACGTATTTCAGACGATCGTTGGGAATGATGATCAGAGAATCGACCTTGCCGCTGAGATCGGTGATGCCCTGCTCGGCCTGACGCATCCGGTTCGCGCCCTCGAACTTGAAGGGTTTGGTGACAACGCCGACCGTGAGGATACCGGCCTCGTGAGCCAGGTCAGCCACGATGGGAGCCGCGCCGGTGCCGGTGCCGCCGCCCATACCGGCGGTGATAAAGACCATGTCCGTGCCTTCCAGTGCCTTGGAAATGGCAGCCCGGGACTCCTCGGCGGACTTCTTGCCAATCTCGGGCTTGGAGCCTGCGCCCATGCCGCCGGTCAGCTTTTCGCCGATCTGGATCTTGTTCTTGCAGACGGATTTATTCAGATCCTGCTTATCGGTGTTGACCACGACGAAGTCCACGCCGCCTACACCGGCATCGATCATGCGGTTGATAACATTGTTGCCGGCGCCGCCGACACCGATCACCTTGATTTTCACAACGCGATCCTGTATAGTTTCGGACATAATCTCTTCCTCCTATGTATCTTTCGCAGACACGGCGGAGCCGCTGCTGCCTGAATTTTGCATCTGTACTTTCCCATTCTATCCCGAAAACCCGATTTGGTCAATAGAAAATCTGGCATTTCGGCAAATTATTTACAAAATAATAACATCATGCGAAAGGCGTATAGCCCACCTGATTCGGCCAGATGGTGAAGCTGATGTCCAGAACGCCGCTCTGGTAGTCGCTCATCTGCAAAATGGCGTCGTTCATGCAGTCAACCTTGTAATCGAGGCGGGATGTATCGCCCAGATTGACCTGATACCGGGTGCCGTACCAGAGGATAATATCCTCGGTGCTGGTCACGTCCACGCTGGCGGCTTCGCCCACGATGTCGTTGTTTTCCAGCGCCTTGAGGATCTGCAGCGCGGCAGTCAGGCGCTGGGCACCGGTGGTCGACACCGGGATCAGCTCTCCCAGTTCGTTGGTCTCACTAGGGGTCATCTCCGTGGCGACGCCCTTTTCGTTGACCGTGGGGGCTTCCAGCGTGACGCCCAGAACCTGCGTGGCCGTGGCCGCCTTGGCGTTATTCGCCTGCTCCACGACCCTGCCGTCGGAGTCCATCATCCACCACTGTCCGTCGCTGGACTTGATGGCATAGACCACGCTCTCCTCTTCGATCATAATATTGACCGTATCCGGCAATTTTATACCAATCCGCACGCCCTTGACATAGGGCAAATTTGCCATAATCTGGCTAGCGGCGCGGATTTTGCTGAAGGTCAGGAGCTTGTCTCCCTCGGAAATGCCCGAGGCTTCCCGCACTGCCCACGCACTGTAGGTATCCGCGCCGGTGACCGTGATGGTCTCCACCTTGAAGAACACCGACAGTCCCATGACGATGGCCAGAACCACCGCCGTCACCGTTATCAGCTGGACGATCAGCCGGTCGCGGTTGAAGGGCAGGGGCTGGGTATAGATCACGGCGGGTGTGGGCGTTTTCGGGCGGCTGCTTTCGGTTCGCCGGGAGGTGCGCTTCTTCGGGCGGTTCTTTGCGCTCATGAGCGTCTCGGCAAGCATGGTCAGCGCCGATTTCTTTTTGGGCTTGCTGTTTCCGTAGGCGCGCTTCCTGTTGGGGACATCATCGTCCACGGGCTTGCGGCGGGGTGCGCCCCTCCGGGAATCGGCGGGGTGCTTTGCACGCTGACGTGCTGCGGCTTCTTCCCCGGCTCTCTGCCGGGGCTTGGCTTCCCTTTTGGCCGGGCGGTCAGGCTCTTCCTGCCGGGCGGGGCGTCTCTGAGCGTCCCGTTCCGCCGGGCGGCGGGGGCGCTCTTGGGCATTTTGCTCTGGCGCACGGCGGGGGTGCTCCTGTGCGCTCTGCTCTGGCGCACGGCGGCGCTGTTCTGGGGCGGTTTGTTCTGCTGCACGGCGAGAACGCTCCTGCGTGCTTTGCTCTACCGGGCGGCGGGGGCGTTCCTGTGCGCTTTGCTCTGGCGCGCGACGGGGCCGCTCCTGAGTGCTCTGTTCCGCTGCGCGGCGGCGCTGTTCCGGGGCGTTCTGCTCTGGTGCGCGGCGCGGGCGTTCCTGAGTCCCCTGCTCTGCCGGACGGCGGGGGCGCTCCTGAGCGCTTTGTTCCGCTGCGCGGCGGGGGCGCTGCTCCGGGGCGCTTTGTCCGGGGCGCTGGGAAGCGCGCTTCTGTCCGTCTGTCTGCGGACGGCGCTTTCCGCCGTTTTCCCGGCTATCCTGTGTTGTATCCATAGTGTTCCTCCTGGGGTAAGGCGGGTTATTTTTCGCTTTGGGTCAGCTGCTCCACAATATCACAGATCCGTTCCGCGGAATCCAACCGAACCATCGTGTGCAGCTTCCGGGACATTTCCCTGCGGCGGTCTTCGTCCGCCCGCAGCGAACGGATCAGCTCATACAGCTTCCCGGGCGTGCAGTCCTTTTCCAGCACCACCACCGCGCCGCCCGCCGCTTCCAGCACACGGGCGTTCTTTTCCTGGTGGTTGTTCGTCACATTGGGCGACGGGATGAGGATGCAGGGCGTGCCGGAAGCGCCGATCTCATTGCAGGTGGCGCTGCCCGCCCGGCCGATGACGATATCCGCCGCCGCCATGACAGTGGGCATGTCGTAAATATACTCCCGGATATCCAGCGCCGGACAGTTCTTCCAGTCCACGCCGTTATCCATGACCCGCTTAGGCATCCACTCCTTACCAAAGCTGCCGGTGGCGTGGATGTGGTGGAAGGGGAAGCCGTCGGCCTGCTCCAGAGGCATCATGTCCGCGATGGTCTCGTTCATGACCTTCGCGCCCTGACTGCCGAAGGCAGAGACGACCACGAAGCCGCTCAAGCCCAGCTCCTTCCGCGCGCCCTCTTTGGTGTCGAAAATGAACTCTCTGCGCACAGGCATCCCCACGACCTCCACCTTTTCCGGGTGCTTGTAGTGGCGGACGCTTTCCTCAAAGGCCACCAGCACCCGGCTGGCCTTGTTCGCCGCCAGACGGGTGGTGACGCCGGGGACGGCGTTGCTCTCGTGGACGCAGGTGGGAATGCCCATGGACTGGGCGGCGTACAGCGCCGGGAAACTGGCATAGCCGCCGGTGCCGATGACCACGTCGGGCTTGAATTCCCGGAAAATCTTCTTACACGCCTTCACGCCCTCCCGCACGCATTTCACTGCGTGGAGGTTCTTTTTCACTGCGGCAAGGTTCTTTCCCCGGCTGAGGCCGGAGCCTTCCAGACATTTCAGGTCATACCCCGCCTGCGGCACCAGTTTTTCCTCCATGTGCCCCTTTGCGCCGATAAAGAGGATATTGCAGTCCGGGTGGCGTTCCCGCATCATATTGGCAACCGCGATGGCCGGGTTGATGTGTCCCGCCGTGCCGCCGCAGGTAAAAATCAGATTCATAGGTCATGCCTCCTGTATTTTTCTCCGGTTTCGCCCTCTGGAAATGCCCAGAACAATACCCATTTCCCCCAGATTCACCGCCAGCGCCGTACCGCCATAGGAAAAGAACGGCAGCGCAATGCCGGTGGAGGGAAGCAGGTTTGTGACCACGCACAGGTTCAGAATGGTCTGCACCGCGATCAGCGTCACCAGCCCCGCCGCAAAGACGGTGGAAAACCGGTCGCGGGCGTTCAGCGCGATCCAGTAGCCCCGCAGGATGGTGACGGCAAACAGCGCAACGATTGCCATTGCCCCCACCAGTCCCAGCTCCTCGCAGATCACCGCAAAGATATAGTCATTATATTGAAAAGGCAGGTACAGATATTTCTGCCGGGACTTGCCGTAGCCCAGCCCGAACAGCCCGCCAGAGCCGATGGCGTACAGCGACTGCAAGATCTGGTATCCGGTGTCTCCCGGGTCAAGCTCCGGGTGGAGCCACGCGGTGACCCGGTCGCCGGCGTAGCCCATAAAGCTGATGTAGACGACCACGAACACGGCGGCAGCCCCCGCCCCGGCCAGAAGCCATCTGGTTCGGGTGCCCGCCACGAACATCATCACCACCGCCACCATGCCCATGAGCATAATGGCCGACAGGTGCTTTTCCAGCGCCAGCGGGACCAGAATCCCCATCAGCGCCAGACCGAAGCCCAGAACGCCGTGGCGGAAGGTTTTCGCGTCCTGCCCGTACAGCCGGGTCAGCCGGGCGAACAACAGGATCATAGTGAATTTCGCGATCTCGGAGGGCTGAAACTGAATGCCCGCCAGATTGATCCAGCGCCGTGCGCCGTTGACCTCCTCGCCGATGACAAGGACGCTCAGCAGCAGCGCGATACTCACGCCGTACAGCGGCCATGCGAACCGGTACCAGACGCCCGTGGGTATCCGGCTGAAAAAGAACATGGCGGCAAGACCGATCGCGGCGCAAACCGCCTGTTTCTGGAGATATTTTGTGGAGATTTCGTAGCTGGTGTCGTATTCGCTCTGGGCGTAGCTTGCCGAGTACAGCATAGCCAGTCCCACCGTCAGCAGCAGAAGCACCAGCAGCAAAAAGGGGTAATCGACGCTTTCCCCCGTCCGGGAAAGCCCCGGGCGGCGTTTCTCTTTGGCATGGAGGTTACGCTCCGACGCCATAAGATACTTCCTTTCAGGAGTGGTAATCAGCCGACAAGGCCAGCGATGCCGAACCAGGCCAGCACGCACATGGCTGCCGTCACACCGGCGAATACCAGCACGATCTTTTCTTCCTTCCAGCCGCTCATTTCAAAATGGTGGTGGATGGGCGCCATCTTGAACAGGCGCTTGCCGTGGGTCGCCTTGAAATAGGAGACCTGCAAAATATCGGACATGGCTTCACAGACATACACGAAGCCGATCAGAATCAGAATCAGGGGCATCTCCAGCGCGAAGGCCATGGCGCACACCACGCCGCCTAAGAACAGCGAGCCGGTGTCTCCCATGAAGACCTTAGCGGGATGCCAGTTATAAAAGAGGTATGCGACCAGTCCGCCCGACAGAGCCGCGGGCAGCAGTGCCAGATCGTATTTGCCCATGGCGGCGGCCGCAGCGGTAAAGAATATCATCACAGGCAGGGTGATGCTGGCGCACAGGCCGTCCACACCGTCGGTGAGGTTCACCGCGTTGTCCGTCCCCACCATGACGAACATGGCAAAGAAAATATAGACGATGGGGTGCAGCTGGAAGCTCACATTCATGAAGGGAATGTACAGATGGGTATCCATAAAGCCGGAACGGTACATGGCGTACAGGAACAGCGCCGATACCGCCATTTGCAGCATGGCCTTCTGGAGCGTCGTCAGGCCCAGATTCCGGTGGAATTTGACCTTGGTAAAATCGTCCAGAAACCCGATGAGGCCGAAGCACAGGGCAAGCGCCAGCACATAAAACGGGGAATCATCGCTCATGGCGGGAAAATTGCCCACCAGGCAGAGAATTGTCCCGAAAATGAACATCAGTCCGCCCATCATGGGGGTGCCGGCCTTGCTGTTGTGCCATGTGGGGCCGATCTCCCGAATGGACTGTCCGGCTTTCAGCGCCCGCAGCACCGGCAGCAGCAGATAGCCAATGCCGCCGGGCAGGATGCAGCCCGCCGCCGCCGTAATCAAGATTCTTGTCATGACTTCTTCCTCCGTTACTTCTCTTCGCCTAAGAACGCATCGATAACCTGTTCCAGATGGATACCGTGGCTGGCCTTGAACAGCAGCACGTCGCCGGGCTTTGCCGTGCGTTTCAGCGCCGCGACCAGCTCCTCCCGGTTCGTAAAGGCTCTTCCCCGGGTCTCCGGCATACCGCCGGTGATGGTTCCGCTGATAATGCGCCCGGAATTGGGGCCGTAGGCAAAGACAAAATCCGCTTTCTCCGCGGCGATCCTGCCCACCCGGTAGTGCTCCGCCTGGGTGCAGTCCCCCAGCTCCAGCATGTCACCCAGCACCGCGATCCGCCGCCCCTGCTTCTTTCCAAGGACGGCCAGCGCCGCCGCCATGGACTCGGGGCCTGCGTTGTAGCAGTCCTTGATGATGGTCATGCCGCCGGCCTGGATGATCTCCTGACGGCCGGAAATGTTCCGGAACTGGGAAAGCCCCGCCTGAATCTTTTCGGGCAGCACCCCCAGCTTCAGGCCGACCGTCACCGCCGCCAGCGCGTCGTTGACGTAGTGCTCGCCTTCCAGAAGCATCTTCACCGGGAAGGACAGCCGCCCGGCCTCCACCCGGAAGCGCAGATAGTCGCCGTCCTGATTGACGTCAAACGCCCGGACGGCACAGCCTTCGGAGGAACCGAAGTATGTAACCCGCTGCTGCGGCTCCTTGTCCAGATTGCGCAGGAGAAAATCGTCGCCGTTGAGCAGGAGCATCCCGTGAGGGGTCATGCCCTCCACGATCTCCATTTTCGCCTGCCGAATTCCCTCCTGCGTACCCAGAAATTCAATGTGGGCGGTGCCGATGTTGATGATCACGGCCACGTCCGGTCTTGCGATCTGGGACAGGTAGGCAATTTCGCCGAAATGGTTCATGCCCATTTCCAGCACCGCGACCTCGGTATTCTCCGGCATGGCAAGCACCGCCATGGGCATTCCGATGTCGTTATTGTGGTTGGCCGGGGTCTTACTGGTGACGAAAGCCTGTTCCAGCACGGCAGCGACCATTTCCTTCGTAGTGCTCTTGCCCACGGAGCCGGTGACTGCCACCACCTTTGCGCCGATGCGTTTCAGTTCTTCCCGGGCGATTCTCCCCAAAGCAATGCGGGGGTCGTCCACATAGATCGCGGGGTAGTCCCCCACCTTGCGGCTGCACAGAGCCGCCACAGCGCCTCTGTCCATAGCCTTTTTGATGAAGTCGTGGCCGTCCCGCGCGCCCTGAAGCGCGATAAACAGCTGCCCCGGCTGCATGACCCGGGTGTCATTGGCCGCGCCTAAAAATTCGACGTCCGCGTATTTTTCTTCCACCACGCCGCCGCACCACTCGGCGGCCTGTCTGAGCGTTAATTTTCCCATGCTGTTTCCTCTTTTTCCCGCAGGTGGGCGGCAACCTCTTCCCGTTCATCCAAGTGGCGCTTTACGCCGCCGATGTCCTGATAGGTCTCATGACCCTTTCCTGCCAGAATAATTATATCATCTTTTTTCCCAATGTCCATAGCATATCTGATGGCCGCGCGCCGGTCTTCGATAACAATATATTCCCCGTCTTCCTGTTTTACCCCTGTCAGGATGTCCTCGATGATGGCCATGGGGTCTTCCGTGCGGGGGTTATCCGAGGTGATGACGGCAAAATCCGACAGCTTCACGCCGATATGTCCCATAATGGGCCGCTTCATGGGGTCCCGGTCGCCGCCGCAGCCAAATACCGCGATGACCCGGCCTTTGCAGAAATCCTTCACGGAGGAAAGCACGTTTTCCAGTCCGTCGGGGGTGTGGGCATAGTCAATGAGGATGCTGTAGGGCTTTCCGGGGGTGGGGACTACCTCCACCCTGCCCTTGACGCCGGAGGCCGTTTTCAGTGCGGCGGCGCAATCCGTCAGGGAAATGCCCAGCTGTTTTGCGATACCCATAACCGTCAGTGCGTTGTAGACGGTGAACTTTCCGGGGATGGGCAGAGACACCGCCGCCCGTTCCTCGCCGGATACGGCCGTAAAGCGAATGCCCTGCGCCAGAAGCTCCAGATCTTCGCCCCGCAGATCGGCGGGACGGTGTACGCCGGTGGTCAGCACCGGGCAGGCAGCCGCCGCGAGAATCCTGTCCGAATAGCTGTCGTCCGCATTGACGACGGCCAGACGGCAGCGGCGGAACAGCTCGGCCTTGGCTTCGCAATAGGCATCCATGGTCTTGTGGAAGTCCAGATGGTCTTCCGTCAGGTTGGTAAAGGCGGCGACGTCAAAATGAATGCCGCCGATGCGCTCCAAGGAAATGGCGTGGCTGGAAACCTCCATCACCACATGGGTGCAGCCCGCGTCCCGCATTTTTGCGAACAGCGCCTGCAATTCAAAGCTCTCCGGGGTGGTTCGCTCGGTGGGGATGGTCTCCTGCCCGATCATATTGGCCATGGTGCCGATCAGCCCCACCTTCGCCCCCAGACAGGTTTCCAGAACCTGCTTTAGAAGAAGCGTGGAGGACGTTTTTCCGTTGGTGCCGGTAATGCCGATCATGGTCATATGCTCCGCCGGGCGGCCAAAGAAATTACACCCCAGCAGCGCCAGCGCCAGCCGGTCGGATTCCACCAGAACATAGGGAATATCCGTCTCCGGCTTCTTCGCCGTGACCACCGCCGCCGCGCCCTTTTCCGCTGCCATGGGAATAAATTTATTTCCGTCGGCAGCAAAGCCGGACACGGCCACAAACAGGCTGCCCGGGGTCACCTTCCGGGAATCGTAGAAAATCTCTTTGATTTCAAGCTCCGGGTCCGCGGTGCATTCCAGAACGGAAATGCCCGTCAAAAGTTCCTTCAGCTTCATATTTATCCTCCGTTGTCAGTCTCTGGCCGCGGTATCCGCGAATACCAGCGTGATCGTCGTTCCCGCGGGAACCTCGGTATCCTTGGCCACGTTCTGCGCCGTCACGGTCACGCCGGTGGAAATTTCATCGTTCCCCGTCACCAGAATGTACAGCCCCAGCGCGCCCGCGGCGTCGCTGGCCTGCTGACGGTTCATGCCGTAAAAATCGGGGACCTTCACCGTTTCCGGCTCCGGGGTCTGCCCCAGAAACAGAAGCACCTGGCTTCCCCCGGGAACGGTCTGTCCGGGAGACGGGATCTGCCCCGTCACCGTTTCGCCGCTGCCGGAAATTGCCGCCGTCAGCCCTTCTTTTTTCAGAAGCGTCTGGGCATCCTTCGCCGTCATGCCGGTCAGGTCTTCCATGACGATCTGCTTTCCCGCGATATCGTCCTCGGAAAAGGACTGCTTCACGCCTAAGTATGGCAGCACGTCCGCCATCACCGCGCCCACGGTGGGCGCCGCCATGACGCCGCCGGAAATGTAAATTCCCGTTGCCCGGGACGGTGTATCCAATGCGGCAAGTATAATATACTCCGGATCGTCCATGGGCGCAATCCCCACAAAAGATACGATTTTATCCTGCACGCGCTGGCCATTCTCGTCAAAAACGTCAATTTTTTCACTGGTTCCGGTCTTTCCGCCGATGGAAAAGCCGGCAACTCTGGCATTTTTTGCCGTTCCCTCCGTAACGACGGACTCAATGAGGGTGCGCATGGTGTCGGAGGTCTCCCCCGAAATGGTTCTGCGCACCACCGTCGGCTCCGCCTTCATCACCGTATTGCCGTCGGCGTCCAGAATCTCCGAGACGATGTACGGCTCCATCAGCTGCCCGCCATTGACCACCGAGGAAATCGCCCGCACCAGCTGCAAGGGGGTGATCTTAAAAGTCTGACCGAAAGAACCGGAGGTCAGGGACGCCGTCCCCCATTTGTCCGTGTCCGTGACCAGTGCTTTGTCGAAAAAGACGCCCTTGCTCTCTCCCGCGAGGTCGATGCCGGTTTTTTCCAGCACTCCAAAGTTTTTGACGTATTCATAAAACCGCTCCCCGCCCAGCTTCAGGGCGATGTGGGCGAAGGCGATGTTGCAGGAATTTTGCAGCGCCTGAGGCGTTTTTTCCGCCCCGTGTCCCGTGGAGCGCCAGCAGTGGAGCCGCTGGGCACGTCCCGGAATCTGCTCAGAACCGGAGCAGTGGAAAGGGGTATTCAGGTCGATCGCGCCGCAGTCCAGCGCCGCCGACATGGTCAGCACCTTGAAGGTTGACCCCGGCTCATAACCGTCGGAGATCACCCGGTTGCGCCACTGCTTCAATCGGGCGGCGGAGAGGGCTTCCCCGTAGGCCGTTTTCCCCGCCTCATAGGCTTCGCTCCCCTCCGGCTCGGCGAGATAGACCCGTTTCATTTCTTCCAGCTGCGCCGCCGTTCCCTCGTCGGCGATTTCCAGATAGTTGTTGGGATCATAGCTGCCCAGCGTGGCCATGGCGAGGATTTCTCCCGTCTTGCAGTTCATCACCAGCCCGAAGGCGCCGTTCTGGACATCATAGCGGGCGATGGCGGCGGAAAGCTGCTTTTCAAGGCACGCCTGCACCGTGGCGTCCAGCGTTAAGATCACGCTGTCCCCCTGCCGGGAGGAAACGTAGTTTTCATAGGAAAAGGGCATATCCATTTCGTTATTGCCCTTTGTGGTGATGACTCTGCCCGTGCTGCCCGCGAGGAAGCTGTTGTAGGCGGCCTCCACCCCTTCACAGCCCTCGTTGGATGCGTTGGTGAAGCCGACGACCTGCGCCGCAAGGGTTTCATAGGGGTAGACCCGCTGGGACGTGGGTTCCAGATGAATGCCGGAAATGCCCTTTTCATTGATGTAATCCCGGATCATTCCGGCGGTCTCCTCGTCAATGCGGGTGCCAACCTGCTTGTAGCGACGTTTGATGTCCGCCGCCTGTTCCTCTATCCATGCGGGGTCTTTCCCCAGAATTCCTCCCAGCGTCCGGGCAATTTCGGGAATATCCGCCCTGGACTGCTTCAGCTCGTGAGGGTCGAGGTACACATTTTCCACGCTGACGGAGGTCGCCAGAATATTCATATTCCGGTCGAAGATGTCCCCCCGGTCGGCGGTCACCGTCGTCGTGCGGGTCTGGTTGCGCAGAGCGAGGGAGGAATAATAATCGTAATTTGTCACCATCAGGCTGTACAGCCGCAGCCCCACCGGCAGGAAGGCCAGCGCCCCCAGCAGCGCGGATACCAGCATGATGCGCCTGTGCTGGCCGCTGTCCAGCCGCAGACGGTTAAATTCCCGCTTCTTCCTCCCCATAAGCCACCGGCCTTTCCGTCAAGATACAACTTTGGGCAGCAAGGGAATCCCTCGCCGCCCAGTGCAGCTGCTATCTTACTTTATGAGGAAGGGCGGACTTTATGCAGGGGAACCGCTTTTTCCGCTCATCCGAAGGAAGCGGCTTCCCCGTCCCCGAACAGGCCGCTGAAAAACCAGGCGATGTCGTCCCAGAGCGTCCGTTCCGGCTTCGGCTGGGAGAGTGTGACGGTGATGGTTCTGCTTGGCACTTCCTCCACCGGCACCATGCCAAGCGCCAGCGCCTTGTCCCGGATGTCCTCCAGATCGTAGCCGTCCCGATAGGTGCGTTCCAGCTCGGCGTTGTTTTGGTTCAGCCGGGAGACGTAGTTGGACATTTGCTCATACTGCGCCCAGTCGCTGCGCAGCTGCAATGCTCCCACCACCATGACTGCCAGCATCACCACTGCCACCGTGATGCCAATCAGCGCCACGGGGTCGATATAGATCGCCTTTACCTGCTCCTGCTTTGCGATCGGGAGCTTTGTTTTGGCCTTTTTCTTCTTTTTCTTCGGCGCAAGCACCTGCGCCTCGCTGCCGGGGACGTAGAACTGACCAATGTACTGAATTTTGGGCTTTTCCGTCATCATTCTATCCCCTTTCCGGAAATTTCTGCCGATTATAACTTCTCACAAATCCGCAGCTTCGCGCTGCGCGCTCTGGGATTCCGTTCCAGCTCTTCTTCCCCGGAAACGATGGGCTTGCGGGTCACGATCCGCACCTGAGGCTTCTTGCCGCAGACGCACACCGGGAAACTGGGCGGGCAGGTGCAGCCCTTCGCCGCCTCCGCCATGGCGTTTTTCACAATGCGGTCTTCCAGAGAATGGAAGGTGATCACCGCCAGCCGTCCGCCGGGATTCAGCAGCGGAACGGCTTTTTTCATCACCGTTTCCACCGCCCCCAGCTCGTCGTTGACGGCGATGCGGATGGCCTGAAAGCTCCGCTTGGCCGGGTGCTGCTTCTCCCGCAGAGCCGCGGGGGGCATGGCGCTTTTGATCACGTCCACCAGCTCCAGCGTCGTCTCGATGGGCGCCTGTTCCCTGCGGCGGCAAATGGCGGCGGCGATCCGGGGCGCAAAACGCTCCTCGCCGTAATCATACAAAATACGCTTGAGTTCCTCGTAAGACCATGTGTTCACGATCTGACGGGCGTCCCGGACGTCCTCGCCGTTCATGCGCATATCCAGCGGCGCGTCCGTCATATAGGAAAAGCCCCGCTGCCCGTCGTCCAGCTGGGGGGAGGAAACGCCCAAGTCCAGCAGGATGCCGTCCACCTTATCGATGCCCAGTTTCCCGAGCGCCTCATCCATGTCGCAGAAATTGGCGTGAACCAGCGTGACCCGGTCTTCATAGGGCTTCAACCGTTCCGCCGCCGCTTCCAGTGCCACGTTGTCCCGGTCGATGCCGATGAGCCGCCCGGTTGTGAGCTTCGCGGCAATGCGGCTGGAATGTCCCGCGCCGCCTAACGTTCCGTCCACATAAATGCCGTCGGGCTTGATGGCAAGCCCCTCGATGCATTCCTCTAACAGCACGGAAACATGATGAAATTCACTCATAGGCCGATCGCCTCCAGGGACGCCAGCAGCTTCTCCGGGGTCAGGTTCTCCCGCTCAAAGTCGGCGAATTCCTTAGCGTCCCAGATCTCCGCCTGTCCCGCCCGGCCGACGATCATGACCTCCCGGTCAATTCCGGCGTAGCTGAGAAGAAACTGCGTCAGGCTGAAACGGTACTGCTTATCCGGGCTGCATTCGGCGGCGTTCATAAAAATCAGGCTGGTTGCGCCGGAGCGCTGGGAAATGCTCATGGCATTGTAGTTATCCGAAAGGCGCTTCCATTCCTCGGCAGTGTAGACGGTGAGACAGCGGTGACCGCAGTTGACGCCGAGAGTGACAAAAAAGGTGTCCCCCAGCTCCGTCCTCAGCTTGGACGGCACGAACAGGCGGCTCTTTTCGTCCAGCTTCGCAGGATATTTCCCGATCACGGCGCTCACCTCCCTTTCACTCCACTTTACTGCCCTTTTGCTCCATGTAGAGACAGTATACTACCCGCAAGGGAAAAAATCAATCTTTTTCTCAGGGATTTTTCGATTTCCGCCAGAAATCGGGGAATATTCGCATATTTGTTCTAATAAAACAGGCGTTTTCTCAGCTTCATTTCAGATAACCACGCCTTCACCGCGCCCCAGAGCGTCAAAAAACCAGCTTTCCGTCCTCCAGTTTTGGCTTGACCCGTGCGGGTTTCTTTCCGCAGCGCAGCAGGTAGCTCGCCAGTGGCCCCTCCACCTCGGTCTGCACAAGGCGGCGGATCTGTCGGGCACCGTCCTTTCCGGGGCGCTTTTTCAACAGCTCCGTCGCCAGTTCCGGGGGCAGCAGCAGCTGGGTCCCCAGCGCCGCCGTCCGCTCCTGAAGCTGCCGCAGATATTTCCATGTGATAGCTTCCAGAGCACCGGTCCCCAGCGGCTCGAAGCACACCGTCTGGTCGATTCGTCCCAGAAATTCCGGGGAAAACGCCTGCTGTAACGCTTCGCCGATCTCCGCACTTCGTCCCCCGGCGCAGAAGCCCAGCCCGTCGCCCCGAATCTGACCGCCCACGTTGGAGGTCATGACCACAATGGCGTTCTTGAAACTGACGTGCCGCCCCGTGGAATCCGTCAGCGTTCCTTCCTCCATGATTTGCAGCAGAATGCCCAACACGTCCGGATGGGCTTTTTCCAGCTCATCCATCAGCACCAGACAATAGGGGCGGCGGCGAACCGCCTCCGTCAGCTTGCCGCCTTCCTCATAGCCGACGTATCCGGGAGGCGCGCCGATCAGGCGGGAGACCGACTGCTTTTCCATATATTCCGTCATGTCCAGCCGGATCATAGCGTCCCGGCTGCCGTAGACCTCCTGCGCCAACGCCCGGCACAGCTCCGTCTTTCCCACGCCGGTGGGTCCCGTGAACAGCAGGCACGCAATGGGCCGCGACCCGTCCCGGATGCCGCAGTAGCCCCGGCGCACCGCCTCGGCCACGGCGCTGACAGCTTTGCTCTGCCCCACCACCTGCGCGGACAGCAATCCTTCCAGCCCCAGCAGCCGTTCCCGTTCCCCGGCGGTGAGCCGCCCCACGGGAATCCCCGTCCGGGCGGAGACCACCCATGCTATATCCGCCCCGGTGACGCACCGGGCGCGTTTTCCGTCGGCGGGCTTCGACAGGTGCTGCATTTTGTCCCGCAGTTCGGCGGCCTTTTCAAATTTCCGTTCCCGTACCGCTTCGTTCAGCTCCTGTTCCAGCTCTTTTCTGGCGGGGCCTCCCCGGGACAGCTGCATTTCCTCCATCCGCGCCCGGGCAGCGCCCTCGTCCAGCAGATCGATGGCTTTGTCGGGAAGATACAGGTCGGGCAGATACCGCCGGGACAGGCGCACCGCCTCCTTCACCGCTTCCTCGGAGATCCGCAGATGGTGGTGCCGTTCCAGCCCCGGCTTCAGCGCCCGGAGGATCGCCAGCGTTGCTTCCTCCCCCGGCTCCTCCACCACCACCGGGCGGAACCGGCGCTCCAGCGCGGCGTCCTTTTCAATATACTTCCGGTATTCCTCCCGGGTCGTCGCGCCCAGCATTTGCAGCTCGCCCCGTCCCAGAGCGGGCTTGAAGATGTTCGCCGCGTCAATGGCGCCCTCAGCCGCCCCCGCGCCGACGATGGTGTGCATTTCATCGACGAAAAGAATCACGTCTCCGCTGCGGCGGATTTCCCCCAGCACGTCCCGCAGACGTTCCTCGAATTCGCCCCGGTACTTGGTTCCGGCAACCAGAGACGCCATGTTCAGACTCACCAGCCGTTTGTCCTTCAACTGGGGCGGCACGTTGCCCACCGCCATCCGCTGGGCAAGCCCCTCGGCAATGGCGGTTTTTCCCACCCCCGGCTCGCCGACCAGTGCGGGGTTATTCTTGTTTTTCCGGCACAGAATGCCGATGACCGTGTCGATCTCCCGTTCTCTCCCGATCACCGGGTCCATGCCTGACGCCTTGAGAATCAGATCTTCACTGAACTGCTCCAAAAGTTTCGTTGTGACCGCCTCCTTTTTTCCTCTCACGGGAGCGCCCTGCTCCCAGTGCAGATAGTCCACCGCATGGGTAAACAGCTCGTCGGTGCTGATGCCGTTGAGCTTCAAAAGCTCATATGCGTCGCTGTTTTCCCGTCTTGCCATCGCCAGCAGCAGATGCTGCGGCGTAATTTCCCGGCTGCCCAGATGCTTTGCCTCCCGCGCCGCCCCACGAAGAAGCTCCCGCGACTCCCCGGTCAGTCCCTGAGGCAGGGGCAGTTCCGGCGTCCCCTGCCCGTAGAGTAGCCGGGCCATCGCCTCCGTCAGGTCCGGGTCCATGCCCAGAAGCCGGAGGGTCTGCCCCGCCGCCCCGGGTTCCCGCGCCATCACCAGCAGCAGATGGGCAGAGCCGACGTAGCTGTGTCCCAGACTTCTCGCCAGTTGGGCGGCACGCTGTATCAGGTCGGACGTCAGTATATCGTAATGCACGGTATCCCTCCCGAGTTAATGGTTTTTCCCTTTCCTGTTCCGGAAAATTCTCACCACCCAAGGCAGAAATTATTCAAAAATTTTTTATAAAAAAGGAATTGCTTTTTGGGAAAACCATGTTACAATGGGGATACGCTAGTTGTGTGGCGTGCAATACATATTAGATAAATGGAGGTAACACCATGGCTTACACGATTACTGACCGCTGCGTCGCCTGCGGCTCCTGCGCCGAGCAGTGCCCTGTCGAGGCTATTTCCGAGGGTGACGGCAAGTACGAGATCAACCCCGATATCTGCGTTTCCTGCGGTTCCTGCGCCGATCAGTGCCCCGCCGACGCTATCGAGGAAGGCTAATCTTTCTCAGACCCGAATTGGCCTGCGCAAGTGCTTGCGCAGGCCGATTTTTTGTTGTATAATAGCGCAAATATCACCACGGGAGGCATTCATGGAGCAGTTACCCAACGGATTTACCCTGAACCTGCCGGAAGGCGCTTTTCCCTTGAGCACCGATTCCATGGTGCTGTCCCATTTTGTCAGGCTCCCAAAAAACGCCCGGGTGCTGGATCTCGGCTCCGGCTGCGGCACACTGGGGCTGCTGCTGTGCGCCGTGAATGAAAGCTGCCGCGTCACCGGCGTGGAGCTGTCTCAGAGTGCCCACCTCGCCGCCATCGACAACATCCGCCGCAACGGCCTGACGACCCGCATGGAAAGTATATGCGTCGATGTGCGGCAAGTTCCCGGCAGTTTTCCTCCGGGAAGCTTTGATGTCTGCGTCTCCAATCCCCCCTATTTTTCCGGCGGCCCCGCCAGCCGCACCGCCGCCCTTGCCCGCCGGGAGGACGCCTGCTCCCCCGCCGACCTGTTCAGGGCCGCCGCTTGGGCGCTGAAATACGGCGGCGACTTTTTCCTCGTCCACCGTCCGGAACGGCTGGCCGAGCTGATCGTCCGGGGTTCGGAGGTCAATCTGGAAGCCAAGCGGCTGTGCCTTGTGCGCCATCAGGCGGATTCCCCGGTGAATCTTGTCCTGCTTCAGCTGCGCAAGGGCGGAAAGCCCGGTCTTAAATGGGAGGAGATCGTTCTCCACGACTTGAGCGGTGCCCCCACCGAGCAATACCGCCGAATTTACCATCTCTAGGAGGTTTCACATGGCTGGAATGCTGTATCTTGTCCCGACCCCCATCGGCAATCTGGGGGATATCTCCCTGCGCTGCCGGGAGACGCTGGAAAGCGCCGACTTTATCGCCGCCGAGGATACGCGGGTGACGCTGAAACTACTCAACCATCTTGGCATCAAAAAAAGCCTTGTCAGCTACTACGAGCATAACAAGGCCACGAAGGGCGACCGGATCGTTGACCGCATTCTCGCCGGGGAGACCTGCGCGCTGGTCTCCGACGCGGGCAGTCCCGCCATCTCCGACCCCGGGGAGGACCTGGTCAAGCAGTGCGCTGAAGCCGGCATCATCGTTTGCGCCATCCCCGGTCCCTGCGCCGCCATCACGGCGCTGAGCATTTCCGGGCAGTCCACCGGCCGGTTCTGCTTTGAGGGCTTCCTCTCCACTGCGAAAAAAAGCCGCCGGGAGCATCTGGACGCCCTGCGAACCGAGACCCGGACGATGATCTTCTACGAAGCCCCCCACAAGCTGGTGTCCACGCTGGCGGATATGTCGGAAGTCTTCGGCGCTGACCGCCCCGTCAGTCTGTGCCGGGAGCTGACAAAGCTTCATGAAGAAGTCGTCCGCACCACACTGGGGGAAGCCCTGACAAAGTACACCGAAACGCCGCCGAAGGGGGAATTCGTTCTCATCGTCGCGGGCGCGCCGGAAACGGTAAAGGAATCCGCCTCAAAGGACGACGCCGCCGCCCGTGTCGCCCAGCTGATTTCTCAGGGGCTCAGCCGCAAGGATGCGGTCAAGCAGACCGCCGCAGAGCTGGGACTTCCCAAAAATGTGGTTTACGATATTGCGTTAAAAGACCCCGAATGACTTTTGAAGTCATTCGGGGTCTTTTTCAAAATTCCGTCATGTTTCTGATGCATTCCTGACAGATGTTCTTCTGCCGGTAGGAGATCAGCCCTCGGGAAGAACCGCAGAAAACGCACGCCGGCTCGAACTTTTGCAGGATGATGCGATCACTTTCCATGTAGATCTCCAACTCGTCCCGTTCCGCGATGTCCAGTGTGCGGCGCAGTTCAATGGGCAGCACGATTCTGCCAAGCTCATCTACCTTTCGGATAATGCCCGTAGACTTCATTGCGGTCAGCTCCCTTCCTTCGTTTTTCAGCGGCTTATTTACATTATCATTATACTAATTTTATTTACTATAGTCAAATACTTTTTACAACAAACTGAAATTTTTGTCGAAACATTTCCATTCTTTTCCATTTCTTATCCGCATACCATGCGTTAAGGCGTCTCTGATACAATCGGCGAAGGCTGGCGGCCGGAGCGTTTGCCTCAGCCGAACGTACGGAAAGGGGGAGAAATGCCCATGGTCATGAGCTGGATATGGACGGGCATTGTTCTTACAAGTATTCTCTGCGCACTGGTTCTGGGCAACGGCAGCGCGCTGGCGGCGGCCACGGTCAGCGGCGCACAGGCCGGGATACAGCTTGCCCTGTCCATGGCGGGGAGCCTGTGCCTGTGGACGGGCGCGGGGCGGCTGATGGAGCACGCCGGAATCACCCGGATGCTCTCCCGGCTTCTGCGCCCCCTGCTGCACCGGGTGTTTCCCAGCACAAAGGAGGACGCTGCCCTCGCGGAAAGTCTGAGCGCCAACATCTGTGCGAATTTTCTCGGCCTCGGCAACGCCGCCACGCCAATGGGCATTCAGGCGGCGCAGCGGATGAAGCGTGGCGGCACCGCCACGGACGAGCTTTGCCGTCTGATCGTACTGAACACCGCCTCCATCCAGCTGATCCCGGCGAATGTGGCGGCTGTCCGCAGCGCATTGGGATGCGCGACCCCCTTTGATATTCTTCCGGCGGTGTGGGTCACCAGTCTGTGCTCCGCCGGGCTGGGAGTCACGGCGGCGTGGGTACTGGGAAAGGTCTGGCGGAAATGACGGATTACATTGTTCCGGTGCTTCTGTTTCTGGCGGCGGCGCTGGCTCTCGGGAAGCGGGAAAACGCCTATGACCTTCTCCTTCAGGGCGGTGCGGACGGGCTGAAACTCCTTGTGACCATTCTTCCGGCGCTGGTTCTGCTGTTGACAGCGGTTCACATGCTCCGGGCTTCCGGGGCGGTGGCGCTTCTCAGCGATTTCTTTGCCCCGGTCTTTTCCTTCTTCGGCATTCCTCCGGAGACGGCCATGCTCGTGCTCATCCGCCCCATCAGCGGCAGCGCCGCCCTTGCGGTGGGGGCAGAACTGATGGCGCAGTACGGCGTGGATTCTCAAATCGGCCGCACGGCAGCGGTGATGCTGGGTTCCACGGAGACGACCTTTTACACCATCAGCGTCTACTTTGGCGCGGCGGGCATCAAAAAGACCCGCTACACCCTTCCGGCGGCGCTGTTCGCGGACTTTGTCGGCTTTCTCATGGCGTCGTGGACGGTGAAATGGTTCTTCTGATACTATTTTCTGATTAAAATATTTATTTTAATCAGAAAGGCATCGCCTGAAGGTGATATGCTCCCCATAGAGTAGACACTCGAAATAACAAAAATTTCGAGGCAACAC
>ERZ780149.1818-NODE-1818-length-21575-cov-3.057760_pt1 | contig 21575 bp, 17 predicted proteins | sample MGYA00511367_ERZ780149 | MGnify/ENA primary metagenome ERZ780149 (study PRJEB29588, sample SAMEA2153852) | human gut metagenome | biome: human gut; feature: human-associated habitat; material: faeces | place: Denmark | collected 2008/2010 ... | reverse complement strand
GGTCCCCGTGAGTCCTCCACGGCTACCTGCGCCGCCTGCGGCGGCGAGGCTCGCGTGCCGTTTGAGCCCAAGTCTGACCGTCCGGTCTACTGCAGCGATTGCTTCGCCAAGATTAAGGCGAACCAGTAATTCGCATTTTGGGTCATCTGACACAGGAAATGGGAGCGGATCATCCGCTCCCGTTTTCTTTTTCCCGATTTCGTCGAAACCTGTTGAAAAATAGGAACAGCATGGGTATAATACGTCTATATACTTCTTAGGAGGTCAAACAATGTACCAGATTGAAAAGACTACTCTGATCGCCGAGATCATGGAGAACGCTCCGTTCGTCGCGCCGATGTTCCAGGCGATCGGCATGCACTGCATGGGCTGCGCTATGGCGAGCGGCGAGAACGTCGAGGAAGCCTGCGCTGCGCACGGCGTCGATGTCGATAAGTTTGTCGAGAAGGTCAACGAGTTTATCGCGGCTCAGGGCTGAAATCAAAGGAGTAAAAACGGCGAGGGCATATAGCGTCCTCGCCGTTTTTCATAAGGCTTATGGATCATACATTTAAATTACCGCCGCGCCTTGCGGCTATCGCCGCGCTCGTTCCGGACGGCGCGCGCCTTGCCGACGTCGGGACAGACCACGCGCTGCTTCCCATCCGCCTTTTGCTGGACGGAAAGATTCAAAGTGCCGTGGCTACGGATATCCGGTCCGGTCCGCTCTCCCGCGCGAAGGAAAATGCCTATGCCGCCGGCGTGCAGGACCTTTCCTGCGTCCTCTGTGACGGGCTGACCGGCGTCTCGCCGGACAGTGTCGATACGGTCGTGATCGCCGGTATGGGCGGGGATCTTATCGCCCGGATTGTATTGGAAACCCCTTGGTTGCGGACAGGGGATAAGCACCTGCAGCCGATGTCGAGGCCGGAGGAGCTTCGCGCCGCGCTGCCGTCGCTCGGGCTTACGATCCGCGCAGAGCGGCTTGTCCGTGACGCCGGACGGCTCTATTCCGTTCTCGCCGTGCGCGCCGGTGCTCCGGAGGCTCTTTCGGCAGGAGAGCTGTATTGCGGGAAGTATTCGCTGGTCTCGAACGACACGCTGTTCTCCGATATCCTCGCGGAACAGGACAAACGACTCGATATCGCCGTTCGCGGTCTGGAACGCTCCGGACGGGAGAGCGACCGCGAGAGGCTGAACGCGCTGCGCCTTGCCGCGGCGGACATTGCGGAAATGAGGAGGAAATACCATGGCGACGGTTCGTGAAATAGCCGGTTATCTGGAAGAGCGTGTACCATCCTCGCTCAAACTCGATTTTGATAATGTTGGGCTGCTCTGCGGCTTTCCGGAACGCGAGGTGAGCCGTGTGCTCGTCGTGCTGGATATCACGCAGCAGGCCATCGAGGAGGCGCTGTCGCTTCATGCGGAGCTGATCGTCTCCCATCATCCGGTCATCTTTACACCGCTGCGCCGCGTCTGCACGGACACACCGGACGCAAAGCGCGTCATTGCCCTTTTGCAGGGGAATCTCTCGGCCATCTGCCTGCACACGAATCTCGACGCGCTTGAGGGCGGCGTAAATACGGCTCTTGCCAACGCCGTCGGCGGGGAAGAGCTGGAGTATACGCCGGACATCGGCTGCTTCTGCCGTCTGCCGGAGGCGATGCCGCTTTCAGAGTTCCTCGCCCAGACGCGCACAGCGCTCTCCGCGCCCGATATGCGATATTACGACGCCGGACGCCGTGTAGAATATCTGGCGCTCTGCGGCGGCGCGGGCGGGGATATTCTCTATGAGGCGGCCCAGCGCGGCTGCGACACGGTACTGACCGGTGAGATCAAACACCACCAGTGGATCGACGGCGCGGAGCTGGGGCTGAATCTCATGGAAGGAGGCCACTTCGCCACCGAAAACGTTGTCATGCCGTCCCTCGCAGAAATGCTGCGGCATGGCTTCCCGGAGATCGACGTATGTCTTTCGCGGCTGCAGGGGCCGCTCTCGCGCGGATTCGGATTCTAAAACAAGCATATTTGCGGGCTTATCCCCATAGGATGCATTGAAATCATGTACAGGGGGTCTGACCGTGTCTGAATCAACGATTTACGAGGACATCGCTCTCCGCACGGACGGAGATATATATCTTGGTGTGGTGGGTCCGGTTCGGACGGGCAAGTCCACCTTCATCAAGCGCTTCATGGAAACGCTCGTTATTCCGCGCATAGATAATGTCTACCGGAAAGAGCGTGCCCGCGATGAGCTGCCGCAGAGCGGCTCCGGACGCACCATTATGACAGCGGAGCCGAAATTCATTCCGGAAGAAGCGGTGACGATCCGTCTCGGCGAAGATACCGATCTTTCCGTCCGGCTGATCGACTGCGTCGGCTACATGGTCAAGGGCGCTTCCGGCCAGTTTGAAGACGGTGTTGAACGCATGGTGACAACGCCGTGGTTCGATAAGGAGATATCTCTGACCGAAGCAGCGGAGCAGGGAACCTATAAGGTCATCGCCGAGCACTCGACGATCGGGCTGGTCGTCACCTGCGACGGCACGATCTGCGAGATTCCCCGTGAGGACTATGTCCCGGCGGAGGAGCGCGTGATCCGCGAGCTGCAGGAGATCGGAAAGCCGTTCACCGTTGTTCTCAACAGCGCCGAACCAAACGCGGAAAGCGCAAAAGCTCTGTGCCGATCGATCCGGGAGAAATACGGCACGGGCTGCGTCTGCGTAAACTGTCTGGAGCTGTCGGAAAACGATATCAGCGAGATCCTCAAATCGGCGCTGTGTGAATTTCCGCTTTCCGAGCTGGACGTTTTCCTGCCGAGTTGGGTGGAGGCGCTGCCGATCGAGCACCCGCTGCGTACATCGCTCTATAACGGCGTGCGCGCCTCGGCGCAGAGCATTCACCGTATCCGTGACATCTATCCGATGGCGGACACGCTGCGGGCGGAGGATAACATTCTCTCCGTATCTGTTGCGGCGCTGCAGATGGGGCGCGGCATCGCGGATATCCGGGTAGACCTGCCGAGAGCGCTCTATTATCAGACGATCAGCGAGCAGTCCGGCTTTGCTATCCGCGATGACGGTGATCTGATGGCGCTTCTGACCGAAATGCGCGGCATCAAGAACGAATACGACCGCATCAGCAGCGCTCTGAAAGATGTCCGGGAAACCGGATACGGGATCGTTGTGCCGTCGCCGGATGAGCTCAAGCTCGAAGAGCCGGAGATCGTCCGGCAGGGAGGACGCTACGGCGTGCGGCTCAAGGCATCTGCGCCGTCCATCCATATGATCATGGCCAATATCGAAACCGAAGTGAGTCCCGCACTTGGCGGCGAAAAGGCATCAGAGCAGATCATCAACTTCCTCCTGCAGGGCTTTGAGGGCGATACGAGCCGCATCTGGGAATCGAACATCTTCGGCAAATCGCTGTATGATATTGCGAGCGAAGGCGTTATCACAAAGCTCCGGCAGATGCCCGTCAATGCACAGGCAAAGCTGCAGCAAACGCTTACACGCATCGTCAATGAAGGCGGCGGATCCCTGATTTGCATAATCATATAAGCAAACTTGCACGCCGAGGCGAAAAAAACGCCTCGGCTGCGCATTTTTTACTAAATTAGGTCTTGCATTTTTGTTATCTATGCCATATAATGACGCCATACTTGTATGGAGGGCTTTGCCATGAAAGAATTATCCAAGATCCGTTCCGCCGTTGCACCGTCCGCAACGCTGGCGGTCAACTCGAAATTCAAGCAGATGAAGGCGGAGGGTATCCCCGTCGTAGGCTTTGGGGCAGGGGAGCCGGATTTTGATACGCCCGACCATATCAAGGAAGCGGGGATCCGTGCCATCCGGGAGGGTCAGACGAAGTATACACCGACGCCCGGCACCATCGAAGCGCGCAAGGCGGTCGCGTACCGCATGAAGGAAGACCTCGGCGTGGACTTTGATTATGACGCCATTGTCATCTCCAACGGCGCCAAGGCATGCCTGTACGCCACTTTTTTCACGCTGCTCGATACCGGCGACGAGGTCATTGTTCCCGCGCCGTACTGGGTCAGCTATACCGAGCAGATCCGCATGGTCGGCGGCGTTCCGGTGATCGTTCCTACGACCGAGGCGCAGCATTTCAAAATGACGCCGGCACAGCTTGAAGCCGCCATTACGGATAAAACAAAGGCGCTCGTGCTCAACAACCCGTCCAACCCGACCGGCATGATCTACTCCAAGGAAGAGCTGGAAGCGCTTGCGGAGGTCTGCCTGCGCCATGATATCTATATCATCGCTGACGAGATCTATTACCGTCTCTGCTACGACGGACGCAAATTCACCAGCGTCGCAGCGCTCGGCGAAGAAGTAAAGAAGCACACGATCATCATCAACGGCGTATCCAAGAGCTATTCCATGACCGGCTGGCGCTGCGGCTTTGCCGCCTGCGGCGACAAGCGCATTGCCAAAGTTATGACGAACTGCCTGAGTCACGCGCTCGGCAACATCGGCGCCATGAACCAGGCGGCGATGGCGGAGGCCATGCGCGGCCCGCAGGACAGCGTGGAGGAAATGCGCAAGGTGTTCGAGGAGCGCCGGAATTATCTCGTAGAGCGCATGAATCAGATCGACGGTGTGAGCTGCCTGAAGCCGGACGGCGCTTTTTATGTGATGATGAATCTCGAAAAACTCATCGGTCGAACCCTCGGCGGACGCGTGATCCACAATGCCGACGATTTCGCCATGGCATTTCTGGAAAAAGGCCTTGTCGCGGTCGTATCCTGCTGCGCGTTCGACGCGCCGAACTTCGTCCGCTGGACGTACGCCACGTCGCTCGATACCATCAAAGAGGGCCTTGACCGGCTGGAGAAATTCCTGAAGGAAGGCTGAGTCCTTCCGCTCATAAAATGCATCGCCGCTCTCATAGCATAGCTTGAGGGAGGCGATGCATTTTGTTTGTTAAAAAGCTGTATAGAAGCGTCCGCGCGGAAGATGCCGCGCTTTTCACCTTGTCATTCCTTTGGATTTGTGTCATAATACAATGTGTGTTTTTATCGGGTACGGATACCCGATCCGTGTCGGCACAGGCCGCAGGCTCGCCGCCTGTGCTGATCCTTGATCCCGGTCACGGCGGCGCGGACGGCGGCGCTGTAGCGCCGGACGGGACGGCGGAAAGTGCTTTGAATCTTTCCGTGGCGCTGCGCGTACGGGATCTATGCGCTTTTCTCGGCGTTGATACCGTTATGACGCGCGATACCGAGGAGATCACCTATCCGTCGGAGGCAAAAACCATTGCCGCCATGAAAAAATGGGATACACGGCGGCGGGTAGAGATCGCCGAAAGCGTGGATTCTCCGGTTTTTTTGAGCATCCATCAGAACATCTATCCCTCATCCGGGCCGCACGGCTCCCAGGTTTTATACGCGCAGAATGAACCCAGCCGCGCTTTGGCCGAGCTTATCCAATCCCGGCTCACCGCGGCGCTGCTGCCGGAAAACCGACGCGTCCCGATGCCGGCAGGGAAGGACATTTACATTATGTCCCACGTTCAATGTACCGCCGTGCTGGTCGAGTGCGGATTCCTTTCGCATCCGCAGGAGCTATCGCTTCTGCAAAGCACGGACTATCAGAAAAAGATCGCGTCCGTCTTGACGGCATGCTATCTCCAGTTTACAGAGAAAGGCGTTTTATGAAAGTCAAAAGTGTGTTTTTCTGCACGGAATGCGGCAATGAAACCGGAAAATGGTTCGGCCACTGCCCGGCGTGCGGCGCGTGGAACACGATCGTGGAAGCACCCTCCGCGCCGTCCGGCAGTGCTGCGGCAAAAAGCGCTGCCGTAAAGATCGCCGGAACGCGCCGGAGCGTCCCGAAGCCCGTTGCACAGCTTGACGACGAGGAAGAAATTCGTTTTTCCACCGGCATGGCGGAAATGGACCGCGTTCTCGGCGGCGGCGCTGTTCGCGGCTCGCTCGTACTGGTCGGCGGCGCGCCCGGCATCGGAAAATCCACGCTGCTGCTGCAAATATGCGGCAATATCCCGGACGCGAAGATCCTGTATGTGACCGGTGAGGAAAGCCAGCGCCAGCTTAAAATGCGCTCACAGCGGCTCGGCGTATCGAGTGACGAGCTTTTCGTCCTTGCAGAAACGGATATCAACGCCGTTACACAGAGCGTGGAGGATCTGAAACCGGATATTCTGATCATTGACTCGGTACAAACGATGTACAATAACGACATCGCCTCCGCGCCCGGCAGCATCGGCCAGGTAAAAGACTGTACCATGGCGGTGATGCAGCTTGCTAAAACCATGAATATCACCGCGTTTGTCATCGGCCACGTCAATAAGGAAGGCGCGATCGCCGGACCGAAAGTTCTGGAACACATGGTGGACTGCGTGCTGTATTTTGAAGGCGACCGTTCGCTCAATTACCGCATTCTGCGCGCCGCAAAAAACCGTTTCGGTTCCACAAACGAGATCGGCGTATTTGAAATGTGCGATACGGGACTGCGGGAAGTTCCGAATCCGTCCGAGGTCATGCTGTCCGGCCGTCCGGTCAACGCGCCCGGTACATGCGTTTCCTGTGTAATGCAGGGCTCGCGGCCGATCCTCGCCGAGGTTCAGGCGCTGCTTTCGCCGTCGAATGCTAATCAGTCCCGCCGCACGGCAAACGGCGTGGACTTCAACCGGCTGATGCTTTTGCTTGCCGTACTGGAAAAACGCGGCGGCGTACACGTCGCCGGGTGCGACGCCTATGTAAATGTTGTCGGCGGTCTGGAGCTGGACGAGCCCGCGGCGGATCTTGCCATCGCGCTGGCCATTGCGTCCAGTCTGCGGGACAAGCCTATCGGGGAAGATCTTGCCGCGATCGGCGAAATCGGACTCACAGGAGAAATTCGATCCGTTCCGTCAATCAATCAACGCCTGCAGGAGCTTGCACGGCTTGGATTCAAGCGCTGCGTTATACCGGCGCACTGCAAGGATGACATAAAGCTCCCAAAGGACATGAAGCTGTTGCCGGCAAAAAACGTCCGCGATGCCGTTACCGCCATATTCATTTAAAAAGGACTCCCCTAAATTAAACAAAATCTTTATTTTGTTTAATTTTATGTATAGCCGGAAATGCCTTCCCCTGTCCGGCGGTTTTCTGCTGTGAGGTTCATCTATGGACTACCGCTATGAAGCGCCCCCCATTCTGCGGGACTATTTAATATACCATGAAACGATCAAGGGTCACTCCCGCGCTACGGTCGATGAGTATTTTCTCGATCTGCGGAATTTCTTTCGCTTTTTGAAGATCGAGCGCGGGCTCGTTCCCCGTGCCGCGGAGCTTTCCGAAGTTTCGATCCTCGATGTGGATCTGGACTTTGTCTCCCGCGTTACGCTTGCGGAGGTTTATGATTATCTGGCGTTTCTTTCCCGCGACAAAGCCAAATTCACCCGCGCCCGCAGCGAGGAATTCGGCCTGAACGCCGCGTCCCGCGCTCGAAAGGTCTCCAGTATCCGCGGCTTTTATAAGTATCTCACGACAAAAGCCAAGCTCCTTGACGAGAACCCTTTGCAGGATCTTGACTCCCCGCGCTCCAAGCGGTCTCTCCCCCGCTATCTGACGCTGGAGGAAAGCGAGCGTTTACTAAACAGCGTGGACGGGATGCACAAGGAGCGCGATTTCTGCATTTTAACGATATTCCTCAACTGTGGCCTTCGTATTTCCGAAATTGCCGGGATGAATCTCTCGGACATTCGTAGCGATCATATCCGCGTGCTCGGCAAGGGCAACAAAGAGCGCGTCGTCTATCTCAACGACGCCACGGCGCAGGCGATCAACGATTATCTGATCGTCCGCCGGGATATTGCCGCCATTGATCGGAACGCTTTGTTCCTTTCCAGCCGCCGCACGCGCATTACCCGCGAAGCGCTGCACGCCATGGTGAAGAAATCTCTCCTGCGTGCCGGTCTGGACGCCGACAAGTATTCCGCACACAAGCTGCGCCATACGGCGGCAACGCTGATGCTCTCGAACGGTGTAGACGTACGTACCTTGCAGGAGCTTCTGGGCCATGAAAATCTGAACACCACGCAAATCTATACGCATGTGGATAATTCCGAGCTGCGCATTGCGGCGCAGGCCAATCCTCTCGGCAAATTTTCCCCGGAGAAATCCGATAAATAGATAACGCATTACGGAGAGTTGTACATCTATGGTCTTTTCAAGCATTCTTTTCCTGTTTGTTTATCTGCCGGTCGTGCTGGCGGTATACTATATCGTGCCGGCGCGGTATCGGAATCTCTGGCTTTTTATCGTAAATCTCGTGTTTTACGGCTGGGGCGAGCCGGTGTACATCCTGCTGATGGTATTCTCCATCGCGCTGAACTATGCTGCCGGACTCCTCATCGCCCGCTATAGGCTAGCCGACGATAAAAAAGCGCGGGCCGTTCTGACGGTCAATACCGTTGTCAACCTCGCGCTGCTCATTTTCTTCAAATACTTCGATCTGCTCGCCGCGACGCTCAGCCGCATTCCCGGCATAAGCATCCCCGCGCTCGGGCTCACGCTGCCGATCGGCATTTCCTTCTACACGTTCCAGACGATGTCCTATCCGATCGACGTTTACCGCGGCGACACGGAGGAACAGAAAAACTTTATCCGCTTCGGTACATTTGTGGCGCTCTTCCCGCAGCTGATCGCCGGGCCGATCGTCCGGTATAAGGACGTGGCCTCCCAGCTTGGCACGCGGCGTCTCAGCTCCGAACAGTTTTCCTCCGGCGTGCAGCGGTTTGCCATTGGTCTCGGGAAGAAGGTACTGCTCGCCAACAACATCGGCGCGCTCTGGGATATCTATGCCGCCGCTCCGGAGCTGAGCTTTGCCGGAGCGTGGCTCGGCGCGCTCGCCTTTTCTCTCCAGCTCTACTTTGATTTTTCCGGCTACTCGGATATGGCCATCGGTCTCGGGCGGATGCTCGGCTTTGAGTTTCTGGAGAACTTCAATTATCCGTACATCTCGAAGAGCGTCACGGAATTCTGGCGGCGCTGGCATATGTCGCTCGGCACATGGTTCCGTGATTATCTCTATATCCCCCTCGGCGGCAATCGCCGCGGCCTGCCCCGGCAGATATTGAATATTCTCATCGTCTGGGCACTCACCGGCCTCTGGCACGGCGCGAACTGGACATTTCTGCTTTGGGGACTGTACTATGCAGTGTTTCTGATTCTGGAAAAGGTTTTCCTTCTCAAAAAGCTCGAAAAAGTGCCGGTACTGGCGCACATCTACGCGCTGCTCGTTGCCGTCGTCGGATGGATGCTCTTCCAGCTCAATTCCGTCGGCGAGGTCGTGCACTATTGGGGCGCGATGTTCGGCGCAAGCGGCGCTGCGGCCACGGCAGCCGACGCATTTTACGCGCGAAGCTATGCCGTCATTCTTTTTATCGCAGCCATCGCAGCGACACCCGTCCCCAAAAAGCTCTTTCAGCGCATTCCGCAGAGAGTACAAAATGTACTCACGCCGGTGCTTGTCGCGCTTTGTCTGGTGATCTCTACGGCATATCTCGTGGATGCAACGTACAATCCGTTCCTGTACTTTCGGTTCTGACGGAAGGAGGCCAAAATTGATGTCAAAAACGACCAATCGAATTATTACCGCCCTCTTTTCCGTGTTCATCGGCGGGTTTTTCCTGCTGAATCTGCTTCTGCCGGACAAGGACTTTTCGGAAAAGGAAAACCGGCAGCTGCAGACGCTGCCGAAATTCAGCTTCTCTTCCCTTTTCTCCGGCTCTTTTGCCACTCGTTTTGAATCTTATTGCAGCGACCAGTTTGCCGGACGGGATACATGGATCGAAACAAAAGCGGGCGCAGAGCTTGCGCAGGGAAAGCAGCAGAATAACGGCGTGTTTCTCTGTGACGGCGGCCGTCTGATCGAGCCGTTCGACGCGCCGGAGGAAGACGTACTCGCGCGCGCCGTGCAGGCAGCGGATTTACTTACGGACACCGGTGTTCCGATCTCGCTCGCCTTGATCCCCACGACGGCGCAGCTTTATGCGGACATCCTGCCGGACGGTGCTCCGAACGACGATCAGCAAGCGGTGATCAACAGCGCCTATGCGCAGACGGCTCTGGAAACGATCGATCTTTCCTCCACCCTCAAGGCACACAGCAGCGAATACATTTTCTATCGCACCGACCACCACTGGACGTCCCTCGGCGCCTATTATGCCGCCAATGCCCTGCGTTCCTCCTGGGGCTTGCGGGAGATCGATAAAGATACACTCACACAGGAGACCGTCTCCGAGGACTTCTGCGGAACACTCTATTCCTCCTCCGGTTTTTTCTGGATCGCTCCGGACGAGATGGAAACGCTGATCGCAGCGCCGGAGAAATCGTCCGTTACCCGGTACGAAACAAACGGGGCCGAAGAGACGCTGCCGCTCTACAATTATGACAAGCTCACGATCAAGGACAAATATACCTTCTTCCTCGGCGGGAACATTCCCCGCGCCGTTGTGGATACCGGGACGGAAAATGCCCCTTCCCTGCTCATTCTGCGCGATTCCTACGCCGATTCGCTCGTGCCGTTCCTTACAGATGTCTTTTCCGAGATCCACTTGATTGATCTCCGGTATTATACCGGCTCCGTCAAGGAATATATTGCAGAAAATGCCATCGACCGGGTGCTTTTGCTCTACAGTACCGACAACTTCTGCTCCGATTCCAGCTTCCGAATTTTTTAAAGTCAATGCATATGAAAAATGCGGCAGCGATCCCATCGAGATCGCTGCCGCATTGCATCTTTTAGTCGGTCAAACCGCGCCGAAGAAAAGCTGCCCACACGGGAGTACATATTCAAGGAACTGCGCGTAGAGCCGCGGCATCGGGAGCCCCGAGGCCGCCGGATACATGAGGACAAAATACGCAGCGGCGACGCTGAGCCAGATCCACTTGACCCTTCCGGACACTTCCCCGCTCTCTTCCATGTGCTGCAAAAACAGAATGGCGGCAAGCACGACAAACGGGAACGTGGTAAAGAAATGATACTGGAACGTGCAGCGCGGCACGAGCGTCCACGGCAGATAGTTTGCCGCGATCGCAATGAGCAGGATGTATCCAGCCTGCTTCCAATGTGCAGACTCTTTCTTTGTCCGACGGAACAATGCTTCTACGGCCAGCAGAATGGCTCCAATAGCGGAGACCCACCACACGGCCGGGCTGCCGGTTGAAGAGATGCTGGAAACGCGGTTTTCTCCGAGCGACCGGAAGTAAAACCACACAGAGCGGGATGTGAACGGCCATTCATACCATGCCGACTGACAGGTGTGCGTTGCAGTCAGATCGTGATGGTAATGATACATGGACTCCTGCTGCTGCAGCACAAGCGCTATGCTGCCGACGCCGTTCGGCTTTGTTGCTTCATAGCGGAAAAACGGAATATACGAAAGATAGTAGATAAGCGCCGGGATCGCGAGGAAGAACACGCAGCAGAAACCAACCGTCGCCCATGTCCTGCGCCAGAACTCCCTGCGTGCCGCAGTATCCTTCCGGCAGGCAATACCAGCGCGTATCATGTGCGCAAAGAACATCACGGCGAGACCGGCTCCGGCGTACAGGCCCGTCCATTTGGATGCCACGCCGAGACCGAAGCTTACGCCGCACGCGCCGAGCGGAAGAAAGAGCTTTTTGAGCGGCTCTTTCATGTAATCCATCTGGATATAGTCTGTCATGAACAGAACCATGAGCAGAATGAAAAACAGGATGAACACATCGACCGTGGCAATGCGTGTCTGCGTATAATGCATTGTGTCCAGCGCAAGGAGCGCCGCGGCCAGAAACGCCAGATCTCTCCGGCGGAACAGCCGCTTTGCCAGCGTAAAAAACACCGGCAGCATTGCCGCGCCGAAAAGCGCCGGAACGACGCGCCACCCGAACGGCTTCATGCCGAAGATCACAACGCCAAGCATGATGAGAATCTTGCCGAGCGGCGGATGCGTCCATTCGTATACGCTCATCGTATGGAGAAACTCATACGCCGTGCGGGCATGGTAGATCTCGTCAAAGTACATGCCGTTCAGATAGCTTGGCTCATCCGGTACCGTGTCCGGCTCATCAAGAAGCGCCGCGCCCTCCGTTGTTCCGGCGGCGATCACAGCCGGAAGGCGGTTGCCGGCGGCATCGAAGAAGGCGATCTCGTTGAGAGAGACTTTTCCCGCCGTGCATTGCAGTGTTATATACCGCGTGTGCATGGCGGCGGTCTGCGTGCGCCAGGTAACCATGGTCGCGTATTTCTGCGTATACTCCGCCGTTGAGCCGTTGTCGCCGGTGAACACCGCCGAGCCCTCGGCAATGTTCCCGTTCGTCCATAGTTCGGCAACATCATATTCCGCACCGAGATCGATGCGTACTGCCGCACCGCTCTGCGCTGTCCACACGCTCGTCGGGAACGAGAGCGTGCCCAGATTCAGAAGCGTGAATACCGTATAAATGAGCGTCAGCGCCCACATCAGGCGCTTATCTCCACGGTCCAAGCGGGTACTGCGCTCCTTGGAAGAAAAAATTTCCTGCACGGCTCGTCACCTCCGATCGTTCTGCCCGAAACCGCGTTCCAGACAGACCTTGGCTGTATAGAAAAACGTCAATACTTCAAAAAGCGAGCATACGCCGATCACGATCTGGTGCTGCTGCGTGCCGCGGACGGCTGCCGAGGCAGCGTTGGATACAACGTACATCGCCGTCGTCTCGTTGAGCGCAAGAACAACGCTCAAGAGCATGGACGAAACGAGAAGCCTGTTATCCCGTGTGGCAGCATAAGCGAATGCCAGCAGCGCCATCACGGGGAACACATACCGCTCATGCATGTAGTGGCCAAACGTGAAGATCATGAACATACAGAACGCCGCAGGGATCAGCAGCCGCTCGGGACGAGCACGAAGCGTCTCTCCGCCTTCTCTCCGGCGCGAAACGACCTGCATCGCAACGGAGAGTACGACAGCAAGCACGATCATGACCATGCCGAAGGCTTTATACGGGATCCCCGGCACAAGGGAAAGCTCGGCGGATTTCCAGTTTCCGCCGCAGAGCGCAAGGAAATTGTACGCCTCCACGCTCGCATAATCGTATCCGCCCGCGGAATTCAAAAACCGTCCGACGACCCAGAAAAAGCCCTGATCGCCCCGGAACGGAAGCGAAACGGCGAAGATCACGAGAAGCGCCGCCGCAACGCCGCCGACCGTGCGCAGAGCATCCTCCTTTTTCCGGATGGAAAGGAGATACTCCGCCGCAAGCACGGGACCATAGATAAGCGCCTGCCACTTTGTCATAATAGCAAGGCCGTAGATCGCTCCGGCGGAAATGCGGCGTCCCTCGAAAAGTTCGGAAAAGCTCAAAAGGAGAAGCAGCGTTAAAATCGAGTCGATCTGCCCCCAGGCGCCGGAGAGAATGACCGCGGCGGGGTTAAAGACCGCCAGTCCGCCGAGATACAGACACGCGCTTTCGGAAAAGCCCCGCTTGCGGGCAAAGCGCATGAGAAGGATCGCGATGCCGACATCCGCGGCGTAGGCCGGGAGCATATAGGCAAACACCGCCGCAGCAGATCCGGAAGGAATACGGAAAAGGTCCAGCAGCCAAGTGACAGCGGCGAGAACGAGCATATATCCCGGCGGATAATCATACCACTCGTGGCCGGGTGCGGTATAAAACTGTGCGGTGCCGTTCTGCACGATATCGCGTCCCCATGCCTGCCAGCAGGTTATGTCGTAATCATGGCCGCCGAACAAAAGCGTCAGAACCAGACGAAGCGCCGCACCGGTCAGGACAAGGAGGATGAAGCAGCGTTTTACTGTTTTCGGATCCGCGGAAAGCGAATAAAAATGCTCGCGATTCCGGTAAAAGCCCCAGAGGAGGACACACGCGAGGACGATGGCGCAGACGATAAACAGATGCAGATACGACCGGAGACGGATCGCACGGGCCTCGTCCGATTCGTTGACGGATTTTACGGCCGGCTGCGCCGGTTCATCGAGCGAGACCGCCGACGCTATCTCCTCCGGGTCGTTGGTTTGGACAAGCTCCGCTGCGCGGAACCGCGCCGTACCGGCGGATGTCTCACTGTAAGAACCGAGCCGGAGGGCGAAATTGATATAGCTCTGCTTTGCGCCGGTACGGACGATCAGTGTTTCGCGCGTCCAGTCAAAGCTGCCGGTACGTCCGGCGCTGACGGCATAAGAGCCGTCAAGCGTGTAATTATCGACCGAAAGACACACGCCACGCCCGCCGTGGACGCCCTCGGCGGAGATCTCCGCCGAAAGGCGGTATACCGTATTCGGCTCGACTTGGACCATTTGACAGACGCGCACATCGTTTTCCGCAGCGGAAGCGATGACGAGCGCGCCATTCTGCGTATAAACGGAATAATTCTCCGCTTCGTATGCCACGGTATCCCACCCCTCCGGAAGCTCCGGCAAAGAGAAATCCGCATTGGATAAAAGCGAGCCGTCAGCAAAGGCGGCGCTTTGCAGCACCACGCAGAGGATCAATAGAAATATTAGAGAAAGAATCGGTTTTCGCCGCTTCATGGAATGGCCTCCCGAAAGGACTGTTTCCTGGATTATTGATTAATTGTATTTTAACACAGAGCGTCCGCTATTGCAAACGGGTCATAATCCGCTATAATAGGATTATATCCACAAGAAAAAGGATGACAACGGTATGCTTGGAATTTTATGGTTTTTCCTGTGGCAAAGCGCAGGGATCGCCGTTTCGTATTATCTGTTTCCCGAAAAGAGGATCGCTGTCCGGCTCTGGCTCGGCAGCGTGATCGGTACGCTTCTCTCCATGTGGTCGCCGATCCCGTTTGCGTTCCTCCGGGGCTTCGGCATCACGGCGCACATCGCCGCGGCGATCTTTGCCTTGGCGCTGCACGCGCTGTGGTTCGCGCGGCGGGGGAAAACCGTTCCCTGCGCGGAGGATGCCGCGATAGACCGCCCTCTCCCCTATCTGCTTGTTCCCTTTATGGTGCTTGCGATCTATCTTGTAGGCTCGCATACGCTGCAAAACGTGGACGGAGCGCTCTATACCGGACAGTGCACCTACGGCGATATGGCGATGCATTTGAGCTTCATCACATCCATCGCCGGGCAGCAAACGTTCCCGCCGGAGTATAATCTTCTTCCCGGAACGCCGGTGAGCTATCCGTTCCTCTGTGACAGCGTTTCCTCAAGTCTCTATCTGCTTGGGACGCCGCTTCGCTGGGCGTATATGATCCCGATGTTCTTTGCCTTTGCTCAGGTGTTCTGCGGCGTATGGTTTCTTGCCCGGGAGTTCTGCCGGAGAAAGTACGCGCCGGTGCTCGCTTTTCTGCTCTTCTTCCTTAACGGCGGGCTCGGCATGATCTATTTTCTCAACGGTGAGTACTCCCTGCATGATCTCTTCACCGCGTTTTACAAAACGCCTACGAATCTCACCGAAAAGGGCATGCGCTGGGTCAACGTCATTGCGGACATGCTGCTGCCGCAGCGGGCGACGCTCTTCGGCTGGGCGGCGCTGTTCGCTGTTTTGTATCTGCTTTTCCGGGCGGTATTTCGCGGCGATACGCGGCTGTATCTCCCGGCGGGCATTCTCGGTGGGCTTTTGCCGATGGTGCACACGCATTCCTACTTTGCCCTTGGCCTGATGGCGGCATGCTGGCTCGTGTATTCCGCTGTGCGTGACCGGCTTTCCCGCGAATGGTTTCTCCGTTGGCTCCGGTTTGGGCTTCCGGCGGTACTGCTGGCGCTGCCGCAGCTTTTTCTCTGGACATTTCCTTCCGTCGGCGGAAATGAACACTTCGTCCGTGTCGTGATCGACTGGGTGAATAACGGAAAAGAGCCCTGGCTCTGGTTCTGGATCAAAAATGTCGGGCTCGTATTCGTTCTGACGCCGTTTGCTGTCTTTGCTGTTTCTAAGGAACGGCGCGCGGCGTTCTCCGGCGCGCTATTTATTTTCGTTGTGTGCGAGCTGCTCGTATTTCAGCCGAACGAATACGATAACAACAAGCTCCTGTACGTTGCCTATGCATTTGGATGCTTTGTGTGCGCAGACGCGCTGGCCGGTTGGCTCGGACGGCTCCGGAGCCCGGCAGCGCAGGGTGTGCTTCTCGCTCTCACACTCTTTATCAGCTCCAATGCCGCCGTGTTTACCCTTGGACGTGAGGTTGCCTCCGGTATCCCGAAATACGGTTATGAGCTTTTCTCCCGCGATGAGGCCGCCGCCGCGGAGTACATTATTGAGAACACCGAGCCGGACGCTCTTTTCCTGACAAGGGATAACCACGACAACACTGTAGCAACCCTCACCGGGCGGAACATCGTCTGCGGAAGCGGCTCCTATCTCTACTTCCACGGCCTGAATTATCAGGGGCAGCAGCGGCTTGCCGAACAGATGCTCACTAACGCGGAGGTGTTTGAAGCAAACAGTGAAAGCGAAGGACTGGACTATGTGTACATCGGCTACCACGAGCGCGCGCTCGCCGGTGTTATTTCCGATTATCTGACGGAAAATTATCCCATTGCGTTCTCTGCCGGAGCGATCACGATCTATGATCTCCACGCGGACGCGATAGACTGAACGGCCGTCCGGCAGCAAAGCATTTATATCTTTTTCGCATATAGGAAAACCGCCCGCGGTACCTGCCGCGGGCGGTTTGACATATTTCAGAGAACGAAGCTCTCCAGCTGTGCTTTCAGCACAAAGCCGACGGAGGTTTTGACGGCTTCGCCGTTTTTGAAGAGGATGAGCGTCGGGATGCTCGATACGCCGAAGCGCATGGCAAGATCCATTTCCTCATCCACATTGACCTTGCCGACCTTCACTTCGGCATGCTCATCCGCAAACTCGTGCAGCACCGGCGCGAGCATTTTGCAGGGTCCGCACCAGCTCGCCCAGAAGTCCACGAGGACAGGTTTATCGGCGTGCAGAACCTCTTCTTCAAAGTTGGCTTTTGTAATGGTAATTTCCGACATGGTAGATCGCTCCTTTCGATGAAGTATTAATAGTTTTCGGCGTGGATCTCAAAATAGCTCTGCGGATGGGCGCACGTTGGGCAGATCTCCGGCGCGCTCGTGCCGACAACAATGTGTCCGCAGTTGCGGCATTCCCAGACCTTGACCTCGCTCTTGGCAAACACTTCGGCAGCTTCCACGTTGTGCAGCAGTGCGCGGTAGCGCTCCTCATGGTGCTTTTCGATCGCGCCGACAAGACGGAATTTCTGCGCAAGCTCGCGGAAGCCCTCTTCCTCGGCGGTTTTGGCGAAGCCTTCGTACATATCCGTCCACTCGTAGTTTTCGCCCTCGGCGGCGTTCAGAAGATTCTCCGCCGTATCGCCGATGCCGTTGAGCTCCTTGAACCAGAGCTTCGCATGCTCCTTTTCGTTGTCCGCGGTTTTCAGGAAGAGAGCGGCGATCTGCTCATAGCCCTCCTTCTTTGCTTTGCTGGCGAAAAACGTATACTTGTTGCGGGCTTCCGATTCCCCGGAGAATGCGGCGCGGAGGTTCTGCTCGGTCTTTGTCCCGGAATACTTGTTCTTTTCCGACATTTTTTCTACTCCTTTACAAAGCGTATTTTCCGTTTCGTATTATGCCCAGATATGGCCAAAGAACCGCCGAAAGGCAGTTCTTTGGCTTATTTTTTTATTCCGCTTTTTTCAGCTCGCAAAGCGCCGCGGCAATGCGCGCAGCGCAGCGCGCATTATTCAGCGCAAGCTGCACGTTCGTTTCAAAGCTCTCGCCGCCGGTCAGCTCCTTGACCTTGGCAAGCAGGAACGGCGTGATGTTCTTACCGTGGACATTCGCCTCGTCCGCGGCCTGCAGCGCCACGTTGATGATGCGCTCCATATACTCATGGTCGAGCGCGTATTCTTCCGGCACGGGGTTGCCGACGAGGATGCCGGCGGTGAAGCCGATGCCGCGCTGCGCATGGATGATCGAGGCGATCTCCGCTTCGCTCTGCGCCGCGTAATCCACGCCGAAGCCGCTCTTGCGGCAGAAGAACGCCGGAAAATCGGCGGTCTGGTTGCCGATGACGGGAACGCCCATCGTCTCAAGATACTCGAGCGTGCGTCCGATGTCGAGGATCTGCTTGGCGCCGGCGCAGACGACCGTAACAGGCGTGTGAGCAAGCTCCTGCAGGTCGGCGGAAATATCCATGGAATCCTGACCGCCGCGGTGCACACCGCCGATGCCGCCGGTAGCAAACACGGGAATGCCGGCCATGGCCGCGATGATCATCGTAGAAGCGACGGTCGTCGCGCCGGTGCGGCCGAGAGCAACATACACCGCCACGTCGCGGCGGCTGACTTTGCCGATGTTCTCGGCGCGGCACATGATCTCCAGCTCCTCCGCCGTGAGACCGACCTTCAGGCGGCCCTTGACGATCGCGCAGGTCGCCGGAATGGCGCCGAGCGAGCGGATGACCTCTTCCACGCGGTGCGCAAAATCCAGATTTTCCGGATACGGCATGCCGTGGCTGAGGATCGTGCTCTCGAGCGCGACGACGGGCTTATTCTCATCCAGCGCCTGCTGGATCTCGGGAAGAACGTCCAGATACTTTTCAAAGCTGTTCATAGTTCATTTTCCTCCAGAATTTTATTGACGAGCTCCGCGCTCATCCCCGGACTGACGGTACCGGCGCTGGTGACGGCGATGATGCCCGCCGCGAGAGCCCAGCGAGCCGCCCGTTCGGGGGGAAAGCGGTGCAGGTAAGCATATAAAAGTCCGGCCATAAAGGCATCTCCCGCGCCGGTGGCATCCACCATCTGGCTCACGGGACGGAGCGCGGCATGGAATTTTGCGCCGCTGCGGTCGGCCCAGTAGCAGCCGCGCTGTCCCATGCTGACGACGATGCAGTGCGTACCGCGCTCGAGAAGCACAGCCGCAGCGCGCTCCATATCGGCGTCGTCGGTGATCTCGCAGCCGGTCATAGCCGCGAGCTCCAGCACATTGGGCTTCAGGCAGTGGAGCTTTCCGGCAAACGGGGCAAGACGACGGGCGTACGTTGTGGAAACCGGGTCGGAAAAGATCGGCACGCCTGCGAGCGCGTCGGAGGTGATCCATTCCAGAGCCTCCGGCGTCAGGCAGGGGTCGCAGACGATCGCGTCCGCTTTCCGCAGCGCATCCTTTTGCCCTTCCAGCCAGTCGGAGGTGATGTGCTCCAGAATGCGCATATCAGACATGCCGATGAACATGTCGCCCTCGGGGTCGATGAGCGCCATATAGCTGGAGCTGCCGCAGTCCGGGCAGCGCAGCATGTGCGACATATCCATGCCGACCGCCTCGCCGGAGGCGAGGATCTCGCGGCCGTATAGATCGTTGCCGATGGCGGAGAACAGAGCCGTCCTCTCGCCCATGCGGGAGAGATTTTCGAGAATGTTCCGCGTGACGCCGCCGGGCGACGTGTGGAGAAAGCCGGGGTTGGAATCATGCAGGATCAGCGCAGCACGGCTGCGGCCGTGCAGATCCATGTTGGCCGCGCCGATGCCCGCGGTAAAGCGTTTTTCTGCCATTATTTCAAAATCACTCGCTTGAAGTTCTTCTTGCCGCGGCGCAGGACAACGCCCTTGCGCAGTACCTCACCGTCAAACGCTTTGGCGATGTCGGTGACCTTTTCCTCTCCGCACAGGACGCCGCCCTGCTGGATGTTGCGCCGCGCGTCGCTACGGGAAGCGCAGAGACCGCTCAGCACGAGGAGGCTCATAATGTCGGTCTTGCCGTCTACGAGGTCACTCTCGGAAATGACGGCTTCCGGCACATGCTCGGTGCTGCCGCCGCCGAAAATGGCGCGCGCTTTTTCCTGTGCGGCGCCGGCCTCGTCCTCACCGTGGACCATTTTGGTAAGCTCGTAGGCCAGAGTTTCCTTGGCGGTGTTGAGCTGCGCGTCCTTCCACGTCGCCATTTCGTCGATCTGCTCGAGCGGGAGGAACGTGAGCATACGGATGCACTTCATAACGTCCGCGTCGTCCACGTTGCGCCAGTACTGGTAGAAATCGAACGGAGAGGTCTTGTTCGCGTCAAGCCAGACAGCGTTGCCCGCCGTTTTGCCCATCTTCTTGCCCTGCGAGTCGGTCAGGAGCGTAATGGTCATGGCGTAGGCGTCCTTGCCGAGCTTCTTGCGGATGAGCTCCGTGCCGCCAAGCATGTTGCTCCACTGATCGTCGCCGCCAAACTGCATGTTGCAGCCATATTCCTTGAAAAGATGGTAGAAATCGTAGCTCTGCATGATCATGTAGTTGAACTCAAAGAAGCTCAGACCCTTTTCCATGCGCTGCTTGTAGCACTCGGCACGGAGCATGTTGTTCACGCTGAAGCATGTACCGACCTCGCGCAGAAGCTCAATATAATTGAGATCGAGCAGCCAGTCGGCGTTGTTGACCATGATGGCCTTGTCCTCGCCGAATTCGATGAAGCGTTCCATCTGGCGGCGGAAGCACTCGGCGTTGTGGTCGATATCCGCCTTGGTGAGCATCTTACGCATATCGGTGCGGCCCGAGGGATCGCCGATCATCGTGGTACCCCCGCCGATGAGCGCGACCGGCTGGTTGCCGGCCATCTGCAGGCGTTTCATGAGCGTGAGCGCCATGAAGTGACCGGCCGTCAGGCTGTCCGCCGTGCAGTCAAAGCCGATATAAAAGCGAGCCTTTCCGTTGTTGATCAGGTCGTGGATCTCCTGTTCATCGGTGACCTGCGCGATAAGGCCGCGCCGGACAAGCTCTTCGTAAATCTGCATCAATCTGTCTCCTTTTTATTCTTTTTCCGCGTAATACGGATAAATTCCTTATGACAGGGACGCGCGGAACCGCTCATCCCGTGCGAGAAGCTCCTCGGCTCCCGCAAGCTGTATATCGGTGATCATGTCGCCGCCGCTCAGGCGTGCCACGTAATTGTATTGCGTTTCCGGTGTGAAGAGGAAATGCTGCAGCAGCTGCGAGGCGCTCATCCGCCGCCCGTCGCCCAGTTCGACCTGTTCGGCGATCGCCGTCACCACGTCGATCACCCTCATCGAGTCGTCGAACTCTAGCCCCTGCTGGCTGTAATAGCCGAAGCGAACGGTTTCGCCTATGTCGATCACACCGCTGTCGGGTCGTTCGATGCCCGTCAGCAATTTGAGAAACGTCGACTTGCCGCAACCGTTGTCGCCCACGATCCCCAGCTTTTCGTAGCGGGTGAAGTTGTAGTTGAACTTGTCGAGGATCACCACGTCGCCGAAGCGCTTGCTCACGTCGCGGGCCTCGAATATCTTGGTGCCGATCCGCGACGCCCCGACGTCGAGCCGCACCTCGCCGCTGCGGCGCGTCGTTTTGAGCCGCGATTCGAGATCGCGGAACGCGTCGATGCGCGACCGCGCCTTGGTCGCCCGCGCCTGCGGCTGGCGGCGCATCCACTCCAGTTCGCGGCGGTAGAGGTTCATGTCGCTCGCCCGCTGTGCCGCGTCGGCCGTTTCGCGCTCCTGTTTCTTTTCCAGGTAATAGGAGTAGTTGCCCGCATAGTGGTAGATCCGGCGGTTTTCCATTTCGAGGATGTCGCTGCACACGCTGTCGAGGAAATACCGGTCGTGGGTCACCATCAGCAGCGCGGCGCTGCTCGCCGCGAGGTACTCT
>ERZ780149.1816-NODE-1816-length-21616-cov-7.340893_pt1 | contig 21616 bp, 30 predicted proteins | sample MGYA00511367_ERZ780149 | MGnify/ENA primary metagenome ERZ780149 (study PRJEB29588, sample SAMEA2153852) | human gut metagenome | biome: human gut; feature: human-associated habitat; material: faeces | place: Denmark | collected 2008/2010 ... | reverse complement strand
ACAGAGATGCTTCCGGTTAATGTGGAGGAGCTCAACTATCTTGCCAAGCGGCTGGATAGTTTCGATGTCGGAGAAGCTGCTCAGTTTCAGGCAATGGCATAAAGCTGGAGCTTTCCGAGCTGAAGGATCTTATCAATCTGACCTTCTGTTGTCAGGAGACCACAGTCATTACGGATTTTTCTGACCTCGCCGCTGTTGGCCGTGACCACTACATGAACCTGCACGGAGGCTGTGCAACTGTTGCTGAGTTGGAGGTGTTGGACGGTGAGGGAACGGCAAAACAGCTCATTGAGGGCAGCAGCGGCACAGTCACGCCCTACGGTGTGGTCTACGACAATGGCATGAAGCTGGAGCAAGTATATGACGGTCAATTCTTCCCCTGTTATTACTATGAGCCGCGTGCCACTATGGTTGCGGCGACTCCCAAATCCGAGCCGGAGAATACCGAGCACATCACATGGCTATATCTCCCGATGGCGCAGGAGGAAATTGACCGTGTTCTCCAGCGGTCGGGAATCGCGGATTCTGCGGATGCCCGGCTCCGGCTGGAACACAGTCAACTGCCAGATGAAGTGAATGTGCTGCTGGATATGGAACATGAGAGCCTTGCGGATCTCAACGCACTGGCACAGGCAACAGGTACGCTTTCCACGGACAACATCAAGAAACTGGGCGCTGCTGTAACTCTGGCGAAGCCTCAGAATGCGGAGCAGGCCAAAAATCTCGTGGAGAATCTCGACCTGTTTGACTTTGCTCCAGACGCACATTCCCCAGCAGAATATGGAAAATATATGATCCAGTAGTCCGGTCATTACGAGTTCGACGAGAATTTAGATGAGTTCTATGACTACGAAGGCTATGCCCAGCAGCGCATAAACGACGAGGACGGTATGTTTACCGACCGGGGCTATATCGCCTACAAGGGGTATTTCAGCCTTGAGGAAATTATGGATGGCAGTCAAAGCAGCCACACGGAGATGGTAGGGATGGCATGATCGTTCAGAAAGCGCAGTTTTTTGAGATAAAGATGAAATAGGAGGAATTCAAGTGAGAAAATATGAAATCAAACAGGCATTCAAGAATCTGCCGGACGCCGGATTACCGGACAACGAGCCGGTGATGTGCCGCAAATATGAGCAGTGTGACGGGTGCAATTATCCTGCGCACGGTTTTATCTGCTGGCACGGCGATGGCAAATGTCTGAGAACTGAAATGCGGGAGGTGGAAAAATGATCATTCAGGCAGAGATGAGACGAAAGCAATCCGAATACGAGGGTGAGGCCTGTGTCGTTGACAAGGTCATTGAGCTGCCCGCCCAGCGATTTAAGCAGTTCAGTCGCGCTCTGCTGGCGGATTATGACTTCATCGCAGAGAACAAAGATGCCGTCCAGTATGGTGCAGATTCCCGCCACTGTTTGCTTGTCCTCAATACGGACGCAAGAGACGGCTTCCTCGTAGACCCGCAAGGCTACGACTATGCCAGATACAGCGCCTTTGTCCCGAATGCACGCAGTCTGCTGACGCCTGATGTGGAAATTGACCGGAGCTTCCTTTCGTTAGCAGAGCCTTGGCGGGATGAGAGTCGTGATGAAATGCTTCGCATGACATTGCATGTCGATGGAAAGCCAGACTACACCCTCATCCTCCCCGCTGACGAGAAATACCTCGATGCTGTGAAGGATTACCTCGATATCGATGTCTTCGCGGATGCGATGATTGAGGATGTTCGATTCAAGGTACCCTACATTGGTGAGCTAATTTGCGACACAGATTGCCCTGCTGTAGAGGATTACAACGACTTTGCGGAAGCATTGGAGGGTATCTGGCAGGAAGATGGTATGCTCCTGACCTATGCCGCTGCGCTGGAGGCTGAGAAGCCGGAGACTCTGCGAGGAGCCTATGAGCTCCTGCATAATCTGGATAACTATCAGCGTATCGTAGACACCTACGATTATGGTCAGCGGCGTTTGCAGGAAACGCTGGGGCTGGACGAAGCCATTTACGAGCTGGACGGCTACATGGACTTTGAAAAGTATGGCGCTGACTGCATGGAAAATGACCATGTGATAGAAACAGGGTTTGGCCGACTGCGGCGCTTAGACCCGCCCTTTCCGGAGCAGACGCAGGGGCAGCAAATGTTCCAGTAGACTTTGAGACAGATGTGTAGTATGTTTGCCGTTACCAAAAAAGGAGGGATAAAAATTGGCTATAGATGCAAGAACAGAGGAATTTCAGCACATCGAGGTATTTGACAAATTTGCGTTGTTCACCAACGCACGAATCGACCGCACTACCGTACCGGAGGGCTGGTACTGCTACGACTTCCGAGGCACAGGCAATGATCCCGGTGAGCTGCGCTTTATCGAAGAAAGTGTTGTAGTCAACCATTCAGGCTCAATCTTGATGCCGGAGAAGCTGGAATTGCCAGCGTCCGGTCAGCTGGATGCATGGGATGAATTTGGTTTTCTCGATGAGTGCGACATGACACTTCGAGAGTTTTGCGAGGTGCATGATCTACCATATCCCGCAGAGGAAGAGGAGTTTCATATACGCCCAGCCCGCCCAGATGAGGCGGGCTTGTTTTATGCCCAGCACTCCAACGAGCCACCGGTTGGCCGGGTCACATTTGTGGGCGACGATGCGCAGGAGTTTACCGATGCGGAAGCCTTTCTCAAATGCATCCGGGAAGAACTGCCGTACTTCCCGACCACTGGCTTTCGTTGTGAGGTGCTAACCGACGATCCTGCCGTCCGCAAGCAAGTGGATGACATCTTCTATGACTTCTTCGGTGAGGAGAATCCCCAGCAGATAGAGGATTATCAGAATGAACCCAAACCGGACATGGCTTTTGGAGGAGTGTGAATATGGACAGAAAAATGGTGAGTTTTATCAAAGAACAGTATCCGTCCGGAACCCGCATCCGGCTCAACTCAATGGAGGATCCCTATGCGCCTATTGCTCCCGGTACGGAGGGCGTGGTGGACTTCGTGGATGACATCGGTACCATCCACATGAAGTGGGATAACGGCAGGTCGCTTGGAATCGTCCCCGGTGAGGACAGCTTCTCGGTGCTGCCGCCCAAGCTGACCACGTTCAAGCTGTATATGCCCCTGACTGCGGAACTCTACGAGAGGAGTGTGTACGGAGATTTGGAGGCGGAAAGCACAGAACTTGATGGCAGTGCATTGCGGAGCTATCAGGATCAGATCATGGCAGAGCTGGTCAAAAATCGCATGCCGGAAGAGACCGAGCGCGGGCTCATGCATTGGTATGGTAAAGCTGACAGTGTGGATACCAAGGTTCACTCCGCAGTCTTTACCGTTGAGGAGCGTGACCGGCAGCTCTGGGGCGTCGCCGAATGCCGCGTTGCTGGTGAATTGAGTGCGGCAGAGCTGGATACCCTAAAAAAGTATATCACCGGTCAAGCTGCGGACGGCTGGGGCGAGCACTTTGAACAGTGTGAGATCCTTGTGGATGGCGGAAGTGAACTATATGTCCACCTCTGGAACTCCGACGATTGGAGCATCCAAACGGAGCAGGAATGTTTTACGCCGAAGCTGGCGGAGAGACTGCCGGAGCTGTGTTTCTCCACACTTCCCGGCACCGGTGCTCTCATCTGTATCAAACGAGGCGAGAGCGGCTACTATCCCAGTGATTGGAACACAGACGATCCCGCGTAGAACCGTGAGCTGGCCGATTACAACAACGAACGCCTTGGCGTTACACCCGCACAGGAGAACGCCATGAAAGTAGGTTCCATGTTTGGCTGGAGCGTTCCCGGTGCAGACCCAAGCTATTACGAACAGCAGCAAGGAGGGATGACCTTTGGATAAAAAGATATTCGGCGTCTATCTGGCAAAGCAGGATGCCCCAGACAGTGAAGCCAACGTTAGACTGAAATTGCCAGCCTCTCCGTGGGAGCTGCATGATGCAATGGACAAGGTGCAGCTTCAGGAAAATGAGGAGCTGTATCTGGAGGTGGACGATTATTACAGCTTTGAGTATCTTGCCCCGCATTTGGATGGATCAGACATCAGCCTGAATGAGTTGAACGAACTTGTCAGACAACTGGCAGCACTGGATGAGGTACAGGGAATTGCTTTTGAGGGACTACTCTCAATGGAGGTACAGAAGAAAATAAGCACCAACGGCGGCATCATCACGCTGCAAGATCTGCGAAATCTGGCAGCCAGCGCAAAAACCGACTGTTATCATATAGTGGATGCCGCAGATGATGCTGTCCTCGGCCGGTTTTACGCAGAGAACGATTTTATTCCCGAATTGGACGGAGTATCTGACAGCGTGTTTAAAATGCTGGACTTTGCCAGTATCGGAAGAATGATGCGCCAAGGTGAAAACGGTGTTTTCGTCGGAGGTTGTTATGTGCTGCAGGATGGCGAAATGACTACTGCACCGCCCTGTTCCAGAGAGCTTCCTAAAAAGCCCGACTATCTCTTCCGGGTTACCCTTGGTCTGCATCCCGACCTTGACGCTGACCAAACTGTCACGCTTACATTGCCTGCGTCTGCTGAAGAATTGAAAAAGGCGCAGAAGCAGCTCGACGCAGACGGCTGGGAAGGTGTTGTGGTTCTCGACTATGATGGGATCATCCCGCAGGCGGCAGAGTTTGCTGACCTGCCAGCGGAACTTGAAACATTCAACCATTTCGCAGAAGTTGTTGAGGCTATGCCTTCCCGTGAGAAGCAACTCCCGAAGCTCAAAGCGGTACTCAGTGCCGGTCAGTGCAGCAGCGTCGATCAGGCAATTTTACTTGCGGAGAGACTGGAGCATTTTAATCTTGACGCTAAGATAAAGACATACGCTGACCTCGTGTACGATGAGCTCGAAAACGTCATCGGCGGCAGACAAGCGGAGGAACTGCGCCAGTGCCTGGATATTGAGAAGTACGGCAGAATACTCCAGCAGGGCTACAACGCCGTGTTCACCGAGTACGGCATGGTAACGCGCGATGACTTTCAGCCGATGGACGCCCCGTGGCAGGATGAGTCGGAGGTGATGGACATACAGATAACGTGAATCAATTAAACAACAACACATAATCACAGCAGGGCCGTTTCCCGAAAAGAAGTGGCTCTGCTTTTTCATGCCCATTTCCGGGAAGCGATGCCCGGAAAGGAAAAGCAATGAGGAAAGAACAGCTCTGCGTCTACCTATATAAAAATTGCAGAGGAAAGAAAAAGTGTATAAGCGCACGTACCATACAGGCAGACCTGCACATGAGCGAAAACGAACTGCGCAAGCATGTCAACCGTCTTCGCCGCGAGTGTATACCCATAGGCAGCAGCTCAAACGGCTACTACTTTGCCGAGATCGCTGCCGAAGTCTATGATACTATCAAGAACCTCCGGCGCATACGCGACGGCATCGACGCCGCCATAACCGGACTTGAGTGCTCAATGATCGGCTTCCGGGGCGGTGACGGCGTCTGAAAAGCTTCATCCCGTGGGTCGGCGGCAAGGGCAAGCTCCTGTGGATCATAGAGCGCCTTGCCCCGGCTAACTATTCTCGCTTCATAGATGTGTTCGGCGGCAGCGGAACGGTGCTCATGAACCGGCCAATCAGGCGCGGCTGCATGGAGGTATATAACGACTACAACTCAAATCTCACAAATCTGTTCTTCTGTGTGAAACAGCGCCCATTGGCGCTTGTAACCGAGCTTGGCTTTCTGCCCCTCAACAGCCGGGACGACTTTGAAGTAATATCCCGGCAGCTAAAGTGTGAGGAGTTTGACGACGAGTATCTCGCAATAGAACTTGAGCTGGCGGACAAATACTTCTCGCCGCTTCATGCCAAGGCTATAAAAGCGCTGCTTCTCAAACACGCCCAGCGAGGGAACGTGCGCAGAGCAGCTAACTATTACAAGCTCATCCGCTACAGCTTCAGCGGCGCGGGCAAGTCCTTCGGCGGAAAGCCCTGCAATATACGCAACTTCTTCGCGGACATCTGGCGCTGTTCCCGCAGACTTGAAAACGTGGTCGTAGAGAACAAGGACTTTGAGAGTCTGCTGGCGCAGTATGACCGCCCAGACGCTTTCTTCTACTGTGACCCGCCATATTACAATGCCGAGTGTTACGAAGTGGAGTTTCCCAAAAGAGACCATCTCCGGCTGTGCAGTGCCATCAAGCGCTGCCGCGGCTTTGCGATGGTCTCTTACAATTTCTGCGCCGAGATTTTGGACATTTACAAAGACTTCTACATATTCCGCACCAAGCGTCCGAACTCAATGTCCCAGACTGCGGGCAGCGAGTATGAAGAAGTCATCATCACGAACTTTGATCCTCTGCTCTGCACTTCGCAGCTCTCGATATTCACAAGAAGCTCAGACATGGGAGTCGAGCTTGTACACGAGCCGGAATTGCCTTGTGGTTTGACAGAGGACGGAAAGATTATTTTCAATAAAGATACGGAGGAAAGCCGATGAAATTTAAACTTTTGAAAAATGAGCACGGAGCCGTTATTACCCATGTTGCGCTTGCACTGAGCGGCATAGAGCGTGAAGATGCCGCACAGCTTATAGTGTCTCCGCAGATGGCGCTCATCCTTAAAGACAAAATGAGTGTCAAGGAAATCATGACGGCAGTATCCAGCATGGTGATGACCGCAAGTGAACTTGCACACAGGCTCGTTGAAATGTGTGAGTCTCAGTGTGAGGACTGCGACTATGACTGCATCTCAGAGCTGCTTAACAGTGCAGTAGATTCCGCCTGTATGGACATTGCAAAGCAGTACAGCTCCGGCAGCGAGCAGACTATGGATAATGCCTATGAAGCCGCAACGTCCGTAATCAATGGTTTCGTCATTGGCCACGGCTGTTTGAAAGAGCTGCTCAAGCATTATATTGAGGAGGATACCGGTGGCAAATAACGTTCCGCTTTATACCGAAGCCCGCGAGTATGCCAGGGCGCATGATGAGATTCCGCTCTGGCGCGAGAGCATAAATGAGAACATACGCTGCAAACAAGTCATTGAGGACGCTATCCGGCAGAGCTTCGACGGCATGTACCTCAAACCGGATTGCGCCGAAGGCGTTATCCAAGAGTTCGGCTACGACCGTGTGGAGTATGTTCTCGGCAACACGTTGCAGCAGCTCAAATATGACGGCAGGTTCAGCCGGTCAAATAAGGAATGGGGTGAAAACATTGAGATACCTGACGACCACCGCAATTGTGAATTCTGTGTCGGCTCTCATCCGGCAGTTCTGGACGGCTTCATCACCGAATACAGAAAAGCCGCAGAAGAACAGAGACAAGACTTCAAGCTCGACCTGTAACGCAGATAAGGAATTGTGCTCTGAACTGGAACGGCGCATAGACCGCGAGTTCTCTGAGTATGAGGACGCCATGCTCGAGCACAGCACGGCTTACGTCTTTGCCAAGTGCGGCGAGATAAACGCTATGTGTACCTTCTACAATCTGCTCACCATAAAGCTCGTTCAGGCAGAAGATATACCCTGCATTGAGTACCTTGCCCGCTTCCGTCAGCCGCTCAAGGTCGTCTGTGACGAGTGGACAAAGCTTGACCGCAAGCATGAGGAAGCCTTCGACAGTGTGCTTCAAGCTCTCATGGAATCCGGCTCGGCAGAAAGCCGCAATGATTTTGACCCGGACTGGGTCGTCAAACACTGCTCTCAGGCTATGCACTGAGGGCTATTTTTCGTTTTCAGGAGGAAAAACCAATGCGCAGAAAAAAGATATATTCAGTACTCATCATGACGGCAGTGTTCGTCTCGCTGCTGTCCATCCCCGCCTGCGCCAGCGGGGACGTTGCCGGTGCGGTCGAGAGCACGTGGTCAACTGCGTCCCAGCAGATAAAAACCGTTGTGGACAACGTCATCTTCCCCGCCATAGACCTCATTCTCGCCGTATTTTTCTTTGCCAAACTGGGAACGGCGTATTTCGATTTCCGGAAGACCGGACAGTTTGAATGGACTGCACCGGCTATACTCTTTGCCTGTCTCGTCTTCACTCTCACTGCTCCCAATTACATCTGGGGCATCGTCGGGCTGTGAGAATTCGCAGCCGAGAGAGGCGGTGATGATCAATATTTATATGGGATTTTGTCTCGTCGAAGATACTGGATGAGATACTTGACTGGCTCTACTGCCAGATCGTAGGCTTCCTCGGAAACTTCTTCGCCGAGATGGGCAGCATGGGCGCGGAGCTGTTCGAGATGAGCTGGGTGCAGGGCATCGTGCAGTTCTTCAACTACCTCGCGTGGACGCTGTACGTCATCGGCCTCATCGTCGCCTGTTTCGAGTGCGGCATAAACTACGCCGGGGGCAAAGGCGACATCCGTGCGGTTGCCCTCAATGCCATCAAGGGCTTCATGGCGGCGAGTCTGTTCTCTGTTGTGCCGGTCAGACTGTACCAGCTTGCTATCTCCTTGCAGGCCGAGTTTACTTCAGGCATGACCGGCTACGGAACATCCATCGGAGAAGTCGCAGCAAACATCATTCAGGAGTACGAAGAGATCGAAACTGTCGCCGACCTTGTTATGAAGCCCATCTCCGGCTTTGAGGCCGTAACAAGCGCCATCATGGTGATCGTCTGCATCATCATGATGGCGTATGCTGTAATAAAAGTGTTCTTTGCAAACCTGAAGAGGGGCGGTATATTGCTCATTCAGATCGCAGTCGGCAGTCTGTACATGTTCAGCATACCGCGCGGCGGTATAGATGCATTCGTCCAGTGGATGAAGCAGGTCATAGGTGTGTGCCTGACAGCGTTTTTACAAGCGACGATACTCATTGCGGGACTGCTCGTGTTCAAAGAGCACGCGCTGCTCGGAATCGGGCTCATGCTCTCGTCGAGTGAGATAACGCGCATCGCCGGAGCCTTCGGTCTCGACACGAGCACGAGAGCAAACATAATGAGCGCAGTCTACACGGCGCAAACTGCTGTCCATACCGGCAAGGCTATAGTTCAGGCGGTGAGCAAGTGATGCTTACACTTGGAAGTTTGTTCGACGGCATAGGTGGATTTCCTCTAGCCGCCGTGAATAACGGCATCGTGCCATTATGGGCAAGCGAGATTGAGCCGTTCCCTATAAGTGTTACGTCGAAACACTTTCCCCAGATGCTCCACTTGGGGGATATAACTAAGCTGAACGGAGCGGAGCTGCCGCCAGTAGATATAATAGCCGGAGGCAGCCCGTGTCAGGATCTTTCCATCGCATCAGGTACAAGAGCCGGACTTTCAGGAGCACGCTCCGGACTCTTCATGGAGCAAATACGGATCACAAAGGAGATGAGAAATGCAGATACACTACGAGGACGATCAGGCGTGTCTGTTCGCCCCAGAATCTTATGCTGGGAAAACGTGCCCGGAGCCTTCTCCTCAGGTGATCCGCCCAGCGAGGACTTCAGGATCGTCCTTGAAGAGATTATTAAAATATGTGTACCCGACATATATGTTCCTCGACCTCACGCCGGGAAATTCCAATTTGCTGGGTGGATACGAGTGGGAGATACGCTCTCCGTGGGCTGGCGCGTCCTCGATGCTCAACACTGGGGTCTCTCGCAACGCAGAGCCCGAATCTTCCTTGTCGCAGACTTTGGAGGACTCACCGCACCCAAAATATTATTTAAGCCCGAAAGCCTGCTTGGGTATACTGCGCCGGTCGAAGGTTCGTGGAAAACCGCTGCCGAAAAGATTGGAAGCTGCTTTGCTGGCACAGGCGGGCTTGAGTGACAGTGAGGATATAGATACAGATATCCATGCTTACCATATAAACCAGAGGAACGAAGGGATAGACCTGCACGGCGTGGCAGGGGCGTTGATGGCTACGCAGAACTTGCAAATGCAGACCTTCGCTGCGGGATTCAGTCCGGGTGCAGGCAGCTCGGCCGGGAGCGTCGGCTATACTGAAGATGTCGCACCGACGCTCAAAAGTGCCGATGGCGGCAACACTACTCCGGCAGTACTGAGACTGTACGAGAACCATGGGATAGACAGCCGGTACAAGGGGCCGTTCGATGTTGCTCCCACGCTCTCTGCCAGAGCCGGTACAGGCGGAAACAACCTGCCGCTCGTTGACGATACGCCGCTGTGCATTGCTGGAAACGTGATCGACCGCCAGCCGCAAAACGGCGGCAACGGTAGCGGCGTCAGTGAGGACTTGTCGTATACGATCACCGCGACGGATAGGCACGCGGTCTTTGCCCGTCAGCGTGTGGATGTTTTTCAGGAAGATGATGTGGCAAGTACCCAAAGCGCCAGACAGTACAAGGATGCGACCGATCTTGTGTATGATGGATCAAAGCCGTTCGCGTATCTCATCCGCAGGCTCACGCCGCTGGAGTGCGAACGCCTGCAGGGCTTTCCCGACGGCTGGACAGATATCCCCGGCGCGTCGGACTCGGCTCGCTACAAGGCACTCGGCAACAGTGTCGCCATCCCGTGCGTGGACTATATAATGCACGGTGTCGCCGCCGCGCTGAATGGTGCATAGCTTGTTGCATCTGCTTCGTTTTGCCGATGATCTTCATTGCTTATGATGAATAGCTTTGTGCCGGAGCTTCGGGTATACTTCGCTTGCGAAAGCGGAAAGGAGACGAACTCATGGACGAAAAGAAGAAAAACCTCTGTGCCATGATCCCGGAGTCGCTGCACATTCGTGTGCGCGAAGAGCAGGAGCAGCTGGCACTGACACTGAGCGAGTACGTCGAGAAGATCATCAGAGAACACTTTGAGGGAGGAAAAACTATGGCAAACGGAACAAGGACACTGGCGCTGCAGATACCGGAGGAACTCTTCGTGAGGATCAAGGAGCATCTGAGCAAATATGGGCTGACACAGAAAGAGTTCATCATCGGGCTCATAGAGACTGCGCTCACCGACGCCGCAGATGCGGAAGCGGCTGAGTAAAAAGCATATATCATTAAAGCCGTCGTGGGAGACCACGGCGGCAATTTTGTTTAGGAGGCACACAATGTACATCTACCCGGATAACCTCGCGGCCAAGGCTACGCTCTGGCTGTGGGAACTCAAAGACCTTGCCATCATCGGCATCGGTTTTCTCATCGGCACATTTTCACTCGTGCGCACAGGCGCGCCGCTGCCGCTGGCGCTTGTCGTCGCATACGGTTTTCTAAGCATCCGCTTCGACAACACCAGCATATTGGATTTCATCCGCTATGCCGCGGCGTACTTCTTCACGCGCCAGCAATACTTTGAATGGAGGGATCCCACATGATCTTCAAAAAGAAAGAGTCCACACAGGAACTGCTCGGTATTGAGGCTATAACGGATTACGGCATATCTACGAAGCAGGGTGAGCTCGTTTTCTTCGCCGTTGCGCCTACCAACCTGAGCGTGCTCCCCGCTGACAGCATTGACGCAAGGATAAACGCCCTGCTCAACATCATCAAGGGCTACGACGGGATAGAGATGATCGCCACGGACTCGATGCAGTCGTTTGAATACAACAAGCGCTTTTACCGCGACAGGCTTGAGAAAGAGAGCTGCCCCGCCGTGAGGCGTCTGCTGGAGCAGGACATAGAACACCTCGACCGAATACAGGTCATGACGGCGTCGTCCCGTCAGTTTTACATTGTCCTGCGCATACGCAGTGAGATTAGGGGCGACATCTACGCCCACCTCGGCAATGTTGAGAAATACATCCACGAGCAGGGCTTCACCGTTCATCGTGCTGACCGGCAGGAGCTGAAAAAACTGCTTGCCGTGTACTACGGGCAGAGCATCAGCGTTGACCCGTACCCGGACTATGACGGTCAGCAGTGGGAATGAGGAGGAAAACTATATGGGAAAACATCTGAAACAAAAATCTGCTTCTGTACCCAAGAAGAGATACGAAAAGCAGAAAAAGAAGAATGTGGCTGCGAAGCCAGCTCCGCCGAGAAAAACGTTCTTAGATATGATCGCGCCGGGAGTTATGAAGTTCAACCCCGACGTGTATATCCGAGATAACCTCTACTGCTGCGTTTGGGCACTGAAGGAGTACCCGGCTGCGACCGAGGATCAGGCTATACTCCGTCACCTCGGTGAGAAATGCGGAGTCAACATCCGCATATACACGCGCATCGTTGACGCGATGGAGGAGAACCGCATTATACAAAACGCAACCAACAAGAACAGGCTCAGCCGCGCGAACACCAACGACACTAAGCAGATGATCACCGCCGAAGGCAACCTGCAGGATGTGTTTGAAATGGTCAACACCATGAGGAAAAGACGCGAGCCTCTTATTCACTGCGCTGTGTTCATTGAGCTGTGCGCCCCGACGATGCAGGAGCTTGAGCGCTTGCAGTCTGAGGTAATATCTGAGCTGCTGAGATCAAAATTAAATGTTGACCGTTTGAGATTACGCCAGCAGAAAGGTTACCTCTCCACCTGCCCGCAGGGGCATAACATCTTCGGCACGCAGTTCGAGCGTGTGCTCCCGGCGTCGAGCGTTGCAAACTTATACATATATAATTATTCCGGTAAGACGGATGCCCACGGCTTCTACATCGGCAAGGACAGATACGGCAGCAACATCCTCACGGACTTCGACCAGCGCGATGAGGACAAGACCTCGGCAAATGTTCTCATACTCGGCAACTCCGGTCAGGGCAAGTCTTATCTTATGAAGCTCCTGATGGTCAACTGCCGTGAGGCTGGGAAAAACATTATCTCGCTGGATGTTGAGCACGAGCAGGGTGAATTATGTGCCGCGCTTGACGGCTGCTTCATTGACCTTATGGGCGGGCAGTACATCATCAACGTACTTGAGCCGAAGTGCTGGAGCACCGGCGAGGATGAAGACGATCCGTCAACACCGGAGACTTTCAAAAAGAAAACCGTGTTGTCCCAGCACCTCTCATTTCTGCGAGATTTCTTCCGCGCGTATAAAGACTTCACCGATCCGCAGATAGACACTATAGAGATACTGCTCTCGAAGCTGTATTACAAGTTTCATATTTCGGACTACACGAATTTCTCGCAGCTCAAGCCGGAGAATTATCCTGTGCTCTCTGACCTCTATGATCTTATTGAAGAGGAGTACAAAAACTACGATGCGGCGGCGCACAATCTCTATACTCCACAGCTCCTGCAGGAGGTGCTGCTTTGTCTGAACTCAATATGCAAAGGCGCTGACTCGCAGTTCTTCAACGGGCACACGAACATAACCTCGTCGCGTTTCCTCGTGTTCGGGGTAAAGAGTTTGCTTATGGCAGGGAGAAACATTCAGAACGCGATGCTCTTCAATATTCTCAGCTATATGTCCGATAGGCTTCTGACCGAGGGCAACACCGTCGCCACGCTCGACGAGCTGTATATATGGCTCAATAATCCTACGGCAATAGAGTACATCCGCAACTGCCTCAAGCGCGTGCGCAAGAAGGAATCTGCTATGATTCTCGCCTCGCAGAACCTCGATGACTTTGACCAGCCGAATGTACGTGAAATGACGAAGCCGCTGTTCTCTATTCCTCCGCATCAGTTCCTCTTTAACGCCGGGTCAATAGACAAGCGCTCATACATGGATATGCTGCAGCTTGAGGAATCCGAGTATGATCTCATCCGCTATCCGCAGCGCGGTGTATGCCTCTACAAGTGCGGCAATGAGCGGTATCTGCTTGAAGTCCATGCCCCGCCGCACAAGGAAGCGCTGTTCGGCACGGCGGGTGGACGATGATGAATACTGTACTTGCAAAGCTCGCGCTCATGGTCGGCGGCAGCGATAAAGGCAGAAAGACGATAGCGTGGGTGCTCGCGGCGGCGCTCTCTCCGCTCATTCTTATAACCGCAGTGCTTTGTTCCCTCGCAAGCGGCGGCGCGGAGCACAATAACACTACTGTGAAAGCCTGCTTCTACGGCCCGAATTATACGGAGAAAGTTCCAAGCGAGTTCAAGACGCACGTCTCCGAGATGCGGGAAGCTTTTTCTCTTCTGGATTCGGCGATAGCCGCCGCAAACTCAAGTGAGGATAGCACCGGAAGCCTTGACCCGACAATGGTCAAGGCTGTTTTCTTCGCTCTGTGCTTCGGCGAGGACGCACCGACAGCAAGAGCAGCCGGTCGGTTTGTTGACTGCTTCTATTCCGAGCAGGAGCTGACGCGTGAGGTCGAGAGTGAGGATGAAAATGGTGAGACTGTCACAGAGACAGAGACGTACACTGCGATCACTCCGCTGTCTCTAAGCGACGCTTACACAAATCTCTCCGCCGAGCTCGGCAGAGAGATAAGCGATGAGGATAAAGATAATATCCGGCACATCTATACCATGATAGCCGGGCCGATGGGTGTTGAGAATTACACCGGCGCATATGAAGTAGGCGGGCAAAGGAGCGTGGAGATTGACCTCAGTACATTCTCCGACCCGTCAACGAAAAACGCTCACGACCTCACGGCCTACGCCATTAACGCTTGGCAGTCAGGCTGGGGTTATGTCTGGGGAACATATGGTCAAATCATGACCGAGGATCTGTTCGCGTCGAAGCTCCAGCAATACCCGGAGGGGGTCGGCAACTATGCGGACTTCATTCAGGCAAACTGGGTCGGAGGCAGGACTGCCGACTGCGTCGGACTCATCAAGGGGTACGGCTGGCTCGACTCGGAGACGCTGGAGCTGCGCTACGGTACGAACGGTATGCCGGATGTCGGCGCAAACCAGATGTACTATAACGCCACGGTCTCAGGCACGATTGACACCATGCCCGACACTCCCGGACTCGCGGTATGGCACGACGGGCACATAGGCGTGTATATAGGCAATGGTGAAGTGATAGAGGCGATGGGCACGAAGTACGGCGTGGTAAAAACGCAGCTCGAAGGCCGCGGCTGGACGCACTGGCTTCAGGTACCGTATATTTCTTACGACTAAGGAGAACAACGATGAAACAGATAAACATATCCGTCAGCTTCGATGATGAGAAGCTGCGGGCACTGAACAAGTATCTTAAGAAGAAAGAGCTGACGGCCGAAGATGAGCTCGCGGCGGCGCTGCTGCATCTTTACGAAAAGCACGTCCCGGCCGCTGTGCGTGAGTACATCGATGAGGACGATGTAGTTGTTCCGGCAAAGCCGAAGCGCACAGCGAAACAGGCAGTGCCGAAGAAAGTTGAAGCGCCGGTGGAAATTGCACCTGCAATTAACACTGCGCCGGTCACTATGGATGGAGGTGAAGAATCATTAGCATCGAAATATTTTGGGACGACCTGAACGAAACCAAGCAGCGCGAGATCATGTCTACGCTCGGCGACAACGGCAACTACGATGTGATCCCGATAGCAGTTATTGAAACCGAGCAGCACCACAGTCTGGCCGAGGACGATTTTAATTTCGTCGATGAGATTTTGGAGTGTGACGACGAACTGAATTTCTACATGGAGCTGCACTGTGATGCCAGAAGTATTTTCGGTTCGCTGGGCGGGATCGCCCCGGATGACTATCTCAATGTCTACGCAAACTACAATGTTACAACGAGACAAGTCGACGACACCCTTGACATTATGATCTGCCGCAGTGTCGGCGCTAACGAGGCGGCGGTGTACAAGCTCTCGGATGCTGAGAAAGAAATAGTTCTTGAGAAGATGGACGAGTACTGTCAGGAGCGTGAAGGCATGACACTCGACGAATATTGCGAGTCAGTGCAGACCGAGTGTCTTACGCCGGAACTGTAGCCCGTGTTTGCCCACGTGAGGCGCTGTGTGCGCTTTTACGGAGGCAGGTAGGGCGTGGATACCCCGGTAGAAGAACGCGCGGCGTTTGGGGGCGTTTTCGCGGCATTTTCGTCCGGGTGCGCCCGTTCGAAAATGGCACTATGATAAAGGGAGGTACACCCAAGGGCGTACCTCCCTCCCACAAAGCCCCGCAACGCGGGGCTTTTTCAGCCTTCGGGCAAGGTACACATTTTCAAGAAACTCAAAATTTCAGGTGAACGCAGAGCCGTGAAACGCCCTTGTTTCAAGGGGTTCGGCGGTTCTTCGCGCTTGAGGAGGAGATGATAGAAATAAGCATAGAAAACGTAAAACGCATAGTTGTTTGGCTCAAACCGGAGCTGTTATCCCGCATGGATGGTTGGCTTGAAACTGCCAACTGCAAAAACAGAAGTGAGTTCATCAGCAAGGCTCTCAGATTTTATATGGGCTACCTTGCGACAGACGACGTCGGCTCATACGTCTGCGAGTCCGTCTCGCAAAACATCCGGAGGATGCTGACAGAGAACACGAACAGGCTCTCAAAGCTCATGTTCAAGTGGAGCGTGGAGCTGAACATGATGATGCACATAGTCGCGGCACACTTCAAGGACGATATAGGCGACCTCCGTGCTCTGCGCGGGTACTCCGCGGACGAGGTCAAACGCACATACGGAAACATTTCTTTAGATACCGCTCTGGATATTCAGCGCGGCAACTTTGATGACTGATGGCCGGTGTGTTTTTCTCTTCGCCATATCTCAAAGGAGGAAAGCAGTCGGCAAAGCTTGCGAACCTCACAAAGTATATTTCTACTCGCGAAGGTGTCGAGCTGCTCAAAGATACCGACAGCGACTTGCCCGCAACAAAACAGCAGCAGGATTTTATATCTCGGCTGCTAAAAATGTTTCCGGATACCCGTGAGATGCCGGAGTACGAGGATTACCAGACAGAGCATTCTCAGAAGAATGCAGCAGAGTTTATTTCTCAGGTGCAGGAGAACTATGCATATCTGCTGGATAAGCGTGAGAACTACGTTGACTACGTAGCGAACCGTCCCGGCGTGAAGAAACTCGGAGAACACGGCCTGTGGAACGCAGACGGAAAAGTTCCTGTGCTGCAAAATGCAGTTGATGAAGTGGCGCACCATCCGGGCAACGTCTGGACGCCGGTCATTGCAATACAGCGTCCAGACGCTGAGCGTCTCGGCTATGACTCCGCCGATAGTTGGCGCGCACTCATCTGCTCCGAATTAGACCAGATAGCGAAAGCGTATAAGATACTGCCGTCACACTTGAAATGGTACGCTGCGTTCCACGAAAAGGAGCGCAGCGTACATGTGCATCTGGTCATATTCTCGACTGACCCGTGTGAAGGCTATCTCACCAAGCCAGCGATACTTGAATTAAGGTCTGCGCTCACGCGGCAGATATTCAAGGATGACTTAAAGAATATCTATGTTCAGCAGACTGCGTACAGAGACCGGCTTCAAGAGGATGCGTTGGATGTCATGGAGTCCTTGATTCAGAAAATGCAGGACGGCGAGATTAGTACCCCGAAACTCGAACTGCTCATCACTGAGCTTGCTGAACGTCTGCGAAACTACTCCGGCAAAAAAGTATACGGTTATCTGCCACCGGCTACCAAGCGTATAGTCGACGCTATCGTTGACGAGCTTGCAAGTGACGAACGTATAGCAGAGGCGTATTCACTCTGGCAGGATATGCGCGGTGAGGTGTTCAGCTTTTACTCGAAAGCGAAACCGGAGCGTGTACCGCTCTCTCAGCAGAAGGAGTTCAAACCTGTGAGAAACATGATCATCCGAGAGGTCGTGCAGATGATGGAGCAATTGCAGGGAGAAAATGTTGAATACGACAAGCCGCGGTATGCTGCACCAGAATTAAAAACTCCCCCAGAAAATGCATCATCAGATGCAGAGCATAACACGCTGCCTCGACAAGAGCATCATACTCCACCTCCCGAATCTGTCGCCTCTTGCATGGTTTGTATGCTGCACCACATGGGCAACATCTTCCGAGATAACGTCGGTGCTTCCGGTTACCATGGCTTGCAGCTTGACAGGAAGCGCCGTAAAGAATTGCAGGAGTGGAAGATCGCGCTCGGTCACCGTGAGGACGACCATGAGGATCCTGCAAATTATCCAAAGCCCGCGTATTAGTTTCAGTTGCTATTTCAGCGCGTTTGGGTATAATGTGTTGCTCGGAAAGGAGTGGTGAAAATGAAGGCTCGGCAACTGCCGCCATACGAAGAGTTAAGCATAGAAGAGCGTGAACACTTATATGAACATGGCCTGCCGGTGTATCTCCAGCATGATCTCGACGCATTCAAGGATGGGCTGGAAAATGGCTCGACGCTCATGGACTGCCTATGGGGTGAGCTGTACGGCAGCATCAACATTGCGCAGATAAACGACAGCGCAATAACACCTGAGCATGCTGAATACCTGCGGCAGAAGTATCTCTGGGGCGAGGATATATGATATCTTGAAGAGGTGATCAACTTAACCTACATACATTTTACAGACGAGCAGAAGCAGCGCGCTGCTTCTGTTGACCTTGAAGCCTTTCTCTGCAGCCGTGGAGAAAGGCTTATTTCATCCGGCAGGGACAAGCGCCTTGCCAGTGACCACAGCGTGACTATCCGCGGCAATGAGTGGTACGATCATGCCGAGGAAAAAGGCGGCACAGCCATCAGCTTCGTTCAACGGTATTATGGCATCGGCTATGTCGAAGCTGTGTCCACACTGCTCGGAGACGAGTTTGGTGTCGCTTATCCCACGCATTCAGAAAAGCTTGCCGAGTCAAAACCATTCGCTCTGCCTCCGGCCAACAAGAACATGCACCGGGTGTTTGCCTACCTCTGCAAGACGCGCGGAATAGACCGCAATGTTGTCTCAGCTTTTGCAAAGGCGCATCTCATATACGAAGATGCAGAGTACCACAACGCCGTATTCGTCGGCTTAGATTCTGACGGCATAGCTCGCCACTCTCACAAGCGCAGCACGAACAGCGAGGGCAAATCGTTCCGCCAGAACGTTGAGGGCAGTGACCCGAAGCACAGCTTCAATTACACAGGTACAGATGGGAGTCTCTATGTCTTTGAGGCTCCCATAGATTTGTTATCTTACATTTCATTGTACCCCTCCGACTGGCAAGCCCACAGCTACGTCGCTTGCTGCGGCACAAGTATTCAGCCAGTGCAGGAGCAGCTCCGACGTCAGAACATCGACAGCGTGTATCTCTGTCTGGACAATGACGCTGCCGGCCAGAAAGCCGCACAGCGCATGGAGACTGAATTATCTGAGCGAGGGATATATGTTGAGATCGTCGTCCCGACGCTCAAGGACTGGAACGACGATCTGCGAAGGGAGGCACAGGAATGGACTCAAACCTCTGGACTCTCCTTATAGTTGCGGGCTTGGGCTTCGCCGTGATCGGCGGGCTGGCGATGCTTTCGAGCAACTATACTCTTGGCAACATCAAGTCCAAGACCGTCGGCGACGGTCAGCACGGCACTGCTCGCTGGGCGACTGAGAATGAGATACGCAAAACCTTTGCGCTCGTCCCGTTCGACGTCGCATCATGGCGCGAGGGTAAGAACCTGCCCACGGAGCAGGGACTTGTGCTCGGCAGCAGAGGCAAGAAAGGTAAAGTTACAGCGCTGGTTGACAGCGACGATGTGCACTGCCTTATGATCGGCGCATCCGGTGTCGGCAAGACGGCATATTTTCTGTACCCGAACCTTGAATATGCCTGCGCAAGCGGGATGAGTTTCTTCGCCAGTGACACCAAGGGCGACCTTGCGCGTAACTATGCGACAATAGCAAAGAGATACTACGGCTACGACGTATCTGTCATCGACCTGCGCAACCCCACGCGCTCTGACGGGAGCAATCTGCTCACGCTTATAAACAGGTATATGGATATAGCGTTAGCAGACGAGTCAAACATTGCGGCAAAAGCCAAAGCAGAAAAGTACGCAAAGATCATTGCTAAAACCATCGTGAATCCCAGCGGCGATGATTCGAATCGCGGTCAGAACGCGTATTTCTACGAATCGGCGGAGGGACTGTTATGTTCCGTTATCCTGCTGCTTTCCGAATTCCTCCCGCCGAATGCCGGTGAACCAGAGAAGCGGCATATAGTTTCGGTGTTCAAGCTCGTGCAGGAGCTGCTCGAACCGTCTGGCGTAAAAGGGAAAACACAGTTTCAGATGCTGATGGGCAGACTGCCATCGGAGCATAAAGCAAAGTGGTTTGCCGGGGCTGCACTGAATTCATCCGAACAGGCTATGGCGTCGGTAATGTCCACGGTGCTGTCGCGGCTGAATGCGTTTCTGGACTCGGAGCTTGAGCAGATTCTCTGCTTTGACAGCAGCATGGATGCCGAGAGCTTTGCCTCAAAGAAGTCTGCTATCTTTCTTATACTCCCAGAAGAAGATTCGACCAAGAATTTCATGGCAGGGCTGATGATACAAAACCTCTCACGCGAGCTATTCTCGGTCGCGGATGAACACGGCGGCAAGCTGCAAAACCGTGTTGTATTCTTCTGCGATGAGCTGGGCACTATGCCCGCCTTTGATATTCTCCCGCTGTTCAGTGCCGGACGATCACGCCGCTTGACGCTTGTGCCAATAATTCAGGCACTCGCACAGCTTGAGAAAAACTACGGCAAGGAGGGGGCGGAGATTATCGTGGACAACGTGCAGGACACGATTTTCGGCGGCTTCGCGCCAAACTCACAGACGGCAGAAGTCCTTTCAAAAGCTCTTGGCAGCAGGACGGTTCTATCTGGCTCGGTGAGCCGCAGCAAAGATAATCCGAGCGAGAGCCTGCAAATGATGGAGCGCCCGCTCATGACGGCGGATGAGCTGAAAGCCATTCCGAAAGGTACGTTTGTGGTAATGAAAACCGGCAAGCATCCGATACAGACAAAGCTGCGATTGTTTCTCGATTGGGGCATCACCTTTGATGAGCCGTACCAAATTGAGGAGCGCGCCAACCGCAAGATAGCCTACGCCGACCGCGACGAGCTGATACGGAGCATACTGAAAAAGTACCCGCCGAAAGAGTCGTTGGGACATCCACGCAGCAGAGTACGGCGTGAAGCTCCGGTACAGGAGCAAATCGTTGCGGACAAGCCTGAAGCTATTCACATTCCAAACAAGGAGGATTACTCATGAGCTACTTCTCTTCAATATACTCTGATAACAGCTTACCCATCCGGGCAAAGACGGTGTACATGTATCTGCGTGACCGGTCAGACAAAGAGCGCAAGTGCTGGCCGGGGATCAATACCATTGCTGCCGAACTAAACTGCTCCCGCTCTACGGTCAAGCGGGCACTGGATGATCTCTGCAGGGCTGGTCTGCTGCAAAAGGACCCACGCTGGCGGGAGAATGGGAGTCTTACTTCCAATCTGTATCATGTGGTATGACGGAGGTGTCCAATGCTGGTTGAGATCGATCTACTGGATTATTTGGCTTATCAAATGGGATGCGGAATTCTTTCTGATCTTCGGCTGTTCCAGCAAAGTGAACGGCTGCACAGGCTCACTGCCGCGATCCCTTTAGGTGCATGCAGCGAACAGGAATGGCTGGATGCGGCACAGTATTTGACAGGCCATGACTGCGCATCAGCACTGGAAGCAAGGAACCGTCTGGTGAGATAGCCTGTAAAAAGCAGACCCTCCCGCCAAGGGGAGGGTCTACATATCATGTGAACCGAGTCCCGGTTCATAATGAACCAACCAGAAGCGCCCACTCTAAGGATTTTATTTAAGACAGAAAATAACAAACAATATCTGGCCTTAAAGGTTATACCGCCTTGCGTTGTGTCCGGCTTTTGAAATTTAATCGTCTTTCTGTGCAGCTGTAATGCTGACAGCAAAACCGTTGACCTCCACGCCATCTTCAGTAGGGATTAGGAGGTACTTGC
>ERZ780149.1811-NODE-1811-length-21670-cov-3.771409_pt1 | contig 21670 bp, 21 predicted proteins | sample MGYA00511367_ERZ780149 | MGnify/ENA primary metagenome ERZ780149 (study PRJEB29588, sample SAMEA2153852) | human gut metagenome | biome: human gut; feature: human-associated habitat; material: faeces | place: Denmark | collected 2008/2010 ... | reverse complement strand
TGCAAGGCCCTCCTGCAACAATAATCGGCCAGCTGTCGTCACGGTCGGCGGCTTTAAGCGGAATTCCGCCGAGATCGAGCATTAAAAGTATGTTTGTATAAGACAGCTCGTATTGCAGTGTAAAGCCGACAAAATCAAAGTCGCGTATGCTGTCGCGGCTTTCAAGCGCGTAAAGCGGAATATCGTTTTCACGCATAACCTTTTCAAAGTCTGTCCACGGGGCAAAAACGCGTTCGCACCAAATGTCTTCACGCTCGTTGAAGAGCGAATAAAGAATCTTCATTCCCAAATGGCTCATACCTATTTCGTATGTATCGGGAAAACAAAAGGCAAAGCGAACGGTGTCCGCCGACTTGTCCTTTACAACCTGATTAACCTCTCCGCCAGAGTATCTGCCCGGCTTTTGCACCGTTAAAAGCAGTTGTTCCAATCTTTTTTCGTTCATAATGTCACCAAATTTCTTTTGTTAAATAGATGATACAATAATTCGCCGCCGCTTGCAATCATTTTGTTGAAAAATTAAGTAAAAATATCTTTTATTTTGCTCTGTGTTGTGATATAATGCATTATGTATAAATATCTGTAAAAGGGGGCGTATGCCGTGAAATTAAAAAAGATTGCAATGTTTATGCTGTCGCTGTGCATTTGCTGTTTGTGTTGCGGCTGCGCCTATGTCAATAACCCCGACCAGCTGCTGTCGCCGCCCGAGCTTACGGGCGATATGTACCCCATAGCCCAGGCGCTTAAAGAGAGCGCGGGTAGTGAATATAAGCTTGAATACCCAACCGCGGGTGTTCACCGTTCTGCCGTTGTGCTTGAAGACATTAACGCCGATGCCGTGTTTGAAGCCTTTGCTTTTTACAGCACCAACGACGACGAAATGATAAATATGCACATAAACGCTATTTGTCAAAGAGATGGCAAATGGGTTTCGGTTGCAAATCAAACTATTGTTGCAACAGGTGTTGAAACGGTAGAGTTTTGCGACCTTGACGGCGACGGTACCGAAGAAATTTTAGTCGGCTGGGAGGTTAACGGAAACAGCGAAAAACAGTTAAGTGTTTTTGCCTTTGCGGGCGACAGCCTTGTTCAAAAAATGCTTCAGCCCTATACGGGCTTTTTGTGCTGTGACCTTGACGGCAACGGTGTCAACGAAATTTTTGTTCACCTGCTTAACACGGCCGAAAGAACAAACAAGGCAACAATTTACAGCTATACCGGCGACGGTATGGCGCAAACCGCCGGTTGCGGGCTTGACCAAAATGTAAAAACGGCGGCGGCACCTACCCTCTCGGTGTTGTTATCGGGGCAAAAGGCAGTTTACATTGATGAAATAAAGGGTGTAGGCGCTGTTACCGAGGTGCTGTTCATGTCACGCGGCGAGCTTATAAACCCACTGCTCGACAAGGAAACATCAAACGAAAACACACTGACACTGCGCGCCGCAAATCTGTCGATGGCCGACATTAACGGTGACGGAATACTTGAAATTCCTGTTGCGTCCGACCTGCCTAACGCGGCGGGCGGCGATGAAAAGCTTTATTATACAAATTGGTGTTCGTTCAACGGTGAAAAGCTTTCTGTAAAGTCGGTTACGGTTGTAAATACGGTTGACGGGTACTATTTGAACATTCCAAATAATTTAGTGGGTTCGATAGCGGTTTTAAAAGATATTGAAAATCACAGGCGCAGTTTTTATTTGTACGACTCGTCGAGCGGCGCCGTGGGCGAAATGCTTATGAGCGTAACGGCAACAGAGGCCGAGGATTGGAAAAAGGGTGAAACGGGCGGCAAAAACCTTACCGAAATTTACCGAAACGAAAGCACCGTTTTTGCGGCGTCCATAACTGACGCCGCACAGGCGGCAGGTATTACGGCAGACACGGTTAAAACCATGTTCGCTATGATAGGGGAGCAGAAATGAAAAGAATACTTATAGTCGAAGACGAAGCCGCAATAAGAGAGTTTGAGGCAATAAATTTAAAGCGCGTAGGCTATGAAACGGTCGAGGCAGGAAGCGGCGAAGAGGCGCTTGACATATTCGACAGCGATTCAAAGGGCTTTGATATTGCACTGCTTGATGTAATGATGCCGGGAATGGACGGCTTTACGCTTTGCAAGGAGCTTCGAAGCCGTTCGGGTTCAATCGGCATAATAATGCTCACCGCAAAATCTCAGGAGATGGACAAAATAAGCGGTCTTATGATAGGCGCCGACGATTATGTAACAAAGCCCTTCAGCCCTACCGAGCTTTTGGCGCGCGTTGATTCGCTTTACCGAAGAGTGAGCGCCTCAAATGTAAGTGCCAAGCCCACAAGCGAGTTGCTTTCGGGTGAATTTGTGCTTGACCTGCGCCGCCGTTCGCTTTCAAAGGGCGGCAGAGAAATCGAGCTTACACAGGTTGAATTTCAAATAATGGAATACTTTTTTCAAAATCCCGACACGCCGATAAGCCGCCGAGACATACTTGTAAAGGTGTGGGGCGAAAGCTATTGCGGCGAAGAAAAGATTGTAGATGTTAATATACGCAGACTGCGTATGAAAATAGAGACAGACCCGTCCGACCCAAAGCACATTATAACCGTGTGGGGCAAGGGCTATCAGTGGGAAAGCCGATAGCGGCAGTTTGATTTTTAAATTTTAAAAAGAAAGGCAGGTGCACGCTGTGAAGCTTAAAATCAATTTTAAAAGCATAACGATGCGTTGGCTTTTAAATGTGTATTTAATTATTGTTGCGGCGGTTTCCGCAATAGCCGTAATTGTTACGGCAATGTTTGTATCGCTTATATTTAACAGCGTGCAGACTCAGGCGGCAGATTATGCGAAATATTTTGACAGCCTTTCTTCGGCAAGCCGCGAAAATTTTTATGACCTTTCCATAGAAGCCTCCGAAAGCTTTGAGCATAAAGACAAGATAGAGGTTCAGGTTATAAGCTCGGGCGGCAATATATTGGTTTCGACCACCGGCTTTCAGCCTACCGACAGCGTCGCGGCAGAATATGAGCGCGCGGTTATATCGTCGTCGGGCAAAACGGTGACACGGCTTAAAAATTCGGGCGGCGAAAAGATTATGGCGGGCATTCAGGTAATACGCGCAAATGACGGATCTGTTTTGGGCGCCTACCGCTGGATAACCTCATTAAAAGCCGCCTACCGAAAAATCAATCTTACGGTAGCCGTAATGGTACTTTTATATGTTTCGGTGCTTGGGCTTTGCGCCGTATCGGGAATCTTCTTTATAAAATCAATCGTGGCGCATCTGCGTGAAATGGGCAACACAGCGCGCAAGATTGCTGGCGGCGATTTCGAAGCGAGGCTTCAGATTAAAGAAAACGATGAAATAGGCGAGCTTTCCGAAACCATTAACTATATGGCAAGCGAACTGCAAAACGCCGAAACCATGAAAAACGATTTTATATCCTCGGTATCGCACGAGCTTCGCACCCCGCTTACCGCTATACGCGGCTGGGGTGAAACCGCAAAAATGTCGATAGGCACCGATCAGGAGCTTGTTGAACGGGGGCTGGATGTAGTTTTAAGCGAAGCCGACAGACTTTCGGGGCTAGTTGAAGATTTGCTCGACTTTTCGCGTATGCAATCGGGCAGAATGATAGTCAATAATGTTATTCCGATAGATGTGTCACAGCTTTTGAGCACAGTGTCCGATATGTATGTTGAGCTTGCGGTAAAGCAGGGCATTGAGCTGTCTTACACACCGCCGGCGCAGGGCGCCGTTGTAATGGGCGACCCAGACAGACTCAAGCAGGTTTTTATAAATGTTATCGATAACGCCGTAAAATACACCGAAAAGGGCGGGCTTGTTCTTGTGGCGCAAGGCACCGAGGAGGGTTGCGTGCGCATTGTGGTAAAAGATACGGGCGTGGGTATTCCCGCTGAAGATATCGACCGTGTAAAAGAAAAGTTTTTTAAATCAAATAAAACCGTTCGCGGAAGCGGCATAGGTCTTGCCGTAGCTGATGAGATTATAAAGCAGCATCAGGGCTTGCTGTTTATAGAGTCTACCGAAGGAGTGGGAACCACCGTTACAATAGTTCTTCCGCTTTATGAGCCGCCCGAAGAGGAGCCGCAAAATACCGCGGAGGAGATTATCGAGCCGCTTGAAAGCGAACAACAAATTCTGCCGCTTGAAGAGAACGGCGGATTAGAAGAACAACATTCATCTGAAACAGGGGAAGTTTAAATTGGCAAAATATACATCAATAGGCGGTCAGGCGCTGATTGAGGGAATTATGATGAAAAACCCTCAAAAAAAGACGGCACTTGCCGTGCGAAAGCCCGACAAAACAATCGATATAAGCTTTATAAACGAAAAAAGCGTTAAAGAAAAGTATAAGATTTTAAGCCTGCCTGTAATAAGAGGCGTAGTGTCGTATATAGAGGCTATGGTGCAGGGCTATTCGGCAATGATGAAATCGGCAGAAATATCCGGCTTTGCCGATATTGAAGAGGACGAAAAACCGAAGAGCGCGAAAAAAGAATCGGCATTTACCGCCGCCGTTATGACAATAGGCACGGTGCTCGGAGTGGCGTTGGCGTTGGTTCTGTTTTTGGGAATACCGCGCTATGCCGTGGCGGGTCTTGAATGGCTAAAAGGCTCGGAATTTTCAAAGCTTGCAAGGTCAGGCATAGAACAGCTAATAAAGCTTGCCGTAATAGTGGCATATATGTGGATTGTGTCATTTGTGCCCGATATTAAGCGGGTGTTTGCCTATCACGGTGCCGAGCATAAAACCATTTTCTGTTATGAAGCGGGTCTGCCGCTTACGGTAGAAAATGTAAGGCGGCAAAAGCGTTTTCACCCTCGTTGCGGAACATCGTTTCTAATTTTGATGATACTTGTAAGCATGCTCGTATCAACCCTTGTGCAAATGATTTTTCCGTCGATATATGATATTGCGTGGTTTTGGATTATAGTGAAAATCTTAATGCTGCCCATAATATGCGGGCTCGGTTACGAGGTGCTGAAAATTTGTGGTAAATACGACAATGTTTTAACCAAAATAATTTCGGCTCCGGGTATGTGGTTACAGCATATCACCACCAAGGAACCCGAGGACGATATGATAGAAATTGCAATCGCGGCACTTAAAGCCTGCGATGAAATTACCGACAGTGACGGCGGAGAAGTGTCAGATGAGCAAAACAATATTTGAAGCATATAACGACTGCAAAAGACAGTTAGAGGCGGCGGGTATAGAAGATTATGTTTTTGAGTCTAAACAGATAATTAAGCATATAACGGGCTATACAAACGCACAAATACTTACCAAATACACACAGCCTTTAACCGAATTTCAGCAAAACAATCTGACCGCAATAATAAAACAAAGGCTTATCCGCTATCCGTTGCAGTACATATTCGGCAAATGGAGCTTTTACGGCCGTGAGTTTTTTGTGGGCCCCGGGGTGTTAATTCCGCGAAGCGACACCGAAACGCTGATAGATGTTTGCTTGGAATTTTTAAAGCAAAAAAAAGGTGCCGAGGTGCTTGATTTGTGCGCCGGCTCGGGCTGTATAGGCATTACGCTTAAATGCGAATGTCAAGACGCCGAGGTTACATTGGTTGAAAAGTTTGACGAGGCATTTGGTTACACCGTAAAAAATGCCGAGCATAATAATGCTGACGTGAAAATATTGAAGGGCGACGTTTTAAAAACCGAGGGCGCCGACGGGCTTTATGACCTGATTGTCAGCAATCCGCCTTATATTGATGAGGGCGGTATGAAAGACCTTCAACCCGAGGTTACCTTTGAGCCTGCCTCGGCACTGTCAGGCGGTGCTGACGGACTTTTGTTTTATAAACATATAGCGGCAGAATATAAGGCCTATCTTAAAAAAGGCGGAGCTATGGCTTTTGAAGTAGGCATAAATCAGGCGGAAGCGGTTGCCGATATTATGAAACAGCAGGGCTTTGAAAACATAACAAAGTGCGCCGACCTAAACGGAATCGACAGGGTAGTTTTCGGGACACTGAATAGTTTATAATATAACCAAATCAAGATTTGGAGGAAACAACAATGGCTAAAGAAAAAGCAACAAAAACGGTAGGAACCGACAAGTCTGCCGAAGGCAGAGAAAAGGCGTTGCAAACCGCAATGGCTCAGATTGAAAAGCAGTACGGCAAGGGTGCCGTTATGTTACTGGGCGAAAACGCCGCTATGAATGTAGAGCATATAAAAACAGGCTCTATGGCACTTGATATGGCGCTGGGTATAGGCGGCATTCCGCGCGGCAGAATAGTAGAAATTTACGGTCCCGAGTCTTCGGGCAAAACTACCCTTGCGCTCCACTGCGTTGCCGAAGCACAAAAGGCGGGGGGAACGGCGGCATTTATCGATGTTGAGCATGCGCTCGACCCAACATACGCCGCAAATTTAGGTGTTGATATTGACAGTCTTTTGGTGTCACAGCCCGACAGCGGCGAGCAGGCGCTTGAAATTGCCGAAGCGCTTGTGCGTTCGGGTGCAATAGACATCATAGTAGTCGATTCGGTAGCGGCGCTTACAACACGCGCCGAAATTGAGGGCGAAATGGGCGACAGCCATGTGGGTCAGCTCGCACGCCTTATGTCACAGGCAATGCGCAAGCTTACGGGTGCGCTCTCAAAGTCAAATTGCAGCGCAATATTTATAAATCAGTTGCGCGAAAAAATCGGCGTTATGTACGGCAACCCCGAAACCACAACCGGCGGCCGTGCGCTTAAATTCTATGCAAGTGTGCGAATTGATGTCCGTAAAATAGACACCCTTAAAAACGGCAGCGAAATTATCGGCTCGCGCACACGCGCAAAGGTTGTAAAAAACAAGGTTGCGCCCCCATTCCGCGAAGCAGAGTTTGATGTTATTTACGGTAAGGGTATCTCGCGTATAGGCGAGCTTGTCGATATGGGCCTTGAGCTTGAGGTGTTAAAGCGTTCGGGCGCGTGGTTCTATTACGGTGATACACGCATAGGTCAGGGCAGAGACAATGTAAAGCAGCTGCTTGAAAAAAATCACGAGCTTGCCGACGAAATAGAAGAAAAAATCCGTGCACGCTATGCTGAAATCATGCAAAATAAGGGCAAAAGGCTTGAGCTTGCCGACGACGAGCCGGTTATTATGCCTATCGAAGCCGAGCCGGAGCCCGAAATTAAGCATAAAAAAGTAAACATAGATATTGCAGTTGACGACTGATGGAAATAACCGCAATAAAAAAAGACAAAAATCACACCGTAAGGCTTGATTTTCAAGACGGCAGTTCGGTAAAACTTGACGCCGATTATGCAAACGGGCTTTGCCTGCATGTCGGCGACAGCATTACCGCCGAAAAGCTTTCGGAATATTCGAAAGAGTCCGAATATGTTCGTGCCAAATCACGCGGAATGTGGTTTTTAGACCGAGCCGATCACAGCGAAAAATCACTTTATGAAAAAATCGTAAAGGGCGGCATAAGCCCTACGGCGGCGGCTCGTGCCGTGGCAAGATTTAAAGAATTAGGTCTGCTTGACGACCGCCGCTACGCTCAGCTTTTGGCAGAGCAGATGTCTGAAAACAATATATCAAAGCGGGAATCTTACGCTAAATTATTACAAAAGGGCATACCGAACAGTATTATTAAATCGGTTTTGGAAGAAACCGATTTTGACGAGGCGGCTCAAATAAAGGCGGTAATTGAAAAGAAATACCGAACAAAGCTGTCTGACCGAAACGATATACAAAAGGTCTATGCCGCGCTTATCCGCAAGGGCTTTTCGTATTCGGCGGTGCGCGAGCAATTAAAAAAATACATACAAGAAACAGAAAATTACGAGGAATACTGATGTATAAAATAAGTATGGTGTCGCTTGGTTGCCCTAAAAATCAGGTTGACGCCGAAATGATGCTTTATTCACTAAAACAGGCAGGCTTTGAAATCGGCGTACCTGAGGCGGAAGCCGACGCGATTATTGTAAATACCTGCGGCTTTATTGAAGACGCAAAAAGCGAAGCAATAGAAAACATATTGGAAGCGGCGCAGTACAAGCGCGACGGCAAATGTAAGGCTGTAATTGTAACAGGTTGTCTTGCCGAGCGTTACCGCGACGATGTTACCGAGGAAATACCCGAGGCCGATGTTTGTGTGGGCATTGGCTCTAACGGCGACATAGCCCGTATTGTAAAAGAGGCTATTGAGTCGAAAGTTTCAAACAGCTACGGTAAAAAAGAAGCTTTAAACCTAAACGGCAAACGAATTTTAGGCGGCTTGCCGTTTACGGCGTATCTTAAAATCGGCGACGGCTGTGACAACTGCTGTACCTATTGTGCAATACCCAAAATTCGCGGAAGAATGCGCAGTCGCACAATCGAAAGCTGTGTGGCAGAAGCGAAAGAGTTGGCGGACGGGGGTGTTCGCGAGCTTATAGTCGTAGCGCAGGACACCACGGCATACGGCACCGACCTTTACGGTGAAAGCAAATTGTGCGAGTTGCTCCGAGAGCTTTGCAAAATCGACGGTTTAGAGTGGATACGCACGCTTTACACATACCCCGAAAGAATAGGCGACGAACTGCTGAGCCTTATAGCAAGCGAGCCTAAGCTTGTAAAATATCTTGACATTCCCATTCAGCATGTAAACGGTGAGATACTAAAACGCATGAACAGGCGCGGCGACCGCGAAACGCTCACCGCTTTAATTAAAAAAATCAGAGCCGTCGTTCCTGATATTACGCTTCGTACAACCCTTATTACAGGTTTTCCGGGTGAGACCGAGGAGCAGTACGAGCAACTGCACAGTTTTGTAAAAGAAATTGAGTTTGACCGACTTGGGTGCTTTACATATTCTGCCGAAGAGGGTACAATAGCGGCAGAGTATGACGGTCAGATAGACGAGCAGACAAAGCAAGACCGAGCCGAGCATATAATGGAAACTCAGCTTGATATAGCCGCCGCTAAAAATGTCAAAAAAATCGGCACCGTTCAGCGTGTGCTTATTGAAGGCTGGGACGATTATATTAAGTGTTATTACGGAAGAAGTGCCGCCGACGCGCCCGAAATTGACGGCAAGGTTTTCTTTATGGCAAAGAGACAGCTTGTAATCGGCGATTTTGTCGATGTTCAAATAAATGACACCATAGAATACGACTTGTTAGGAGAACAGATATGAACACACCCAACAAACTAACCCTTGCGCGCATTATAGCAACACCTGTATTTATGGCAACAATGATTATTGATTTTCCGTTTCATTATTTAGTGTCGCTGGTTCTTTTTGCGGCGGCTTCACTTACCGATATGATTGACGGAAAAATGGCAAGAAAATACAATCTTGTTACCGACTTCGGCAAGTTTTTAGACCCCCTTGCCGACAAAATGCTTACAACCGCCGCATATTTGGGATTTTTATTTATTTTTGCTTCAAACGGTTTATACGCCCGTCAAATGACGGCAATAGTATTTATTGTTCTGTTCCGAGAATTCACGGTGTCGTCACTGCGTCTTGTAACCGCAAAATCGGGGCTTGTTGTTGCGGCTAATATTTGGGGCAAGCTTAAAACCGTTTCACAAATGGTAGGGCTTGTTACGGCGTTGTTTTTATACAGCTTGGTATCCGATTTCGGCTTAACACTGCAACCGTTTTGCGATATAATAATAATGGTATTGTTCTGGATTTCGGCAGTTCTTTGCGTGATTTCCGGACTGATATACCTTAACGAATGTAAAGGATATATAAATCCGTCAAAATAAGCTTATCCGGAGTTGATACCATGTTTGATTTGTTAAAAGAAGATATACAGGCTATAAAAGACCGAGACCCTGCGGCAAAATCTTCGTTAGAGATTTTTCTGCTGTATCCCGGTCTTAAAGCCATCAGAATGTACCGCCGCGCGCACAAGCATTATCTAAAGGGGCACAGCTTCAGAGCCCGTTATATATCGCAAAAAGCGGCGCGTAAAACGGGTATAGAAATTCACCCCGGCGCCACAATAGGTCGCAGGCTTGTTATTGACCACGGCACCGGTATAGTTATCGGCGAAACCACCGAAATAGGCGACGATGTGCTTATATATCAGGGCGTAACGCTCGGAGGCACGGGCAAGGATGTGGGCAAACGCCACCCGACCATAGGCAACGGCGTTATGATAAGCGCGGGCTCAAAGGTGTTAGGCCCCATCACCATAGGCGACAATTCGCGGATTGCGGCAGGCGCCGTTGTGCTTAAGGATGTTCCGCCCGACTCAACCGTGGTGGGCGTGCCGGCACATGTTGTTCGCCAAAACGGCAAAAAGGTTGATGTTAAACCTCTCGACCAGATTCATATACCCGACCCCGTTCAGCAAGAGATTGATAATATAAACCGAAAACTCAAAAAATTAGAGGAGCAAATAAAGGAGTAACCCCATGAAAATTTTTAACACTCTTACACGAAGCAAGGATGAACTTGTGCCTATTACCGAAGGCGAAGTAAAAATTTATGCTTGCGGTCCTACCGTTTATAACTATATTCACATAGGCAACGCACGTCCGCTTTGTGTGTTTGATGTATTGCGCCGCTACCTTGAATGGCGCGGCTACAAGGTAACCTTTGTTCAAAACTTTACCGACATTGACGATAAACTCATAAAAAAAGCAAACGAAGAGGGCATCACCGTGCCCGAGGTTGCAGAGCGTTTTATCAAAGAATTTTGGGTGGATGCAAAGGGGCTTAATGTGCGTGAGGCTACCGTTCACCCAAGAGCCACCGAAAATATTGATGAAATTCAAAGAATTATCGGCGAGCTTATAGAAAAGGGCTACGCCTACACCGCAGGCGGCGATGTATATTTTCGCTCTAAAAAATTTGAAGAATACGGCAAGCTTTCGCACCAGCCGCTCGAAGATTTAGAGGCCGGCGCACGAATTGCTACCGACGATATAAAAGAAGACCCGATGGACTTCTGCCTCTGGAAAGGTGCAAAGCCGGGCGAGCCGTTTTGGGCTTCGCCTTGGGGCGACGGCAGACCGGGCTGGCACATTGAATGCTCGGCAATGGCAGAAAAATATCTCGGCAAAACAATTGATATTCACTGCGGAGGTCTTGACCTTATATTCCCACACCACGAAAACGAGATTGCACAAAGCGAGTGCGCAAACGGCTGTGATTTTGCCCATTATTGGATGCACAACGGCTTTATAAATGTTGACAATCACAAAATGTCAAAGTCTTTGGGCAACTTCTTCACCGTTCGCGATGTTGCCGAAAAATACGGATACGAGCCCATACGCTATCTTATGATTTCGTCACAGTACCGCGGACCTATCAACTATTCGGTTGACATTATCGAGCAGGGCAAAAATGCGCTTGAACGCCTTTACACCTGCCGAAACAATATTGACTTTGCACTGCAAAGCGCCGCAGACGGCGGCGAGGTTCCCGCCTTTATTGAACAAAGAAAACAGGAATTTATTACCGCTATGGACGACGACCTTAACACAGCCGACGCTTTGGCGGCGGTGTTTACGCTTGTTCGTGACATAAACACGGTTATTGCAAACGGCGCGGGCAAGGACACGCTTAACGCCTGCGCGGCGGCTTTTGATGAGCTTACAGGTGTTTTGGGTTTGGTTTACAACCGCAAAACCGAGGCGCTTGACAGCGAAATAGAAGAGCTTATTGCAAAGCGTACCGAGGCGCGCAAGGCGCGTGACTTTAAAACCGCCGACCAAATACGCGACAGGCTTAAAGAAATGGGTATTATTCTTGAAGATACCCCACAGGGCGTAAAATGGACCAGAGCATAAAGTGCGAACCCATAGGAAACGGCAAATTCGTTTTTGTGTCACCGCACCATACCTTTGGCACGGACGCGGTTTTGCTGTCGAATTTTGCCAAGGCAAAACGCGGGGACAGACTTGTCGATTTGGGAACAGGCTGCGGAATAATAGCATTTTTAATGCTGCGTGACGGTATGTGCCGCACGGCGTACGGTGTTGATATATCGCCTGAGGCGATTGAGCTTGCAAAAAAGACAAAGTGTGATTACAAATTTGAAAATTTCACACCCGTCTTATCTGATTTGAAAGACTTAAAGGGAAAAGTGCCATTTGGATGTCACACGATTGTTACCTGCAATCCGCCTTATAAGGCACCGGGTGCGGGCATTAAAAATCCCGACGGGGTAAAAAGCGTTGCCCGACACGAAGTGGAATGTACCCTTGAAGAAATTATTGCCGTAGGTGCAAAACTTTTGCAAACGGGCGGCAGACTTTGCATGTGTCAACGCCCCGAGCGGCTTGCCGAGCTGATGGCGCTTATGCGTGAGTATAATGTAGAGCCGAAAAGATTTCGGCTTGTGTGTCAAAGGGCGGGTGAGCAACCTTGGCTTGTATTAGTTGAGGGCAAACGCTCTGCTAATACGGGGCTTGTTATAGAACCGCCGCTTTATGTTGAGGGTGAGAACGGCGAACTGTCGCCTGAAATGGTACAAATTTACGGAAGCTATAAGGAAGAGTATTTATAATGACGGGAAAACTGTATATAGTGGGCACTCCGATAGGCAATCTTGAAGATTTTTCGCCGCGCGGCAGACGAATTCTCGAACAGGTCGATTTTATAGCCGCCGAGGACACGCGCGTTACGGTAAAGCTGCTAAATCACTTGGGGATTTCAAAGCCCATGGTTGCTTACTTTGAGCATAATAAAAAAGAACGCGGCGTTACGGTTATCGACCGCATAAAAAACGGCGAAAACTGTGCAATAGTTACCGACGCGGGAATGCCCGCAATATCCGATCCGGGTGAAGATTTAATTCGCGAGTGCCATGAAAACGGCATAGCGGTTGAGTCGGTGCCGGGTCCTACCGCATTTGCCACGGCGCTTGCACTTTCGGGAATGCCGAGCGGCAGATTTTGCTTTGAGGGGTTTTTGTCGGTCAACAAGCCGTCAAGAAAGCAACACCTTGAGGAGGTAAAAAACGAACGGCGTACAATGATTTTTTATGAAGCGCCGCACAAGCTTGTAAAAACCCTTTCGGATATGCTTGAGGTTTTCGGCGACCGAAATATTGCAATAGTCCGTGAAATCACCAAAATACACGAAACGGTTATGCGTACAAGCTTTAGTGAAGCGCTGGAGTTTTACAGCCAAAACGAACCGCGCGGCGAGTATGTGCTTATAATAGAGGGCGCAAAGGAGCAAAGCTGTGCCTATACCGCAGAGCAGGCGGCCCAAATAGCAAAAAATCTTATTGCCGAGGGTCACTCGACCTCGTCTGCGGCACGAGAAGCGGCAAGAATTACAGGTGTAAAAAAGAGCGATATATATAAACTGACGGTGTCATAAAGGTGCAGAAAGGAATTAAAAAATGAACGAAGAAAAAGATTCTTACGGGGTTGACTTTAACGATAAGTATGAGGAAATTATCGCGGCAATGAGAAAGAAGCAAGAGGAAGAATATGTAGATATTGTGTCGGACTCAAGCCTTAAAAAAGAAACCTCGGGCAGATATAAAAAGAAAGAGCGCAACGGCTTCAAGCTTTGGTGGAAAAAACTTACAAAGGGTAAAAAAGCCGCCTTTATAAGCGCCGCAAGCATAATTTTGGTTATCGCGCTTTTTCTTTCGTGGTTCTTTATTTACTTCAGATACAATTATAATTCAATAACGGCAAACCCCGAAAAGCTCGGATTTTCGGGCGTTAAAGACAAGCATGTAATAAATATTGCGCTTTTCGGTGTTGACTCGCGCGATAAAACCGTTTTCAAAGGCAATACCGACAGTATTATGATTTTAAGCCTTAACACCGAAACAAAAAAGGTAAAAATCATATCGGTAATGCGCGACACCCTTGTGCCTATGGAATATGAGGGCAAATCATACTACGGTAAAATAAATTCCGCCTATGTAAAAGGTCCCGAGCATGCGATAAAAACTTTAAATCAGGCGTTTGATTTAGACATTAGTGAATATGCCACGGTTAACTTTTTCGGTATGACCGACATAATTGACGCCGTAGGCGGAATTACAGCTACAATAACCAAAGACGAGCTCACTTGGAAAGGCTATGACCACCCGAATCTCAATAACTGTATGGATGAAATATGCGCAGAAATGGGTCTTAACGCAAAAGACTATTACATTAAGTCTGAGGGCGAGCAAACCTTAAACGGCGTTCAGGCTGTGGCTTACGCCCGTGTGCGCAACTGCACAAGCGTGTGGGGCACGCGTGATGACTTCGGCAGAACCGACCGTCAGCGCCATGTTATGCAGCAGCTTTTCAATAAGGCTGTAACCATGAAAAAAACACAGTATGTAAGCCTTGCAAAGGCGCTTATCCCATGCAGTGAAACATCACTTTCATATACCGATATTTTAGGTCTTGCCACAAACATACTTTTAAGCTCGCCTACCTTCGAGCAGTACCGTCTGCCGCCTGCTGAATACCAAAGCGACTTTTTAATGACCGGTCCTTCGGGCTACGGCTCAATAATTTATTATGACCTCAATTATGCCGCAAAGCTTGTTAATGCGATTATATATGACGATGTAACCATGGAACAGTACATTACCGAACACGGCATAGACCGAAACGATTGGTATAGAGGATCCACCTCGTCAAACAACCGCAAGCCGTCGGCAACAACATCGCAAAACAGTCCCTCTTCATCGGAAAATACAACGGTAAGTCAGGAAACCCCGTCCGAAAACACGAGCTCGGCAAGTTCGCAACAGTCGACGCCAAGCGAGACTTCAAGTGAACCCGAACAGTCTACGCCGAGCGAGTCGTCAAGCGAGCCGGAACAGTCAAAGCCGTCCGATTCTTCAAGCCGCGATGAATCCTCGACATCGTCAACCGAGTCGGAGGACGAGCCCCAAACGCCCGACGAACCCGACGATAACACCGACAACACAACTCGGTAAAAGGAGCAAATGCTGTGAACGAGAAAAGCACAAACTGCGAAAGCTGCGCAAACTATGTATATGACGCCGACGGCGACGAATACTTTTGCGACTGCAATCTTGATGAAGATGAGATGGCGCGTTTTTTAACCTCGCAAACCTTTAATTGCCCCTATTATGATTTTTATGACGAGTACAAAATAGTACAAAAACAAAACTGAAAGGCGAAGAAAATGCTTAAAATTTATGCGCTTGCGGCGGCGGTTATAACCTTGCTGCTCGATATTCCGTTTGACATTTTCAAACAACCGTATTCTTGGTGGCTGGTGCCTGTTATATTGGTAGCGTGCTTTGTTGCGCTTGTAATATTGAATGCTGCGTTTTTGGCTTTAAATATAGCGATTGTTAATTTGAATAAGCCCGCCAAAGACAGTAATTTCTTCCGCCTTGTTGTAAAAGTCTTTTTGCAAACGGCGTTTTCGCTGCTTAGAATAAAGGTTCATACAAGCGGGCTTGAAAAAATACCGCAGGACGAGCCGTTTTTGCTGGTGTGCAACCATATACACGACCTTGATCCTGCCGTAATTTACTATGCGGTGCCCGATTCGCGGCTTGCCTTCATTGCAAAAAAAGAGGTGCGCGACCTGTTTCCCTTTATATATAAGGCTATATACAAATTAAGCGGACTGCCCATAGACCGTGAAAATAACCGCGAAGCCGCAAAAACAATAATTAACGCGGCGCGGCTTATTAAAAATAAAACAAATTCGGTGGCGGTTTTTCCCGAAGGGTATGTAAGCAAAAGCGGCGAGTTGCTGCCTATACGCAACGGCTCTTTGAAAATCGCAACAAAATCACAGTGCAAAATAGTTGTCTGCACGCTTTGGGGCACAAGAGATATACCTAAAAATCTTTTGCGCCGAAAAACCGATATATATTTTGATGTTTTGTCGGTTATCGACACGGCAGAGAACAGCCAAACATCCGATTTGGGTGAGGAAATACACGGTCTGATGGCGAAAAACTTAAATAAAGTTAAGTCGGGTTTAAACAGAACACAAAACAACACATCAAAAGAAAGTGTGAAAAAACTTTGAAAAAATTTGCTTTTTCTTTGCCTGAAAAATCAGCAAAAAAGGATTTTATTTTTAATATGTACGGCAGTATGTTGATGTCGTTTGTTTCGGTGTTTTTATTGGTTGCCGTAAGTCAAATTTTGGGTGAAGATGCTGCGGGTATTTTTTCAATTGCGTACTCAACGGCACAAATGTTTTATACCATAGGAGCATACGAGGTTCGAAACATTCAGGTTACCGACGCAAAGGGTGAGTTTGAATTTGCGGATTGCCTTGCTTTCAGAATGATTACTACAGCGGTAATGGTTGTTGTTTCGGAATGCTTTGTAATATTTAAAGGCTTCGATGCCGTTAAAAGCAGTGTAATAATGCTGCTTTGCGTTTATATGGCTTTTGTGAGTCTGTCAGAGGTTTTTCAAGGCAACGCGCATAAAAACGGATATTTATACATTTCGGGGTTTTCGCTCGGAACATCGGTATTGCTGGCATCGGTTGCATTTATAATAACGCTTATTGTTACTAAAAATTTAATAATTTCAATAATACCCATGATTGCCGTTATGTTCGTCTGGATATTTGCGTTTGACCTTCCTTTTACGGCGAATTTTGATAAACCGATACCCGAATTTCGCTTTAATAAAATTAAAAGTTTATTTTTGCACACTACGCCGCTTATTATTTCGGTGTTTGCAAACCAGTATTCGCTTAACTGCCCGAAGTATGCGATTGACAAATGCCTTACCGATTTAGACCAATCGCATTACGGTTATCTTGTTATGCCGGCATTTTGCATAAATCTTTTAAGCATGTTTGTTTTCAGGCCGAATATATTATTGCTTTCCAAAAAATGGAATGCGCGCGATTATAAAGGCTTTAATAAAATCAGTGCATTGCTTTTCGGTTGGATAGCGATTGCAACACTGATTGTTTTGGCGGGCGGATATTTTTTCGGCATCCCTATTCTTAATGTTTTGTACGGCACCGATCTTACTTCGAAAAAAATATGGCTTTTGGTTTTGCTTGTAGGCGGCGGCTTCAGCGCCGCGGCAACACTCGGCAGCATGATAGTGGCTGTAACACGAAAACAGAACTATGCGCTTGCGGCATACCTTGCGGCAACCGTTGCTGCAGTTGTGTTGCCGAACATACTGGTTAAAAATTACGGCTTTGCGGGAGCGCCTGTTTCTTATCTTCTTATAAATATTGTTTTATTTATTGCTCTTTTTGTCGTTCTTTTTGTTACGGTTTTTTCCAAGTCCTTGCACAAAGGCAAAACGCAAACAGATAAAAGCAACAACGGTTAACGCTTAATGAGTGGAGAGATTTGATGACGAACAGCAAAAAATACAGTATAATAACAGCCGCAATTGCCTATATAACAGCCTTAATTATTGCCGTAGCGGTGTTTATTCCGCCAAATGTCGGAAATATTTATAAGGAAAGCGGCAGTGCAAAGTACGAATTAACGGTTAAAGACGTAAAAAAGGTCGTACATTGCACATTGGGTGATGATGGCTCCTATGCAATACTTGAGCCTGATCCGCAAATCATATTTGATTTAAAAGGCGGGCAAATTGAATGTGTTAAACTAAACCTTGCCGATAGCTGCGCAAATGATGTTCCCTTTGATATATTTATTTCGAGTGACGGTGAAAAGTTTTCGAGCAATACCGCCTTCAGCGGAACTGTATTTGCCGGTCAAACAGAAACAGTCATAGATGTGCCCAAGGGTGATTACAGCCTTTTGCGTGTCGATATAGATTCAATCGAGGCAAGGTTCGGAAATATAGAAATATATGACAGACAACCCGATTTAATTCCGTATAAGCCCGATTATCCGGCGTTGAATTATATATTGACCGTTATTATTCCCGTAATAATTGCGGTTCTTGTGTGGCTCGTACAGAAGAAAACAAGATTTGTCGAAATAGCCGTATCTTGCATAAAAAGAAATAAATTTAAAATATTGGAGGGTGTCGTATTTTCGACCGTTGCAATTCTTGCTGCAGTGCTCATTGAACTGATAATTTCCATTACTGCCGCAAAAGGCTTGTTTAATGTATATCGGTGTATATTTATTGCCGGCATTTTGGAATTGGCAGTTGTTTTTGCGTTGGAATATAAAAATTTAAGGCAAAAACCCGAAAAGGTTTTTTTGCCTGTTGTGCTTATTTTAGGGCTTGTTATGCTTTTTGCATCACCTATAAAGCACATTTGTTGGGATTTAGATTCCCATTATAAATGGGCGATACAAAATTCTTTTTTCGGTACGGCGTATGAAACCGTGGCGGACCGTGAATTAGAATATGCCGGAGCGCGAAGCCTGATTAATGAAGATATGACCTCGGAAAGCTATCGAGCCGATTTGCGGTATTTTGAGCAGTCCGATAAAATATTGGCAGGAAAAACCGATGTAGAATTTTCGCTTGCACACCTGCCTACGGGAATTGTAATTGCCGTTGCGCGCCTTTTAGGGCTGGGCTTTGCCGCAAAATACAATCTCGGGCGTTTGATGTATCTTTTAATATATTCGTTTGTATGTTATTTTGCAATAAAAAGAATCAAAAGCGGCAAGATGATAATTTCGGTTATATGCCTGTTTCCAACAAATCTTTTTTTGGCAACCAACTTTGCTTATGATTGGTGGGTAACGGCCTTTACGGTGTTAGGAACAGCGTATTTTGTAAATGAACTCCAACATCCGAACAAGCCCGTTTCGGTTAAAGACACCGTGATTATGGGCTTGGCTTTTGCATTGGGCGCAATACCGAAGCTCGTGTATATTGTGCTTATGGGGATGACCTTGTTTATGCGCAAAAATTGGCAGTCGAAAGCGGCGAAAAAAAGGTATTATTTTACGCTCGTTTCAATATTTGCCGTCGTGTTTGTTATGTTTGTAATTAAATCTTTAACAACAATAGGCGGCGAAGGCGACCTGCGCGGCGGCAATGTAAACCCGACAGAACAGCTTGCGGGAATAATAAGCGCTCCTGCCGAATATGCTAAGCTTTTATTTAAGTTTTTAACAGATTATCTGTCTGTAAAAAAAATGAGCAGTTATATTTCCGATTTTGCTTACCTTGGTAAAGGTGTGCTTTGGATTATACCCGCGTGCCTTATTGTAATTACGGCACTGACCGATACTGACCGTAGCTTGAATTTTAAGATACCGCTGTATATGAAAATACTGTCGGTGGTTTTGTTTGTAGGTATGGCGGCCTTAATTGCTTCGGCACTGTATATTGCGTTTACACCTGTGGGTTACGATACGGTTAACGGATGTCAACCGAGATATATAATACCTCTGCTCGCACCTATTCTATTGCTTGTGGGCGGAAAACGGTTTGATTTAATTAAAAACAAATCGCTCTACAACGGATTTGTTTTAGTCGCTTCATCGGTTACGGTGCTTGTACAGACATATACACATATAATTACTAAAATGATATAACGGAGAGAAAGCATGAAGGTTTTAATAATTATTCCTGCCTATAATGAGGGCGAAAACATTGAACGGGTTGTTACAACAATAAAGCAAAACTGTCCGCAGTATGACTATCTTGTTATAAACGACGGCTCGCGTGATAACACCGAGGAAATATGTATAAAAAAAGGATATCACTTTGTGAGCCATCCTATAAATTTAGGGCTTGCCGCCGCAGTGCAAACAGGTATGATTTATGCCTATAAAAACGGTTATGACGCCGCAATTCAGTTTGACGGCGACGGCCAGCATGACCCGAATTATATTAAAAAAATGGCAGACGAAACAGAAAAGGGCTCTAACATAGTAATAGGCTCTCGCTTTGTGGATGAAAAAAAGCCCAAGTCGCTTCGAATGCTGGGCAGCAACCTTATACAGTTTGCAATCAAAATCACAACCGGCAAGACTATTAAGGATCCAACCTCTGGTATGCGTATGTTCGACTCCGAAATGATTAAAAAATTAGCCTTTGCCGCCGACTTGGGCCCCGAACCCGATACGGTAGCGTTGCTTGTAAGAGCAGGAGCTTCCGTCAAAGAAATTCAGGTGGAAATGCACGACCGCACGGCAGGGGAAAGTTACCTAAATTTTGCAAACTCCGTAAATTATATGCTTAGAATGTTTGCGTCAATTCTTGTACTTCAATGGTTCAGAAAGGAGTAAGAGTATGAAGGGATTATTTATAATTTTAATAATAGCGTGTGTTGTTACTCTGTTCTTTGTTATAAGAAAAATTAAAAAGTCACAGTTCAAAATAGGCGACACTCTTTATTGGCTGTTGTTTTGCCTGCTTCTTTTGGCAATGGGCATATTCCCGAAAGCTGTATCTTGGGTTTCGGATATTATAGGCTTTGAGTCGCCGTCAAACTTTATTTTTGTGGCTATAATATTCTTGCTCATTGTTAAAATGTTTTTACTTGACGCAAGACTTGCCAAGGTTGAAGACAAGCTTTGCAAGCTTGCCCAAAAATACGCGATAGATAACGAAACAAAAGAAATAGAATAATACACAGACAACCCCTCTTTCGAGGGGTTGTCTGTGTATGGGGATGAATATGGTGGGCGCCTTTGACTGCAGTGCAGAACTGTCAAGGCGTATTTAAAACCGCGCGGATACCAAGGGGACAGAGGTATCCTTCGCAGATTTTAACAAATTTTAAGCTGACTGTATTCGCGGGATTCGGGCTGATTTTTAAAAATCCGCACCTTATATTCAATATATTTTTCGGTTTCGTGCTTTCGCGAGTTTGCCGTTATTCCGGCATTTTGCATAGTGCAAAGCAGTTTTGAAAGACTGTTTGAAAACAGCTTAATATCACCGATGGCGGCTTTGCGTATAGGCTTTGCGACCTCTTGTGCTTCTGCCTGACAACTGACAATTTCTTTCGGATTTAAAATATCGTCTATAAGCTCCTCTGTTTGAGAAAGATTTAAATCCTCGGCGATAATTTTGTCAAGCACATCTTCGCGCTGTTCGGGCATAAGCCGCAAAAGCGCGCGGGCGTGCCGTTCGGTAAGGGACGCCGCACAAATACGGCTTTGTATTTCGGGGGACAGCTTAAGCAGTCTCAGCTTGTTGCTTACGGTAGAGGCGGAAAGTCCCAGCCTTGCGGCAACCTCCGACTGTGAAAAACCGAAATCGGTAATCAGACGGTTTATACCAATGGCCTCTTCAAAAAAGCCGAGATTACTGCGCTGCATATTTTCCGTAAGACTGTAAAATGCCGAGGTGGCTTCATCTGTGCGGTGAATTACACACGGTACTCGGCGCAGTCCCGCCATACGCGCGGCACGCAGACGGCGCTCGCCTGCTATAAGTATGTATTTACCGTCGTCACCCTTTCGCACGGTAAGGGGCTGTATTATTCCGCTTACCGAAATCGAGTCGGCAAGAATTTGAAGCTCATACCCGTCAAAAACCTTTCGCGGCTGATTGGGGCACGGAATAATATCATCGGGTCGCAGCATAAGTATTTTTTTCTCTGTTATTGTGTGCATATCAGTTTGACGGAATTAAAAACAAGTTGTGTTTTCTACCGTCTGTTCACCTCCTTGCAAGCATATTATCGCTTGTAAATTTCGGTTTGTAAAGTAAAAGCGGTCGTGCAAAAACGACATAAAAAAATTAAAAGCGCCTTTTAAGAGCGTTGACATAAGAAAACAAGCAAGAATCCAGTAAAATCAACGCTTTTAAGGGCAGCGGGCAAACAGGTTAGCTCAAAAATTGAATAACCAAGCGACAAAAGGGATGTTACCGCA
>ERZ780149.1803-NODE-1803-length-21704-cov-5.772830_pt1 | contig 21704 bp, 18 predicted proteins | sample MGYA00511367_ERZ780149 | MGnify/ENA primary metagenome ERZ780149 (study PRJEB29588, sample SAMEA2153852) | human gut metagenome | biome: human gut; feature: human-associated habitat; material: faeces | place: Denmark | collected 2008/2010 ... | reverse complement strand
GATCAACCCCGTCACCGACGAGGTTATCGTCACCGTCACCGAAAATGGCGCGACCGTGACCTACGACGGCAATGAGCACAGCGTCAAGGGCTACAAGTCCATGACGGCTGACAACAAGCTGTACGACGTGACCACGAGCGTCAAGACGACCGAAACCGCCGCGTGGACTGCGACTGGCACGGACGCGGGCGAATACCCCGTGGGCGTCGCCGCGGGCGATTTCGAGAACATCAATAAGAACTTCACGAACGTAGCGTTCGTGATCGTGGACGGCGTTCTGAAGATCAACCCGATCACGGAAAACACGATCACCATCACCGCCAACAGCGAAACCAAGGTGTATGACGGCACGCCGCTGACGGATGGTGGCTTCACCTTCACCGAGGGCGTGCTGGTGAAAGGCGACGTGCTGACGGCGGTTGTCGAAGGCAGCGCCACGAATGTGGGCGACCCGGGCGTGAACAAAGTTACGAGCTATGTGGTCACGCGCGGCAATAAGGACGTAACCGGCAACTACACCTTCACGGACAGCGTTGATGGCAAGCTGACCATCAACAAGCGCACCGTGACGCTGACCTCCGAGACGGCGAGCAAGGAATACGACGGCACGCCGCTGACGAAGCCGGTTGTCACTGTGGGCGGCGACGGCTTTGTGGACGGCGAGGTGTCCGATATCACGGCTAACGGCAGCGTGACCTTCGTGCATGAGGGCGAAGTGCCCAACGCCATCACCTACACCACCGGCGCGAACTACAAAGAGAGCAACTATACCATCTCCAAGAATGAAGGCAAGCTGTCCATCACCAAGCGCGGGGGCGAGGGCAAGACCATTACCGTCACCGCTGCTAACGGCGAAAAGGTTTACGACGGCACCCCGCTGACGGATAACAGATTCGACTACACCGAGGGCGTGCTGGTGGACGGCGACGTTCTGACGGCGGTTGTCGAGGGCAGCCAGACGGACGTCGGCAGCAGCGACAACAGCTTCACCTACGAGCTGAACGAGGGCACTCTTGCAGAGAACTACATCATCGAGACCGAGGAAGGCAAGCTCACCGTCACCAGCCCCGAGCAGCACATCGTCATCACCGCGAACAGCGCGGAGAAGACCTATGACGGCACTCCGCTCACCGACGATGGCTTCACCTACACCGACTTCGTTCTCGCCGAGGGCGACGTGCTTGAGGCAGTCGTCGAAGGCAGCCAGACCGACGCCGGCAGCAGCGTGAACGTCATCAAGTCCTACCGCGTCATGCGCGGCGATGAGGACGTCACCGCAAACTACATCTTTGACGACTCCGTTGACGGCACCCTGACCGTTACCAAGCGCAAGGTAACCCTCACCTCCGGCACCGCCTGCAAGATCTACGACGGCAAGTACCTCACCTGCAACAAGGTCGAGGTCGGCGGAGACGGCTTTGTTGAAGGCGAAGGCGCGACCTACGATGTGACTGGCAAGCGCAAGGACATCGGCTGGAGCTACAACGACTTCACCTACAAACTCAACGACAACACCAAGGCCGACAACTACGAGATCACCGTTGAGCGCGGCTTCCTGTACGTCAAGGATCAGGCTGAAAAGCCCAAGACCGGCGACAGCAGCGACCTTCTCCTCCTGCTTGCCCTCATGAGCATGAGCGGCGCAGGCGCAGCGGGCACTGTGTACCTCTACCGCAGAAAGCGCGAGGAGCAGGAATAAGCTCAAAATAGCAAAGCACTAAACTAAACGAATCCCCTCTGCAGTGATAAACTGCAGAGGGGATTTCAACTTATACAATTATATAAGCGCATAAGCGCGCCGCATCAAAATTCGGCGCTGTCCGATGCGGGCTGCGTTTGATTTTCAAATTAGTTCACATAATGTTGTATACGTAATATTATTTACATAAGCTTATATCAAGCTGCTCAAAAATACACATAAAAAGTGTCAAAAAGCCTTGAAAAATCAGCATTTTTAGCCGCTTGTGTTTTTCCTTTCTCTGTGTTAGCATAGATGACCCACGGATATTGAAAATGGAGGATCGGCGCGCTGCGCCGTTTTTTGATATGGACGAGCATAGGATTCAACGCAATGCAATAACCGAGGGCAGCATCCTCAAGCAGCTGATGAACTTCTTCTTCCCCGTTCTGCTCGGTATGCTGTTCCAGCAGCTGTATAACATGGCCGACGCGGTAATAGTCGGCCGCTTTGTCGGCAAAAATGCGCTCGCCGCCGTCGGCGGCTCCGCCTCACAGATACTGAACCTCATCATCGGTTTCTTCACCGGCCTGTGTTCCGGCGCTACGGTCATCATAGCGCAGTATTACGGCGCAAACGACGACGAGGACGTCAGCAAGGGTGTACAGACCGCCATAGTTTTTGCGGCCGTCTGCGGCGTTATAATGACCGTTGTTGGCATTGTGACCGCGCCGTGGCTCCTGCGCATTATGGATACTCCTGAGGAGACTATGGCCGACTCCGTGAGCTATATGCGCATCGTCTATATGGCGATGATCCCTGCTATGATCTACAACATGGGTTCGGCCATACTGCGCGCGGTCGGCGATTCGAAGCGCCCGCTGTATTTCCTCATCATCTGCTGCGTGCTCAATGTTGCGATGGATATCGTCGCCGTCGTCGTATTTGATCTGGCTGTTGAGGGCGTCGCCATTGCGACGAGCCTTGCCCAGCTAATCAGCGCCGTGCTCGTCTGCCGCAGCCTGATACGCAGCAAGCAGAGCTACCGGCTTGAGCTGAAAAATCTGCGCGTAGAGGGGCGCATGATGCGCCGCGCGGTGCATATCGGGCTTCCCGCAGGGCTTCAGTCCGTGCTCTACGCCATTTCAAACATGATAATCACAGCGTCCATCAACAAGTTCGGCACGGACACCGTCGCCGCGTGGGTCGCCGTGAACAAGCTCGACGCGTTCAACTGGATGGTTCTGAACGCGTACAGCATCTCGCTGATGACCTTTGTCGGTCAGAACTATGGTGCGGGGCTGTATGACCGAGCACGCGCCAGCCTGCGCGACTGCATGGCGCTCGGCATGATCACGACTTCGCTCCTCTCCGTGCTGTTCATGATGACCTGCCGCTTCTTCTTCGGCCTGTTCGTTGAGGACGAGACGGTCATGGTCATCGCGGTGCAGATACTCGGATTCATGGCACCGTGGTACTGGACGTACGCCCCGATCGAGATATTCGGCGGCGGCCTGCGCGGGCTTGGCGACACGCTGATACCCACGATCATCACCGCCGCGGGCATCTGCCTGACGCGCGTCATCTGGATATACACCGCCGTCCCGCGCTGGCACAGCATCAGCACCGTCGCGCTCAGCTATCCGCTGACCTGGGGACTGACCGCCGTTGCGTTCGTGATATACTACTTCGGTTTCGTACGCAAGCGTCTTATGAGGGCTAACGATGGAAAATGAACTTATATGCCTGTGTGACCGTCCGGAGCTTATTGAGACGGCGGCGCAGTGGTTCCACAAGAAATGGGGTGTGCCGCTGGCGGCATATCTTGAGAGCATGAATGACAGCCTCACGGCGAGCGCTGTCCCACGCTGGTATGTGATGCTCGGCGGCAACGGCGAGATAATCGGCGGGCTGGGCGTTCTACTGCATGGCAACCGGCGACGGCGAGGAAACGCCGAGCAGAATGTACGTACATAAGAACACCGACAAGCATTGAGCTTGCCGGTGTTCTTTTACACTATGTAATAAGCGGAGTTGAAAATCGATTTGTAATTTTTTCTCCCTCAGTCGGCTGCGCCGACAGCTTCCCCATCAGAGGAAGCCAAAAATGTCTGCTTAGCTCACGTGATAAATAAGAAAACAGCCGGAGCAAATGCTCCGGCTGTTCAAAACAAATGAATTACTCGTTGATGCCGATGACAACACCGGAACCGACGGTACGGCCACCCTCACGGATAGCGAAACGCAGACCGGTTTCGATTGCGATCGGGGTGATCAGCTCGACGTCCATGTCGACGTTGTCGCCGGGCATGCACATCTCAACGCCTTCGGGCAGGGAGATGACGCCGGTAACGTCGGTGGTACGGAAGTAGAACTGAGGACGGTAGTTGTTGAAGAACGGGGTGTGACGGCCGCCTTCGTCCTTGGACAGAACGTAGACCTGACCCTTGAACTTGGTGTGGGGGTGAATGGACTTGGGAGCAGCCAGAACCTGACCACGCTCAACAGCCTTCTTGTCGATACCACGGAGCAGGCAGCCGACGTTGTCGCCAGCCTCTGCGTACTCGAGGGTCTTGTGGAACATCTCGGTACCGGTAACGGTGGTCTCGGTGGACTCGTCCTTCAGACCAACGATCTCGACCTTGTCGCCGATCTTGACGCGGCCACGCTCAACACGACCGGTAACAACAGTGCCACGGCCGGAGATGGTGAAGACGTCCTCGATGGGCATAAGGAAGGGCATGTCGGCCTTACGGTCGGGAGTGGGGATCCAGGTGTCAACAGCTTCCATGAGGTTCTTGATGCACTCGAACTCAGGAGCGTTGGGATCGTTGGACTCGGAAACGAGAGCGTTCAGAGCGGAACCACGGATGATCGGGGTGTCATCTCCAGGGAAGCCGTAGAAGTCGAGCAGCTCGCGGACTTCCATCTCGACGAGCTCGAGGAGCTCTTCGTCGTCGACCTGGTCGCACTTGTTCAGGAAGACGAGGACGGAAGGAACGTTAACCTGACGGGCGAGCAGAAGGTGCTCACGAGTCTGAGCCATGGGGCCGTCGGAAGCAGCGATAACGAGGATAGCGCCGTCCATCTGAGCAGCACCGGTGATCATGTTCTTGATATAGTCGGCGTGGCCCGGGCAGTCAACGTGGGCGTAGTGGCGGCCCTGGATCTGAACGCCGTCTTCGCCGGTCTTGTAGTTGTGGCCGATGCGGTCTTCGGTCTGGTACTCAACGTGTGCGGTGTTGATGGTGATACCACGCTCACGCTCTTCAGGAGCCTTGTCGATGGAAGAGTAGTCAGTGTACTCTGCGCCGCCCTGCATAGCAAGGTACTTGGTGATGGCAGCGGTAAGAGTGGTCTTGCCGTGGTCGATGTGGCCGATGGTGCCGATGTTGCAATGGGGCTTGCTTCTGTTGTACATCTGTTTTGCCATTAGAATATCCTCCTAAATTATTGATTTATCAAACATTGTTCTCGAAACCCGCGCGTGATTTAACGAGGGCTTCCTGCAAATTCTTGGGCAGCGTAACGAAGTGGCTGGGCTCCATGCTGTAGGTAGCTCTGCCCTGAGTCTTGCTGCGCAGGTCGGTAGCATAGCCGAACATCGTGGAAAGCGGAACGTTGCACTCGATGGTAGCGGTGCCGTTTCTGATGTCGGTGCCTACTATCTGGCCGCGTCTGGCGTTGATATCGCCCATAACGTCTCCCATGTATTCATCGGGAGCGGTGACAACCACCTTCATTATAGGCTCAAGCAACGTCGGACCTGCCTTCAGGCATGCTTCCTTGAAAGCCATGCTGCCGCAGATCTTGAACGCCATTTCCGAAGAGTCGACCTCGTGGTAAGAACCGTCAAGCACGGTGCACTTAACGTCAACGACCTGGTATCCGGCGAGAACACCGGAGAGCATTGCGCCCTGAATACCCTGATCGATGCACGGGATAAACTCCTTCGGGATTGCGCCGCCTGTCACCTTATTGATGAACTCGTAGCCCTTGCCGGACTCGTTAGGTTCAATCATAAGCTTGACATGCGCGAACTGGCCTTTACCGCCCGTCTGGCGCGCGTAGCGGGTATCGACCGTGGCGGCCTTCGTAATGGTCTCCTTGTAGGAAACCTGAGGCTTGCCGACATTGGCCTCAACCTTGAATTCGCGCAGCAGTCTGTCGACGATAATCTCAAGATGAAGCTCACCCATACCGGCAATGATGGTTTGTCCCGTCTCTTCGTCCGTATAGGTCTTAAAGGTGGGATCCTCCTCTGCCAGCTTCTGGAGAGCGATAGCCATTTTTTCCTGGCCGGCCTTCGTCTTGGGCTCGATAGCCACGCGGATGACCGGATCCGGGAATTCCATGGACTCAAGGATGATAGGATTCTTTTCGTCACAGAGCGTGTCGCCGGTGGTGGTGTTTTTAAGGCCGACGGCGGCGGCGATATCGCCGGAATAAACCTGATCGATATCCTCTCTGTGGTTGGCGTGCATACGCAGGATGCGGCCAAGACGCTCACGCTGTCCCTTGGTGGAATTCATGACGGTCTTACCGGTCTCCACAGAGCCTGAGTAGACGCGGAAAAAGCTCAATCTTCCCACATAGGGGTCGGACATGATCTTGAAGGCAAGAGCGGAGAACGGCGCGTTATCATCAGCCTCTCTCGTTTCTTCCTCGTCGGTCTTGGGGTTGACACCCTCGATAGCCGGAACATCCAGCGGCGAAGGCATGTAGTCAACGATTGCATCCAGCAGCTTCTGTACGCCCTTGTTTTTATAAGAAGTGCCGCAGGTCACGGGAACCATCTTCACCGCGACGGTGGCTTTTCTTATCGCAGCGCGGATCTTATCCGCGGGGACGTCCTCGCCTTCGAGATACATTTCCATGATCTCGTCGTCGAAGTCGGATACTGCCGCAAGGAGCTTATCACGATACTCCTCAGCAAGCTCTCTCATGTTCTCAGGGATCTCCTCTGTGACCATCTGCTTGCCAAGATCATCGAGATACACGTCAGCGTTCATATCCACGAGATCGACGATGCCCTCGAAGCTGTCCTCGCTGCCGATGGGGAGCTGGATGGGAACGGCGTTGCACTTCAGTCTCTCATGCACCATATCGAGCACATGATAGAAGTCCGCGCCCATGATGTCCATCTTATTGACGTAAATCATGCGGGGGACGTGATAGTGGTCAGCCTGTCTCCAAACAGTCTCGGACTGAGGCTCAACACCGCCCTTGGCGCACAGAACCGTCACGCATCCGTCCAGCACTCGCAGGGAACGCTCGACCTCTGCGGTAAAGTCGACGTGACCCGGGGTGTCGATGATGTTGATGCGGGTTCCGTTCCAGAAACAGGTGGTAGCGGCAGAGGTGATGGTTATGCCACGCTCCTGCTCCTGCTCCATCCAGTCCATGGTGGCGGTACCCTCATGGGTCTCACCGAGCTTGTAGTTGACACCGGTGTAGAACAGAATACGTTCCGTAGTCGTGGTCTTACCAGCATCGATATGAGCCATGATACCGATATTTCTCGTTTTCTCAAGTGAATATTGTCTGGGCATTTGAAACTCCTGAAGGGATTACCATCTGAAATGCGCGAAAGCCTTGTTGGCTTCTGCGTTCTTGTGCATATCCTCGCGCTTCTTGACGGATGCGCCAAGGTTGTTGCATGCGTCCATGATCTCGCCTGCGAGGCGCTCTTTCATGGTCTTCTCGCTGCGCTTGCGGGAGTAATCCACGAGCCAGCGCAGAGCCAGAGTCTGGCGACGGGCAGGACGGACTTCGATAGGCACCTGATAGGTGGCGCCGCCGACACGGCGAGCCTTGACTTCGAGCTGGGGCATGATGTTGTTCATCGCCTCGGTGAAAGCGTCAAGCGGCTCCTTGCCGGTCTTTTCCTTGATGATGTCAAAAGCATCGTAAACGACCTTCTGAGCAACACCTTTCTTGCCGTCGAGCATAACGCCGTTGATGAGCTTGGTCACCAGAACGCTGTTATACATAGGATCAGGCAAAATTTCTCTTTTGGGAACATTACCTCTTCTGGGCACGTTGCTTCCCTCCTTCATTAAAAAATGGAATCACAGGTACTCGAATACTTACAAGTATCCGTTTGCGCCCTGAGGTTTATCCACATTTATATAGATAAACGGCAGGGCAGAAAATTGCCGCTGCGTTTGAAATTACTTTTTCTTAGCAGCTTTGGGCTTCTTGGCGCCGTACTTGGAGCGAGCCTGCATACGTCCGTTGACGCCCTGAGCATCGAGGGTACCGCGGATGATGTGGTAACGCACACCAGGGAGGTCCTTGACACGGCCGCCGCGGATCATGACGACGGAGTGCTCCTGCAGGTTATGGCCGATACCGGGGATGTACGCGGTAACTTCGTAGCCATTGGTCAGGCGCACACGGGCGATCTTACGCAGTGCGGAGTTCGGCTTCTTGGGAGTAGAGGTACGGACTGCGGTGCAGACGCCTCTCTTCTGCGGAGCGCTCAGGTCGGTCTCCTTGTTCTTCAGGGTATTCAGACCCTTCTGCATTGCAGGAGAGGTGGACTTGTAGGTGACTTTCTCTCTGCCCTTTCTAACGAGCTGGTTAAAAGTAGGCATTGTGTTCCTCCTTTCTTCGGATGATAAAGATGATAAAATTTATAAAAAAGCTTGATAAAATCAGGCTTTTTTATCAAATTTGGCAAATGGGCGCAATAAGGGCGTACCACCGCCATACAAATTGGAATTGTAGCATATTCCACAAAATTAGTCAAGGATTTTTGTGTAGAAAATTTTCTGATTTCAGGTATATTCTCCCCTCCCGCAGCGTAGAGAACCCCCGACCCGTCAAAGCCGTCGGGTCGGGGGCAGCAGCTTATTCACTTACTATCTTATAATACACCTTCGCCGTGCGCATATACACGAGCGCGTATATCAGCGCAAAGCCAGCGAAGCTGCCGACCGTGCACCACATCGCAAGCTGCACGTTCATCAGGCCGAAGAGCTGAAGCATCAGCTTCACAAGGCTGAAGTCAAAGGCGACGTGTACCGCCGCGACAACAAGCGGCGCAAAGAACACGATGAGCACCTGCTTATTTATGCTGCTGCGTACCTCCTCCTTTTGCAGACCCACCTGCTGCATAATCCGGTAGCGCTCACGATCCTCATAGCCCTCTGATATCTGCTTATAGTAGATTATCAGCACCATCGCCATCATAAAAATGATCCCGAGGAACACGCCGAGGAACAGGAACGCACCGTTCATCGAATAAAACTCCTCCGCGTTTTCGGTCTTTTCGTTGACGTAGTACAGATCCCATTCAATGTCGCCGTCGATATTGGAGCTGATAGTATCCCAGTCTGACAGAGCCGCGCCGCATTCGCGCTTCTGCTCCTCCGTACCGTCCGCATCAATACACACGCTGCAGTCCATCTTCCATGCACTGCGCTCTCCGCCGTATGTGTTCTCGATAAGCTGCCACACGTCATGCAGCACTGCCATATCCGGGAAAATAAGGTACCTTATATCTATCAGCATCACGACATATTCGCCTATTTTAAAGTCGCTGTCCGGCTCGACCGTCTTGAACTCGCAGCGCTCAACATTCCCGTCGTCGTCAAATATTGAAAGCGTCAGCTTATCATAGCGTGTGTCTCCGCCGACATACATCACCTCGTCCTTATCAAGCGTCAGCTTCTTGCCGCTCAGCGCCTCGTAGTCTGCCGAGGTGAGCATAACTATGCGTGCCTGCCGCTCCCCGGTGGCATTTGTAAGCTCGCTGCCGTTATCGGTCATCCAAAGCGGCAGCGTGGAATAGCTCCATACCCTCGTAGGCTCAAGTCCATGCGCGCGGATAACCTTCGTCATGCCGTCACTTATCGTTTCGGTGTCAAATTTTTCGTCAACCGAATACTTGAATATGCCGATAAGATCGGCAGGATAGCGCATTTGAATGGCTTCCTCCGTGCCGAGATACAGAGACAGCGTTGCGGATATCATGACCAGAACCATGGTGGAAAGAATGCAGATGTTCGCAAGACCTACGGCGTTGCGGTTCATGCGGTGCAGCATCCCGGACACGCCGATGAAGTTGCTAGTTTTATAATAGAAGTTTTTGTTCTTTCTCAGCGCCTTGAGTATAACTATGCTCACCGCCGAAAACAGGCAGTAGGTGCCGATGATGACGAGAACCACGGCGATGAAATATATTGCAATCGCGCTCATCGCGTCCTTGGTTTCTATTGCTAAATAATAGCCGGCGCCGAGGGTAAGCACGCCGATAACTGCAAGCAGCCACTTGCTTTTCGGCTCACGCTCGCCGGTATTCTGCCCGTGCAGCAGCTCAACGGGGCGCTGAAAATGCAGGCGGCGCAGGTTGTTGACAAGCGTCAGCGCGATTATGCCCGCGAAAAGTATCATCGTCATGACAATGCCCTTGCCGGAGATGTAGAACTCGAAGCTCACGTCAAAGCGCATCATGCGCTCTACCGCCATCATCACAAGCTTTTGCAGCAACATGCCGAGCGGGATGCCGATAACTATGCCGCACAGCCACGTATAAAGCGATTCCCAGCACAGCACGGCGCCGATGCTGCTCTTGCCCATACCGAGAATGTTATACAAGCCAAGCTCCTTGCTGCGCCGCTTCATCAGGAAGCTGTTTGTGTATGACAGGAATATCAGCACAAACACCGCAAGCACAACTCTGCCAAGCGACATGAACATCGTAAGGAAGTCATACCGCGGCCTTTGCGCCAGGCCGCCGTAATATGACATGGTCGTCATTATATAAAATGCCGCCGCGCTGGCAACCACAGTCAGCAAATACGGGAAATAGAACTTGCCGTTTTTTATTATATTTTGCCCTGCAAGCTTGGGGTAAAAGAGCTTATTCATCGCGGCCGCCTTTCTGGAGGAGCTTCAGCGTGTCGGATATCTTGGCGTACATATCCTCCTCGTCCATCTCGCCGCGGTATATCTGGTGGAACACCTCGCCGTCCTTGATAAACATGACGCGCTTTGCGTGGGAGGCGGCCTTGGTCGAGTGCGTGACCATGAGGATGGTCTGCCCCTCGTGATTTATCTGCTCGAACAGGCGCAGGAGCTGATCGGTCGCCTTGGAGTCGAGCGCGCCGGTCGGCTCATCGGCGAGGATGAGCTGCGGGTTTGTGATGAGCGCGCGGGCGACGGCGGTGCGCTGCTTCTGTCCGCCGGACACCTCATAGGGGTACTTTTGCAGAATATCGCGTATGCCGAGCTTTACCGCAATAGGATCGAGCGCGCGGCTCATCTCGTCGTACTTCTTGCCTGAGAGCACCAGCGGCAGGAAGATATTGTCCTGAATAGAAAAGGTGTCGAGCAGATTAAAATCCTGAAACACGAAGCCCAGATTGTCACGGCGGAAGGCGGATATCTCCTTCTCCTTTATATCGACGATGTTGCGTCCGTTGAGCAGGACTTGTCCGGAGCTCGGCTTATCGAGCGAAGCGAGGATATTCAGAAGCGTCGTCTTGCCGCTGCCGCTCTCGCCCATGATGGCGACGTATTCGCCCTTCTCGACCGAGAAGCTGACGTTTGAAAGCGCCTGCACGCTGTTGCCGCCGAAGCGGGAGGTATAGATTTTCTTCAGATTTTTTACTTCGAGAATAGGCATTGTCATTTCTCCTTGCAGTATTTACTGCCGCACATCGCGGCGCATGCGGAGTACACGGCTCCGCAGGGGTCGGAGACGCCGTACAGTATGCTTGCTCCCAGCATAAGTTCTCCAAGCCCGCTGTCGTTTTTGATGATGCCGTCGATCTTGTCAAGCCAATTTGTTTTTTCAGTCTTTTTCATCTCGCTGACCCCTTTCCTTGGTTTACGCATGTATTTTACCGCGCGGAGACAGCGTCTGCCATAGCTTTGCCTTACAAATACAGCCCCTAAGCTTACATTCTTGTAAGAATAGGGGCTGTAGGTGACAATTATCAGTCCGAATGTGCGTTGTCGTATATCGCCTTTATCTCCGGCGGAAGCTTGTCCGGTATCATCTCGTGCAGCGCGTCCTCGCCGCCGTCGGCCATCGCCCGCTCATAATACCAGCACTTGAAGCGCAGCATGTCCAGCGTTTTCTCAAGCCGGCTCATCTCGGCCTTCACCGTCTCCAGCTGGTGCTCGAACAGCTCATGGCGCTGCGGGTATGTGCCGCTCCCCTCCGCGCACCACTGCATGAACTGCTTTATCTCCTTTATCTCCAGCCCCGATCTTTTCAGGCACTCGATAACGCGCAGCGCCTCCAGCTCGCGCTCGCTGAAGCGGCGGATGCCGGAGCTTCGCTCCATCTGTGGGAACAGCCCCTCTTTATCATAATATCTCAGCGTGGATATCGGGAGCGAGAACATCTCCGATACCTGACCTATCGTATACATATTTGTTTCCTCTGTTAACAAAAATTTTTCCTTTTGCATCTTGACCTAAAGTCAGCTTTAGGGTATATAATAATTATAGCACGGGGACAGAGACGCTGTCAACCGATACTAATATCAACCGATACATACGGAGGATAATATGTCCAAAAAGGTTCTTGTTATAAGCTCCAGCCTGCGCCCGAACAGCAATTCCAACGCGCTGGCGGATGCATTCGCCGAGGGCGCCGCGTCCGCGGGGAACGAGGTAGAGAAAATTTCCCTGCGCGGGAAGAACATCGGCTTCTGCCGCGGATGTCTCGCATGTCAGAAGCTCGGCCATTGCGTGATAAACGACGATGCGCCGGAGATAACCGAAAAGATGCTGCACGCGGACGTGCTCGTTTTCGCAACGCCGATCTATTATTATGAGATGAGCGGCCAGCTCAAGACCCTGCTCGACCGCGCAAACTCCCTCTTTGCAAGCGATTACGCGTTCAGAGACGCGTACTTCCTCTCCACCGCCATGGACGATGAGCCGGGCACCGACGAGCGCGCCGTACACGGCTTCGAGGGCTGGGTCGTATGCTATGAAAACTGCCGCCTTGCGGGCACGGTGTTCGCCGGCGGCGTGGACGGCGCGGGCGAGATCGCAGGTCATCCCGCTCTGGAAAAGGCGCGCGCAATGGGCGCCGCGATAAAATAATTTTTCAGGAGGAATTCATCATGGTAAAACAGACTACGGGCAGAGATGCTCTGAATGATTTTGCGCCGAAATTCGCCGAGCTGAACGACGATGTGCTCTTCGGCGAGGTGTGGTCGCGCGAGGACTGCCGCAACGAGTGGTGCGAGCCTGTCAGCGACACAGAGTATAACGCGCTGTAAGATATAGTTAAGCAACCGTTCACTCAGACAACACCCAGACAACAGCATCAGAAGAGCGGGGACTCTGAACCGAGTCCCCGCCCTTCTGCGTTTTTCTTATTTACTTCTTCGCAAGCTTTTCGGACAGCTTGTCAACTATCTTTCTGAGGTTGAAGCCGACAGCGCCGCCTATCGCCGCGCCGATAACAAAGAACAGCTTATGATAGCGGCGGCGAACCTTCTTGATAATGACCACAGGCGTATTCTTCTTTTTCTTGAAAAGCTTCATAGCACTTTCTCCTTTTTATATTTAATTTTAGAAATCCATGACCATACGCGCGCTTTCCTCTTCCGACAGCTCCGTCACTCTCGTGTCAAGCACACGGTACACCCTGCTGCACATGCTCAGTACGCTGGGGCGGTGCGTCGTGACGATGCAGGTCTTATCCGGGCAGTGCTCCAATATGCTGCGCAGCACCTGCCGCTCGGTCGCAACGTCCAGCGCGCTTGTCGCCTCGTCCATGAGGAGTATCGGAGCGTCACGCAGGATCGCGCGCGCAATTGCGATGCGCTGCGCCTGACCTTCCGACAGGCCGCGCCCGCGCTCGCCCACGGGGCTGTTTATTCCCTGCGGCATCTTCTCCACGAAGTCCCATGCCGAAGCCGCCTTCAGCGCCGCGACGAGCTGCTCGTCGCTCGCGTCCTGCCGCACGATACGCAGGTTATCCGCGATAGTGCCGGAAAAAACGGTGTTCCCCTGCGGGACATACGAAAACAGGCACCTGGTATCCGCCGAGAGCGGCACCTCGCCGTCCTTGCCGACGAGCCGCGCCGTGCCCCCGTCAGGATGCACAAGGCCGAGGAGCATGCGGATAAGCGTGGTCTTTCCCTCGCCGGAGGGGCCGACCAGCGCGACGATCTCGCCGGGCGCAGCCTCAAAGCCGGAGCCGCTTATTATCTTCGTCCCCGCGGTATACGAGAAATCTATATTCTCAAGCTTCAGCGCGTATGCGCCGCCGTGGGGCTGTTCCCCGCCGCGCGGCTCCTTTCTCAGCTCTGCAAGCTCCCTGATGCGCCGTGCGGCGACGGAGCTTGTCATTGCCGAGGGAAGCATGCCCACAAGGCCGGAAAACGCGCTGCTCAGGCTCGCCCGCTGCTGGAGAAACAGCGTCATCGTGCCGAAGTTTATATATCCGCCCCACAGCCGCCACAGGCAGTATGCAAAGGCGATGAACTCCACAAGCTTTCCAAGCGCGGAGAGCCACGCCTTCGTGCGGATGCTGAACGAGTTATACCCCAGTGCAACGTCCTTATACTTTCCCTGCCAGCCGCGCAGACGATCCTTCGTGTCGTCCTCCGCGTCAAAGCCCTTTATCGTGTCGATATTATAGAACACCTCGACCTGAAAGGCCGACAGCTCACTCATAGTCTCGCGCGTCTTATTGCTGTATCCGCGCATCCGACGCATGAGCGGGCGCGAGGAAAACAGCAGCACCGGCGCGCTCGCAAACGCGATGAGCGCCATGACAGGGTCATAGTACATTATCACGCAGAACGTGGCGATAAAGCTGAAGAGATATATCACAAGGTTCGGTATCCAGCATATCGCGTTTGACGCGACTGTGCTGACATCGGAGGTGAAGCGGTTGAGTATGTCACCGCTCTTGAACCGGCTCAGCTCCATCCATTCGGAGTCGAGCAGGCAGCCGAAAACATCGGCCTGAATGTCGTTATTGATATCAACGCTGAGCTTTGCCGACACCCAGGACGACAGGCTTGAAAAGCCTATGCTCAGCGCCGCGCCCGCGACCATTATCACTGCGACTATCCAGAGTCTGCTGGAATCGAAGCCCGTGATGATGTCGATGACATATTTGCTCGCGACGCTCGAGGCAAGCCCCGTCGCGCTGCACAGCAGGCCGAGCAGAGTATAGAGCGCTATGCGCCCCTTATACGGCTTTGCGTAGCGCATGATCCATTTCCAGTCGGCGTACATGCCGCGGAAGCTGCCGTCACGGATGCCCTCCAGCAGCATCCCCAGAGACTCCGAGTGAAGCGGAGCGCTATTCTTTTTTTCGCTGCCCTGATCCATCCGATTCTCCACGAAAACTCTTGATAATGCGCATCACTGCGCTGCCGCTGCGAAGCAGCAGCGGCCTTACGGCAAAGCTGTCCACCCAGAAGCCGCTGAAAAAGTCCCAGCATCTATCACCCGGGGCGATCAGCTTCCCGTCCCGCTCGGCCTCGACGACGCGCGCAAACACCGCTTCCCGCGGCACGCCGCACTCCATGACGCACTGCGCGTCGCCGGAGATGTCAAGGCTGCCGTCGGGATTCACGCGGCACACGCGGTGCATGATATACTGGCCGTTCGGGCGCGTATAGAACACGATGTCGCCCTTTTTTATCTCCGAATCCGGAGCCGCGAAGAATACGGTGTCCCGCCCGTGCTTCAGGAACGGACTCATGCTGTTTCCCGCCACGCGGACCGAGACGCGGTGTCCCTGCCCGATAAGCTCCCGCAGCATGCCCATATACTCCGCCGTGTCAACCTCCCTGCTCATGCTCAGTCTCCGGCCTTGTCCCTGCCGTAGCCGTACTTTTTATATCCGGTCTTACCGTAGCCGTATTTACCGTAGCCATACTGGCCGTAGCCGTATCTCTTGGAATGGCTCACCGCCGGAGTATCGTTCAGCACGCAGCCGGTGAGCTTCGCCTTCTGGTCGGCAAGCTCCTGCATGGAGTCCACTATCTGGTTGCGCGAGGCGTAATCGTGCCGCACGACGTACACTATCGCGTCCGCGCAGCGGCAGATGAACTTCGCGTCGGAGATTATCCCGCAGGGCGGCGTATCGAGAACGATGTAGTCATAGTCCGGACGCAGCCGCTCTATCAGCTGCTCCAGCTTATGCGCGTTCATCGGCGGGCGGCGCTTTGCCGCCGCGCTGCATATCACCTCAAGGCTGCTCCCCGGCACGGGAGAGAGCATCGAAGCAACATCTATATTGCTGTCCGTCATATATTCTGGCAGGCCGGGGCGCGTATCGTTCACGCCGACGGCCGCCTTCGTATCCTGCTTTCTGAGGTCGGTGTCGATAAGCACCGTCCGCAGGCCGGAGCTTGCCAGCGACAGGGCGAGATTTGCGGAAATGGTGGTCTTGCCCTCGCCTGGGAGCGTGCTCGTGACTAGGATTACCTGCGCGCCCGGCTCCGTCATCGTGCGCAGCAGCTTTATGCGCAGGCCGCGCATGGCCTCGACAAAGTCTGGGTCGACGCCTGCGTGGGTCAGTGAGATCATGCCCTTCCCGCTCCGGCGCTTCTTCGCCGAGGTGCGCGCGACGCTCGCCAGTATCGGCACGTTCGCCGAAGCCTTGAGGTCTGCTGCACTGAATATCGTCTTGCGCATCATGGCGAGCACGAGCGCCGCAAGGCAGCTCAGGCCGAGGCCGAGTATGCCGCCCTTGACCGCCGAGCCTTTCCATGAAAAGCTGTTGTACGGCGCGGTTGGCACCGTCGGTTCGCTCTTCATGATGACCTGCGAATAGTCCACCATATAGAGCGCCACGCGCGGATAGCTCGCTATCACGGCCTCGAGAATATCATATGCGTCCTGCGGGTCAGAGCTGGTGACAGTGAGTACGAAGAGGTTCGTATCCGCGACGGCCTCCGCCCTTATGCTGCCGTTTATATAGCTCACGCCCAGCTCGTTTCGCACAAGCTCGTTCATAACGTCGGTTCCCAGCATATACGGGAAAGCTGCGGCGAGCTGCTTTGCCGCCTCGTTATCGTAGTAGTAGCTGTAAGAGAGGATATCGTCCGACGAATAGCCGGAGCTGACGGTGAACATGGCACGCGACTGATACATCGGCGTATAGTTCATCTTCGCGCGCACCGCGAACAGCGCCGCGAAGGCCGCCGTCACGATTATCGCCGGAAGCCACAGCTTTTTAAGCTCTCTGAAAAAGCGCGAGAGCAGCTCAGATATATCTATATAGTTATAGTTTTGATTCTTATCTGCTTCCACGTTTTTAACCATTCATCCTGCCGTCCGCAGAGCCGGCCTCTTTTTTATAATTGCCGTAATATCCGTACTTCTTTCCATAGCCGTAGCCGCGGCCGTATCCGTAACCGTAACCGTAGCCGCTGCTGCCGCGCATATCGTTGAGCACGCAGCCGAGGAAATGCGCGCTGCTGTTATTGAGCGCGTCGACGCAGTCGTTTATATCCGCCGCGGGGATGGTGTCCTGCCGGACGACGAGCATCGACTGATCGGCCATGTCGCACAGCAACTCCGCATCAGGGAACATGCCCATTGGCGGCGTATCTATCACGACAAAGTCGAGCCTGCGCAGGCGCTCGATGCTGCGGCGCATCGTCTCCGACGAAAGAAGCTCCGTGCAGCGCTCGTCGCTGTACTGCGAGAAGAGCATCATGACGTTCGTATCCACGTCGTACTTGGCGCAGGTGTTTAGCGCCTCGACGGAGAACGGCTTTGCAAGCATCTTGTTGAACGGCAGCGGACTGCTCCAGCGCCCGCCGAACAGCTCCGTCTGGCTGGGGTTGCGGAGGTCGGCGTCTATAAGCGCGACCTTGTAGCCGCGCGACGCGAGGCTTATCGCAATATTCGCCGCGACCGTGGACTTGCCCTCGTTCGCGCCGACACTCGTGACGAGCACGATTCCGCCGCCCTTTTCGCGCTTTTCGTGCTCGATCCTCGAGCACAGGGAATTTATCTGTTCGGTGTACGCAAGGCTGACCGCGGGGGAATTTATGAGTATCGCGCCCGCTCCCCTGCGCTTTTTCTTTCTTGCGCCCTTTTCATGCCCCAGCATTGCGATGACCGGCGCGTCTATCAGGCTCTTCGCGCCGCTGCGGGTCTGCACCGTCTCGCTCATGACGGATATCGCGACTATCGCCGCCGCCATCAGCACCGCGCCTATCAGCGCCGCCTTCATCGCGGTGCGCCGGACGTTCATCGAATTTACGGGCGAGGAGGAGACTCGCGGCTCCTGTATCACCTGCGCGACGATATTGCCGGATATATAATCGGAGATCGTATCGAAATTATCCCTCAGCGCGACCAGCGCCAGAAAGGCCTCGCGCTGCGAGCCGGATTCCGAGGTCACGACAACGAAGTTGCTGTTCTCTACAAGCTTTGCCTTTATGCCGCCGGAATAGCCGCGCAGCTCCTCGGACGAGGCGCGGATTGTGTCGTTTACGATCCGGTTATCCAGCACCTCGGTGAGTATGGATGCCAGTTCCTTTGCCGCCGTAATATTTCGGGTGCTGTACCCGCTCATGCGCGAGGTGACGGCATAGGTCATGCTGGCTCTGTACACGGGCTTGCGAACAAAGTCCGCGTATAGCGAGACGAGCATTGCAAATATCGCCGCGGCGGCAGCTATCATCCACAGATTCTTTTTCAGCGTGCGCAGCAGGCAGATGAGCGAAATGTTTTCCGCGCGTATTTCGTTCTTGTCCATTCGCTGCCTCCTTACTCCACGACTACCGTCATCAGCGCGGAGCTTGAGCGTCCGCCGGAGGTGACGGTGTAGGTCACGAGATAACAGCCCGCGCTCTGCGTATCCACATTGCTGTCTATCCTCACGTCGGAGACCGAGCCTGCAGACACGGATTCTATATAATTTCTCGGCTCGAAGTTATCGCCGAGGCCGACATAGACGAGATAGCGCCGGAGCTTGACCGCGGAATCCCCGTCCGCCTCCGCGCGGATCGTCACGGGCAGCGTGACCTGCGCGGTGTCTCCCAGCGAGTTTATGACCTGGAGCGTCAGGTTATAGACGCCCTCAGTGCTGCTGATGATGTCGGACGAGAGGACGCGTATCGAGCTTGTGATATCCCCGTCCACAGCGTCCTGTGCCTGAAGGCGGCCTGTGATCGAGACGGTCTCGCCGAGGCTGTATACCAGAGGCGTGATGAGCATGAAGCGCGGGCGGTGATAGTCGGAATAGAACACGTACCTCGTCGCAGACGCCATGTTCCCCGCCTTGTCGAACACCATGTACGACACCTTCGCGGTGTTGTTGCTGATGAGCTTCGACACGCTGGAGACTATGATCTGTCCGGTCAGGTCCCCGTCCTTCGCGTCAGACGCGGTCACGCCGCGCAGCAGCGCGTCGCGCCCGTCCTCAACGCTGACGGTAATGCTGTCCGAATCGAGAGTTATCACGGGCGGCACGGTATCCGTCACGACGCGCGAATAGACCTGCCCTGCGGCGAAGGCCGCCGTCACAAGCACGAGGCATATTATAAGGATTGTCTTTAATGTTCTCTTTTCCGTCCCTGTATTCCGCGCGGCAGAGCATACCACGTCCATTATCACTATAATAGAGAAGTTTATCATATGCTTCCTATATTTTCAAGGCTTCGCGCAAAATATCTGCGTTTTTTCACGTATTTTCTTCCGCCGCGGACAGTCAAAAAAAATAACTTAAAATTTTTTCTATTTTCTCCTGTACAAGTTCCAGATATTGCGGTATAGTCTTTGTAATCATTTTGTTACGCGATATTCAGGCGTTTTCGTAATTCTTTGGGGGAAGAAATGAGAAAGCTCATTGATGAGAATATAAATACGCAGAAGCTGCTGAGAATAGCGTGTCTGCTGCTGGCGGACATTGTGATAATAAATCTCTCGGCAGTTGCGGCGCTGCTTCTGCGCTTCGAGCTGTCGCCGGCACCGGCGTCGGAAGCCGGATTTATGAGCAGCGTCATATCCTACATGTGGCTCAACACACTCGTCACCGTGATAATCTTCTGGATATTCGGGCTTTACAACAGTCTGTGGGAGTTTGCGGGAGTGCATGAGCTTGTGCGCATAGCGCTTGCCTCGGCGTGTTCCGGAGCGGCAGTGTGGCTCGGCATGCTGCTCTCGGGTCTGCCCGTGCCGCGCAGCTATCCGTTTATTTACATTCTGGTGCTGTTCGTCGCGGCCTCGTTCCCGCGCTTTATCTACCGTCTGCTGCGCAATCAGCGCACCGCTTCCAAGCAGGGCACGCGCAGACGCACCATGCTCATCGGCGGCGGCGCCGCGGGAGCCATGGTCATCCGTGAATTTCAGAACAGCTCGCACTCGGAAAATCAGGTCGTGTGCGTCATTGACGACAATCCCTCCAAACGGGGCGCACTGTTGATGGGAGTCCCCATCGTGGGCGACCGCGAGAAGATCGAGTCCACCGTGCAGAAATACGGTATCGAGGAGATTGTGCTCGCCATCCCGTCGGCGCAGCTCAAGGACCGCACGGAGCTTATCTCTATCTGCCAGCGCACCGGCTGCCGCCTGAAAACGCTCCCCGCTCTCTATCAGCTCGCAAACGGCGAGGTCAGTGTCAAGAAGGTTCGCGATGTGGACATCGTCGATCTGCTCGGCCGCGCGACCGTGGACGTGGATATGAGCGGTATTGCCGACTACATAAAGGGCAAGACCGTGCTCGTCACCGGAGGGGGCGGCAGCATCGGCAGCGAGCTGTGCCGCCAGATCGCAAAGCACGGCGTCGGCCGTCTGGTCATCTTCGATATATACGAGAATAACGCCTACGACATCCAGCAGGAACTGAAGCGCCGCTATCCGGCGCTCGATCTCGTCGTGCTCATCGGCTCCGTGCGCGACCGCAAGCGCGTTTTCAACGTCATGGACGCCTACCGGCCTGAGCTTGTGTTCCACGCCGCGGCGCATAAGCATGTGCCGCTGATGGAGGACTCCCCCGCCGAGGCGATAAAGAATAACGTGTTCGGCACTCTGAACGTCGCGGAAGCGGCGGCTGAGTTCGGCGCGAAGCGCTTCCTTCTTATCTCCACCGACAAGGCCGTAAACCCGACAAACGTGATGGGCGCATCCAAGCGCATGTGCGAGATGGTCATCCAAATGATGAACGGGCGCTCCGAAACGGAGTATGTCGCGGTGCGCTTCGGCAACGTCCTCGGCAGCAACGGCAGCGTTATCCCGCTGTTCCGCAGGCAGATCCTCGCGGGCGGCCCCGTCACAGTTACCGACCGGAACGTTATCCGCTATTTCATGACGATACCAGAAGCTGTTTCGCTGGTGCTTCAGGCCGGGGCATACGCTACCGGCGGCGAGATATTTGTGCTCGACATGGGCGATCCCGTGCGCATAGACGACCTCGCGCGGAACATGATCCGGCTCTCCGGTTTTGAGCCTGACGTCGATATCAAGGTCGAATACACCGGCCTTCGCCCTGGAGAGAAGCTGTTTGAGGAGATACTCATGGACGCCGAGGGCATGGAAAAGACGGCGAACAATCTCATCTACATAGGGCACGAGCTGGATGTTGACCGCGAGAAGTTCATGACGCAGCTCGCCGAGCTGTCCGAGGTGGACGAGCGCGACGGTCAGGCGATACGCGACTGCATAGAGCGCATCGTCCCGACCTATTACCGCCACGGCCAGCCGCCGAAGAAGGCGAAGACGCCGGAACCGGCAGAGGTGTGAAGGGTTGAAAATGATATAATGAACCCCCGACTGTGAGACATGAAGGTCTTGCAGTCGGGGGTATTGTTCACTGGGGGAAATAATGCGGCATTTTCTTGTCGCTTAGTCATTTCAGGGGAATGGCAGTAGTGGTCTTTACACGGCTCTCTCTTTTCCATAATGGCAATCTATGAATAATGGAGCAGGGTATAAATAACCTGTCATTGCGAGGAGCGAAGCGACGTGGCAATCCGCATCCCCTTACGCCGCGCATAAAACATACTGCTGCCACCAAAAGAAACGGATTCCCACGACCCGCCTGAGGTGTAAGTTCGCATTAGCCAAATCAAAG
>ERZ780149.1800-NODE-1800-length-21738-cov-3.564498_pt1 | contig 21738 bp, 20 predicted proteins | sample MGYA00511367_ERZ780149 | MGnify/ENA primary metagenome ERZ780149 (study PRJEB29588, sample SAMEA2153852) | human gut metagenome | biome: human gut; feature: human-associated habitat; material: faeces | place: Denmark | collected 2008/2010 ... | reverse complement strand
CCTGTAAATACAAAATCTGCATTTCTAAACATTTCAACCCACTCAAACGGTGCAAGGTCTACCGTAATATCTGTATATTGTTTATCACATTCTCCTGCCCCATATATTGCATATCCATGTTCTTTTGCATAGCTAAAAATCTGTTTTTTAACCCTTTTAGGTAAATGTTCACAATAATAAAACAAAATATAAGGTTTCTTTGCTACTTTTAATTTTGCTTTTGGAAACTTACTTAAAAATGTTGGATCTAAAACTCTTGTTGGATAATTTCCTGTAATATGTTCTACTAAATCTGCCGTCAGATCATCTCTTGCTGATATTGCTTTAAATCTTTTAATTCCTTCTTCTACATAACTTGGAATCACATCATTTGCACTTGATTTGCCCACACTTGGTGCATATGCAACTAAATTTTTGCATGTAAGACCATGTCCAAATTTAACTTTAGCATCACCTTTTCCGTCTTTAAAGTTCCAAACTTCGTCACTACCAACAATAATGTAGTCATACCCCATTTTATTAATCTGTTTTGCCGAAAAACAGGCTTTAGATAATGTCATATATTTTTTTCTTGCTTTTGAAAAAATACCGGGAATTCTGATTTTTCTTAGCCATTCCTTAATTCCTTCTCGATCTTTATAAAAGCGGAACCATCCGCCTACATTTATCACAAAGTGTTTTACATTAATGCAATTAATTATTTCAACCTGATCATCAGGGAATGCTTTCGCCATTGCTTCTCTTAATGCATATGCTTGTAAAAAAGCACCATAGTTATCTATATATTGATGTGTTAAAATACCAATTTTCATCGATTCTCCTCATATAATTCTATATATCGTTCCTGTAATTTCTTAGCTTCTTCAACAATATTATATTGATTCTTAGTTATCACTTCATAATTATTTTTTCTGTACTGATCTTCTAAAGCTTTCTCTAAATACTCAACCCATTGTTTCTTGTCTGATGTAGAAACAAAAAATGCCTTATCTGTTAGTCCAATCTCTCTCGTTATGTTATTTGAAAATACACATGGTAAATCTGCTGCCTGTGCTTCTACTCCTACAACAGGCAACCCTTCCCATACTGACGGCAAAACAAAAGCATCGAATGCCTGATACCACTCATTCGCATTTCCTACATTTCCTACAAATAAAACAGCATCTTCAATTCCAAGAGTTTGAACTTTTTCCTTGATTTTAGGCATTAGTTCTCCATCTCCTAATAAAACCAGTTTTGTATCCTTATGATTTTTATAATATTCTGCAAAAATATCAATTAAAAAAGTATGATTTTTCTGTGCCATAAAACGACCCACATGTCCTATTACTTTTTTATCTTGTAGATGATATTCTGATCTAATTCTATTTCTTATTTCTTCATTATATAAAAATCGTTCAACTTCTATTGCATTGGGGATAAATTCATAGTCTTTGTTTTCAACGACTTTATTTCCAAAATAACATCTTGCTGCTTCTATACCACATGTAAAATTATGATTTATATTATATTTTAATCGACTTCTACAAAAAATCTTAATCGGCCATTTCCAGTCCTTGGTAATGCTCGCTCCATGTGCATGAAATATTCTAACGGGAATTTTATTCTTTTTCGCCGCATGTAATGCATAAACACCCAAAGCGCCATTGTGTGCCTCTACTATTCTATATTGGGGATATTTTTCAAATAGCTTTTTCATATATTTTAAATATTGAGGATACTTTGCCGGATTTAAACCTGGGGTATGAAAAATATGGCCTCCCATTTGCTTTATTTCTTCATCATAAGCTCCTGGTTTAGTCTTATTACACAAAAAATCAAATTGAACTTTTTCATGATCCATATGTCGGTAATAATTCATAAGCATTGTTTCAATTCCTGCTCTATCCATATTACTTACAGAATGTAATACTCTAATCATTTTGCTTTCCTTTCACCTTAATAACCTCAAATAGAAGCCACACTACTATTCTCTACTAATTTTTCCTTGCAGCTTTTCTTTCCTCTATAAACTTCAACAGTTCTATTCACAACATCTTCCCAATTATACTTCCCACAAATATACCCAGACGCTTCATTCTTATACTTCTCCACAAGCTCCACATCATCACAAACCATCTGTAGCTTTTCCTTCAAGTCCTCAACATTAGCCTTCTTAAACAATATCGCCTTATCCTCAACCACATCAGCAATCTCAGCAATATCTGACCCGATCACACAGTTCCCATAACTCATAGCCTCAAGCAGACTAAGTGGCATTCCCTCCAACTTAGAAGGCAATACATAAACATAAGCATTACTATAAATCTCTTCCAGCAACTTCCCTGAAACAAATCCAGTAAAGATAATATTCGGATCATCTCCAGCCATCTCTTTCAGCATCTTCACATACCCATCCGTATCACTCGTAGCCCCAGCGATCACTAGTTTCTTATCTGTTTTAAGTTCCTTATACGCCTCAATCAAGAAATGAATTCCCTTTTCTTCTGTCAGTCGTGATAACGCACAAATATACTCATCCTTATGAAGTCCAAATTTCTGAGTAATCAAATCCGCTTTCCGATTCTCATGTGTCATAACCCCATTCGGAATCAAAACAGTATCTCTGTCATAAAACTTCTTAAAATACTTCTGTACTTTCTCACTTAATACAATCACTTCATCTGCATACTTTGCTGCAATATATTCCCCAAACTTAATATATCTGGAACCAAATCCGTGTTTCCATTTATCTCTCGCCCAGTCAATTCCATGAATCGTTACGATACAGCGCTTCCCAAACAGTTTCGGAATCCATAGAAATGCACTTGGTCCTTCTGCATGAAAATGTACAACATCATATTTTCCAAATGCTGCACAAATTGCAGCAGAAAAAGAGGATGTCATCGCTGCTAATCCTCTTTTATTGATCGTTATTACTTTCTTTAACTGAACTCCCCTATACTTTTTCCTTTTTACAGTTTTTACATATTCATTTTCCACTTTATCGCCAGATCGGTTAAAGCATGTTACTTGGTGGCCTTTTTTTATCATTAATGGACACATAATCGTCAATACGCGCTCAATTCCACCTCTTCTAGATGGAACAACCTTATGACCGATCATCGCAATTCTTAAATTCTTGTTACCTCTTTTTTTCAATTTGATAGTTCCCTTCATTCAATCAACAATCAACTAATCCACAACTCCACACTCTCAAATCTACCTACTGTGCCCCATCATCCCCACAAACAACAAGCCACACTGTCTTAAACAATATCCCAATATCCCTCCAGATAGACCAATGATCGATATAATCAACATCCATCTGAACAATCTCCTCAAAGTCTGTGATCGTGCTTCTTCCGCTAACCTGCCAAACCCCAGTCAGTCCAGGCTTCTGGCAAAGTCTCTTCTTATGGTAAGCACTATACTGTTCAAACTCATCCACTGTAGGCGGTCTTGTCCCTACCAGGCTCATATCCCCCTTCAGTACATTCCAAAACTGTGGAAGTTCATCAATACTAGTCTTCCTGATAAACTTTCCAACCTTGGTGATTCTCGGATCGTCTTTCATCTTAAACATCAAGCCGTCCATCTCATTCTGCGCCATAAGCTCTTTCTTGCGCTCTTCCGCATCCTGATACATCGAACGGATCTTATAGATTTTGAAGATCCTTCCATTCTTCCCAACTCTCTTCTGTGAGAAGAACAGCGGCCCCGGTGATTCTAACTTCACCAGCGGTCCGACAATGATCACTGCGATCGCTGTGATCAGCATTCCAACCAATCCCCCGGCAATGTCCATTGCTCTCTTCATCATCAGCATGACAAATGATACATTATGACCAGAGAAACTTACACTCTCATAAGGTCCAACCTTCTCCAGTGATCGTTCCAGATTCTCATTAATCTGGAACTGAGAAATGTTAAGATTCGTCTTAATTCCCATGTCCTCAAGGTTCTGTACCGTCATCGCGATTGGAAATTCGTCATCCATCGGTATATATAAGAATACTTCATCTACAACCGACCGCATCGCATATTCAAAAATACTTCGATACGAATGTGCTACAACCGGAATCTCGTTAATTAACCATCCTGTCATGTCTTTGTCCACAACTGCAACACTTGTGATCCACAAGTCCCAGTTCTTCTCTTCCATGATGTTTCCGATCACTTCTTCTGCATGATCACTCGTTGTGATGATCATCATCTTTCTTGCATAAGAATGATCCTTTCTTCTTGATAGCCAATACTTCCGATAAACTCGATGTGTGATCTGCATCCATACAAAGCCAAATCCAGAAGTAAAGATATAAATAAATCTGGAGTAATCTTTTGCATCCTGGATCAGGAATGCGACCATCGCCATTCCTGCTGCCATCAGGACAACTGTCTGCAGATTCATTCTCATTTCTTCTATAAATTTGCGCTTAAAAAAGCCACGATTCGGACGAAACAAAAAGTAGATCATCATAAGTACTACAATTGCAATAAACCAACGATAATACGTATCGTTCCCCATCACGGTATACCCTGTTTCAATATTTCCAAACCGCAGCCATACTGCTGCAAAATAACCAACAGTAACTCCCACCAGATCTAATAAAAAGATCAGGAAGTTCTGCATCTGTAATCTTGTTGCTTCCATATTCTATTTCATCCCCATTTATTTATACACTTTGTGTTAATTATCCATACTTTTCAAAGTATAGCATATATTTTCTAAATTTCAATACGAATCTTTGTTCTTTTTGTCGAACTTTAATTTTTTTCTTATTTTGATGTAAGTGTCAATAAGTATAAATTGCGTTTGTGCTTGCACAAATAAGCAATTTATACTTATTGACACGCCGAACAACGAGAACGGAATAAAATGGTGTGAACACGCCATTTTATGGAAGTTCGAGGTGTTCGAGGATTGTGGAATTGCGTAGCAATGGAACAATCCGGGTACATCAGAGAGTGGCAAAATTTACTTTTGACACTCTCATCTTATTTTGCACATTGTTTCTTTGAACTTTTGGCTTTTATTTTGAACTTTTCATTGAACTTTTCTTGTTTTTGTGCTATATTAAACAAAAATCATTTGAACTTTGAATTTTATTTTGAACTTTTATCGGAGGGTGTTATGAATCAGACATTTACCTTTGCAGATCGTTTGAAGTCTGCAATGGAACAAAAACATATGAAACAGGTTGATCTTATTCATGCAGCAGAGACTGCCGGAGTCAAGGTCGGGAAAAGTCATATCAGCCAGTATGTCAGCGGCAAGACGGTTCCTCGTGCAGAGATTCTTCATTTCTTATCTGAAACTCTTGATGTTGATGCCGACTGGCTTTCTGGAAATGGAGGGAATGCTGTGAATCTGGAAACTTCTCCAAGGAGAACATTTAGCAAATCTACCAAATTAGATAATGTGCTTTACGATGTACGTGGCCCTGTCGTAGATGAAGCGAACCGCATGGAACGTAATGGAACTCATATCCTGAAATTAAATATCGGGAATCCTGCTCCATTTGGTTTCAGAACCCCGGATGAAGTCATCTATGATATGAGACATCAGTTAGCTGACTGCCAGGGATATTCTGCTTCTCAGGGATTATTTGCTGCAAGAAAGGCAATCATGCAGTATGCACAGCTTAAGAAGATCCCAAATGTTGATATCGACGACATTTATACTGGAAATGGTGTCAGTGAGCTGATCAATCTGTCAATGTCTGCTTTATTAGATGATGGGGATGAGATCTTGATCCCTTCTCCGGATTATCCTTTATGGACGGCTTGTGCAACGCTTGCTGGAGGGAAAGCAGTTCATTATATCTGTGATGAACAGTCTGAATGGTATCCTGATATGGAAGATATCAAGCGAAAGGTAAATTCCCGTACAAAAGCGATCGTTCTGATCAACCCTAACAATCCAACGGGGGCTCTTTATCCAAGAGAAGTCTTACAGCAGATCGTTGATATCGCGAGGGAACATCAGTTGATGATCTTCTCTGATGAGATTTATGACCGTCTGGTGATGGATGGAGAAGAGCATGTATCTATTGCTTCTCTGGCTCCAGATCTGTTCTGTGTGACATTCTCTGGTCTATCCAAGTCTCATATGATCGCTGGTTTCCGTATCGGATGGATGATCTTAAGTGGTAATAAGGCGATCGCGAGGGATTATATTGAAGGTTTAAATATGTTATCAAATATGCGACTTTGTTCCAATGTTCCTGCACAGGCAGTTGTCCAGACAGCACTTGGCGGCCATCAGAGTGTCAATGATTATATCATTCCTGGTGGACGTATTTATGAACAGAGAGAGTTTATTTATAATGCGTTGTGTGATATCCCTGGTATCAGTGCAGTGAAACCAAAAGCTGCTTTTTACATCTTCCCGAAGATTGATACGAAGAAGTTTAACATTACAAATGATGAGCAGTTTGCTCTGGATCTGCTTCGTGAGAAGAAGATTCTGATCGTGCATGGAAGTGGATTTAACTGGAAGGATCCGGATCATTTCAGAGTAGTTTATCTGCCTCGTGTGGAAGTGCTTGAGGATGCTTCTGTGAAGCTTCGTGATTTCTTGGAGTATTATAGACAGTAAAATCTTACTCCATTATAAATTTTTGAAGAATGTACAATCAAAAAGAGAACTTACCCGCTTGTATGTAAGTTCTCTTTTTTATTATCTCTTATTATACTATCATTATCATTTTGTAAATATTTTACTTGTAATTATTTTACATTACAGATTCATATAAAAATAAACAAACACCGGCATAGTAACCACCGCCAACAATGTCGTCATTACATTGATCGCGCTTGCATATTTCGAATCGTTTCCGTACACCTGACACATCTGTGTGATCGTTGAGGCGCATGGTGTGATCGCTGCCATGTATGTGATCAGGATGATGTTTTCTGCCTGTGGGTGCCAGTTTTTCATTCCTAATAGAATAATGACTGCCAGTGCTATGATCGGTTCGATCACTAATCGGATGAATGTGACCAGGTAGATTCTTTTGTTTGTAAATACTTTCTTTAGATCGACGCCTGCGATCAGCATTCCTGTGACGATCATACTTAATGGTCCGATCATACTTCCAACAGATGACAGTGTATTTCCTATGATTTCTGGAAATCTGATCTTCGTGAAGAATAAGAATACTCCTGCGAATACAGAGATCATGTTTATATTTAACAGGATCTTCTTTAAACTGATCTCTGTTTCTCCACTGATCTTACATTTGCAGTGGGTCCAGATGAAGAATAATTGGACACTCATGAAGACGCAGCCGTAGATGACCCATTCTTTTCCTAAGATATAGGTGACTAATGGTACGATCAGGTTTCCTGAGTTGGAATAGTAGGCAGATGTGTATTCCACCGTGTTTAAATGAAACATTTTTCCCATGATCCATGTGACAAACAGTAATAAAAACTGCAGGATCACAGATGCGATACATGCAACAGCCAGTCCTTTCATAATGCTTGGGGTATAGTCTACCTGAAATGCGGTGATGATCACGGATGGTACGATCAGATAGAGTATGATCTTTGAGATCACTTTGCTGTCTTCTTCTTTTAAAAATTTGATCTTTACCATAATGTAACCCATGAGGATCATCAAGAATAGTTGTACGATCTGTTTTAGCAGCAGAATACTGATTTGCATGGTGTTTTCCTTCTTTCTTTTGTATATTTTCTTGATATCTCATCCTAGTATATCATTCTGCTTTTTTTATACAAGAAATGTTTCGAATTTGATACATCTTTCTTCGTTGTTTTTCCTGGAATTATCTTGATAATCTTCCTAAAAAGTATTAGAATCTGTATAGTTTTTTGAAAGAGGGTATTTTATATGAAGAATTCTTCGAAACAGTCCGTGAAGATGGATATGCTTCATGGAAGTTTATTCGATAAGATGTTAATGTTTGCTATGCCGCTTGCTGCCTGTAGTATCTTACAGCAGCTTTTTAATTCGGTCGGTACTGCCGTTGTCGGACGGTTTGCGAGCAGCGAGGCTTTAGCGGCGGTTGGTAGTAATAGTTCTGTGATCGCTTTGATGGTTACATTGTTTTCTGGGATTTCTCTTGGTTCTAATGTTGTAATTGCCAATTATATCGGACAGAATGATACGAAGCGGATTCCTCGTGTGGTACATACCGCTGTGTCTCTTGCACTGCTTAGTGGTGTGTTTTTGCTGATTCTTGGACAGTTTGTAGCTCATCCGATCCTTTTGCTGATGGGTGCACCGAAGGATATCATTCATCTTGCAACGTTATATCTGCGGATTTATTTTCTTGGAATGCCATTTTTTATGTTATATGATTTCGGTGCTTCCATTCTTCGCAGTATCGGAGATACACGTCGTCCGATGTATGCTTTGATCGTGTCTGGTGTTGTGAATGTAATCTTGAATCTTCTATTTGTCGTTGTATTTCATATGGGTGTTGCGGGTGCCGGACTTGCGACGGTTGGTGCGAATGCAACAAGTGCGATTCAGATCCTTTATTTTCTGACGCATGAAGAACTTCCGATCCGCTTGTCTTTTAAGTCTTTGACGATTGATCGGGATGCTGTTTCTAAGATCCTGAAGATTGGGGTTCCTGCGGGACTTCAGGGAATGGTTTTCTCTCTTGCCAATGTCTGTATCCAGTCTGGGATCAACAGTTTTGGAGCTGGCGGGATCGCGGGTTCTGCTGTGGAATTAAATTATGAGTATTTTGCTTATTATCTGGTCAATGCCTTTGCTCAGACGGTGGTTACATTTACCGGACAGAATTATGGTGCGAAGGATGAGGGACGTTGTAAGAAGATTTTTCGTCTTGGAATGTTGTGCAGTGTGATCTCTTGCGGAATCCTTAGTACGATCTTTGTTGTATTCCGTACGTTCTTTATTGGATTATTTACAAGTGATCCATCTGTTTATCATTATGCCCAACTTCGTTTTTTGATCGTTCTGACATTCGAATGTCTGACAAGTTCTTATGAAATCAGTGGTGGATGTCTGCGTGGATTTGGACGTTCCATGACTCCTGCGATCCTGACGGTGTTTGGATCTTGTGTATTACGTTTGATCTGGCTTGCAACGGTCTGTAACTGGTTCCATGATTATAAGCTTTTGATGGCGATCTATCCGATCTCTTGGGTATTGACTGGAACGATGGTTCTGGTGGCTTATTTTAGGACACGTAAGAAGCTGTTTTTAGACTCTCATCATTTGATGATGTAATTAAAATGTCTGTTATATCTATTTGTTTCATAATAGATATAACAGACATTTTTCTTTGCTATTTTTAATATTTAGCACACAAAAAACCGAACAATTTACGTAAATTGAAATCATATTTACGTGAATTGTTCGGTTTTATTTCACATATTTACTTCCTATTCATCTTCCTGCAATGCATACGCTCTTTCTTCAATCGATTTCTTCTTTGTTTCTTCATAGTTCTTTAACTCTTTGATTGCTTGCCCTGACATTGCATACAGGATAAAGATATTAAAGATCGTCATTAACCCAATTCCGACATCTCCTAAATCCCATACGAATGTATAGGTCTGGATTCCTCCGATAAATAACATCACAAGTGCTAATACTTTATAGGCTGTCTGCCATCCCCATTTGTCACCGAACAGGTAGGCGACGTTGGATCTTGCATAGAATAAGATTCCAAGGAATGTCGAGAAACTGAACATCCAGAGGATCACTGCGATAAATACAACTCCGAATCCTCCTAAATGGTAGTTCATTGCTGTCTGTAACAGGTTCATACCGGTTAATCCATTGGTCAGATTCTGTGGTGCTAATAACATCAACATTGCCGTACAGCTGCAGATCACGATCGTGTCGATAAAGACTCCTAATGCCTGTACCAATCCCATCTGTGCTGGACGTTCACAGTCTGCTGCGGCTGCTGCGCATGGTGCGGATCCTGATCCTGCTTCGTTGGAGAATAATCCTCGTTTCACTCCGTTCATAAGAACTGCTCCAAATCCTCCGGCTGCAACCTGACGGATTCCAAAGGCTTCTTTGAAGATTCTTGCAAAAACCCCTGGAATGCTTGGCAGATTCGTGAGGATCACAAAAATCGTAATCCCGAAGTAAATGACTGCCATGATCGGTACCACGATATCTAATACTTTGACAGTTGCATTCTTCCTTAGTACGATCACTGCTGCCACAATAACAAGCACGATCGTTGTATAAAGTGTTGGAATATGGAAGGCATTGTGGAATGATTCTGCCACGGAATTACTTACCACCTGACTGATTCCACACCAGCAGATCAATCCTGAAATCGCAAATAAGACAGCGATCAGTGTGTGTTTTTTCTTCTTTCCTTGTCTCTCTTCCATAAAGTGGTGAATATAATAGGCTGGTCCTCCTCGATATCCACCATACAGGGGGTCTTTTTCTTTATGTAACTGTGCAAGAGTTGCTTCGATAAAGGCTGTCGATGATCCAAGCAATGCTGTGATCCACATCCAGAATACGGCCCCTGCTCCACCTGCGGATATTGCTGCGACAACTCCTGTCAGATTCCCCATTCCGACACGTGTTGCTGTTGATACGATTAAGGTCTGTAAAGAAGAAAGACTGCTTTTTTCATCTTTTCCATTCTTATTGTTTGCTGTTAGTGCTTTGACCATATCCGGGAACAGACGGATTGGTAAAAATCTTGTTTTGATCGTAAAGACGATACCTGCTGGAAGCAGCAATATAATGAGCAGCGAAAGTCCCAGGCTTCCACCTCCTGGTAACGGAATATGAATCCATTCTCCCCATAAAAACTGATATATATTTTCTATTAGCTGAACAATCATTGACTTGCCTTTCCTTTCATTGTTTTTTCCAAAAAAGAAGGCATGCAGTTTTATTCTGTTATGCATGCCTTCTTTTTATTATATAAAATTTTCTGATAAATGTCAAAAAATTTACTTCGTATACCTGCTTATCAGTGCAAGGATCAGGAAACATACCACCTCGAGCAGTACGATCGTTCCTCCTGGCTTAAGACCTACATAATAAGACAGTGTTAATCCAATCACTGTTGTGACCAATGCTGTGATCACACCGATGATCATGACTGCTTTGTAGCTTCGTCCTACCTGCATTCCGCATGCGATCGGAATCACAAGCATGGATGAGACGATCAGTGTTCCAACCGTTCTTGATGCGATCGATACCGTCAATGCGGTCAATAAAGTAAAGATAAAATTGATCGTCTTGACAGGTACACCGCTGATCCTTGCTGCATTCTCATCAAATCCAATATAGAATAGTTCTTTATATAGAAGCAATACACAGAGCAATACTAACACACTGATCACACATACGATCTTCAGTTCGTCTTTGCTGATGGATATGATACTTCCAAATAAGAAACTGTTAAAGTTCGTTCCGTTTTTTACGAATCCGGATAGAATACCAGCAAGTCCGATCCCTGTTGACATAATGATCGATATCGCCATCTCAGAATATCTTGGGATCTTTCTTCGGATCGCTTCAACTCCCAGGGCTGCAAACAGGCAGATTCCCATTGCTCCTAAGATCGGATTGATCCCTAATAACAAGCCCAGAGCAACACCTGCCAGGGATGCATGAGAGAGTGCATCTCCGATCATGGACATTCTCTTTAAGACGATCGTGATTCCGATCAATGGTGCGATCACGGCCAGTAAGATTCCTGTAATAAATGCGCGCTGCATAAATCCGTATTGTAACATCTCGATCATTCTTCCACGATCCTCCCTTCATCCATTCTTAAAATACGATCACATCCTTTACATTCCTGCAGTCTTCCGTGTGTGATCATAAAAATGGTCGTATTGTATTTTGTATTGATCTCATAGAGCATATCGTACAAGATCTTTGTTGATCTTGCATCTACTCCCGTTGTTGGTTCATCTAAGATCAGAAGTTTCGGATCTCCGATCATTGCTCTTGCGATCATCACTCGCTGCTGCTGTCCACCAGATAATTCACCGATCCGTCTCTTAAGGAATTCTTCCATTCCAAAATCCCTTAGTGTCTCTTTGATCTTATTCTTATGTTTTTTATGTGGCAGATGAAACAAGCCAAGTTCCTGATAAAGTCCTGTGATCATGATCTCTTCTACCGTTGCTGGGAAGCTCTGGTTCTTACTGATCCCATTCTGTGACACGTAACCGATCCGTTTCTTTAATCTTGGATCGTTATTCATCAGGATGATCTCTCCTTCATCTGGTTTCATTTCACCTAAGATCAGACGCATAAGTGTACTTTTTCCGCTTCCATTTTCACCAGTCAGAACAACATATTCGCCTTCATGGATCGTCAGATTGATCTCTTCTAAGACTTCCGTATCACTGTATCCGAATTTTACATGATTTAATTGTATCATCTGTTTTGTGTTTGATTCACTCATTCGCTTAATGCCTCTTTGATCGCAGCGAGATTTTGTTTCATTACAGAAAAATAATCTTCTCCTGCTTTGATTTTTTTGTTACTTAGTCCTTCCAGGGGGTTTAACATCCTTGCATTGGCTCCGGTCTCTTTTGCAATGGTTTTCGCTACTTTCGGACTCACCAGTTCTTCAAAAAAGATTGTTTTTACCTGATGTTCTTTTGCAAAGCGGATCACTTCGCTCATCTGTTTGGGATCTGGTTCATCATCTGCGGATAATCCCTCAATTCCCATCTGTTCTAACCCATATGCGTGACATAGATAGCCAAATGCTTCATGTGCCACAACAAGTTCTTTCTTTGTAAGTTTGGATGTTTCTTCCTTATATAATGTATCTAATTTGTCACATTCTTTTGCGTATCTCTTATAATTCGCTTCGTAATAATCTTTATTCTCTGCATCCACTTTGATCAATGCTTTCTTGATCTTGTTCATCTCATACTTTGCATTCTGTGGATCTAACCAGACATGGGGATCATTCTCACTGTTGTGTTCGTGATCGTGTTCATGTGCATCCTGATCTTTTAGTAACTTGATCCCTTTGGATGCTTCAACGCTTGTAAGTTCTTCCGTATCAAGACTTTCCAAAACGTCATCTACCCATTGTTCCATGCCGGCTCCATTGTAAATAAAGATGTCTGATTTCTCCATCTCGATCAGATCCTTCGTTGATGGTTCCCAGTCATGAGGTTCTGTTCCTGCTGGTACTAAATTGATCACTTCTACTTTGTCTCCACCGATCTTCTTTGCAAAATCATACATGGTGTAAAAACTTGTTGTAATTCTTATCTTGCCATTCGATTTCTTCTTGCTTGTATTGCCAGTACATCCTGCCATGCCAAAACTCATGGATATGATGCATACCAGGATCATCCAAATCTTTTTTCTCATTCTTCTCTACTCCAATTTCTGCGGTTTCTCTCTGGTATTTATAGCAAATCTTTCTTGGTCGTGTCAAGCGTGGTTCACGAATGATCGCTGAAAATAGACGTGCGAAATGCATTCTGTGACCATAATTCATTCCCATAGATGATCCTGTAACATCCAGTATACATCAGGGCTGCGAGCACTACGTCCACCACACTGTGTTGTTTTAAGAACATCGTCGACATGATAATTAATATCGTTAAGACAACACATGCTGTATCGGTGCTTTTCTTATATTTTCTCTGATTCTTCAAAATCGCACCACAGCATGCCAGAGAGTTAAATACATGGATACTTGGAAGTACATTCGTCGGAGTATCCGTGTGATAGATCATCTGTACTGCTTTGATAAAAATGCTGTCTCCAGTAAGAACTGGTCTTAGATCCTGTCCATTCGGAAATACTAATGAGATGATCAAAAACAGGGTCATGCCTGTTCCAAGTGTTATGATCAGCTGATAATATTCTTTCCATTGATTCTTATTAAAAAACATAAAATAAAAAACTGTAACTGCTACAAATAAGAACCATAATAGATATGGTACGATGAAATATTCACAGAATGGTATCTGATCATCTATCGTTGTATGTATGATGTAATGATGCACATCTCGATCTTCAATGTAGGAAAATGTGATCATATAAACTATAAAAAATACTGCGATCATACCAAGATGCCCATTTTTTATGATCTCATTTAATTTTGTTCTCAATTGTGACTCCTTTCTTCAAAATCATTGCCTGTTAGAAAGTGTATACATATAGTAGTACCACGATTTTGTAGAAATTTCAAATCTTTTATCGAAATAGTTGTGGCGGGATCTTCTTAACTAGCACTCCACTTAACACTCCGATGATGATCCCTGCGATCGTTCCTGTGATTAGTAATACTGGTGCATAATAATAAATCTTTGTATTCTCCATTAAGAAAACAGCAACACTGAGCTGCCCGATATTATGCGCTACTCCGCCTCCAACGCTGATTCCAATGGGTGAGAATCCTTCGATCTTCTTTAGAAGTCCCATGATGACCAGACTTAAGATCCCTCCTGCCAGACTGTAGGCGATCGTCATTGGATTTCCAAACAAGAATCCTGCCAGTACAACTCGGATCACTGAGATCTCAAGTGTTCTTGTCCATGTTGTAAAGAATAACAAAACCATGATCACTCCATTGGCAAGTCCTAATTTCACTCCGGGAATTCCAACTGGTACCGGGATCAATACTTCTATATAGGATACAACAAGTGCCAATGTTAAAAACATCGCATCTGTCGCTAATCTTTTTGTTGACATATATTTTATTTCTCCTGTTGTTTTCTATCTCATCTGATGTTTATTGTGTTACTCCGTCTAATTCCTGTTCTTTGCCATCTTCTGATTGAATCTCGATCACTACTTTATGTGGCAGACATACGATCGTTTCTCCTGATTTCTCGATTGCTTTATGGTCTGCACAGATCTGGTCTTTACAGTCTGCTTTTTTCATTGTAACTTTTCCATCTTTGATCTGCATGACGTTCGTGCCATTTTCCTCTGGAATTTGATAGATCTGATCTTTCTTGATGGATGTTTTGTACACTTCTTTTCCGTCAACTGTCACAATCACTTCTTTTCCGTCTTTTTGTGTCATCTTGATCGCTGCAAAACTGATCAGCGAAATTGCCAGTACTGCTACGATCAAGATTATATCTTTTTTCTTCATCTTTATACCCTGATTCTTCCCAGTACTTCTCCGATTGGGTCTGTAATGCACAAATCTGCCTGTTTATCTCTGCTTGTCACATCACGATTCAGTACTGCAAGATATTTTCCTTTAAAATAATCGATCATTCCAGCAGCTGGATAAACAACCAGTGATGTTCCTCCAATGATCAGCATATCTGCCTTGGAAATGGCTCTGACTGCCCCATTGATCGTCTGAGAGTCTAAGCCTTCTTCATATAATACAACATCTGGTTTGATGATTCCCCCACATTCGTCACAATATGGGACTCCTTTGGCATTCACAACATAATTCACATCGAAGAACTTGCCGCATTTTTGGCAATAGTTTCTGTGAACACTGCCGTGCAGTTCAAAGACATTTTTACTTCCTGCTGCCTGATGAAGCCCGTCGATATTTTGCGTAACGATCGCAGACAGTTTTCCCGCCTGTTCCATCTCTGCAAGTTTTAAATGTGCCTTATTCGGTTTTGCATCCAAGAAGATCATCTTATTCTTATAAAAATCATAAAATTCTTCCGTATGCTGTGTATAAAATGTATGGCTTACCATAACCTCGGGTGGATATTTATAAGTCTGGTGATACAAACCATCCGTGCTTCGAAAGTCTGGAATATGACTCTCTGTTGAAACACCTGCGCCACCAAAGAATACGATATGATCACTTTCATCGATCATCTGTTGTAATTTTTCAATCTTTTCGTTATCCATGACTTTTTCCTCCTTGAAATCTAATTGATCAAAAATCATCTACAAAGTTAGTCGCTTATAACTTATTTTTATATACTTTATCTTTTATTGTACAAGAAAAAAAGGCCTCTTGTAAAGAAGCCTTTTCATTTTTTTAATCATTGCTTTGTTCTTGAATCTTACTGATCTGGTGTAAAGTCTCAAAAACTGCTGCCATATCGTCTTTAATTAGTTTTCTTTGTTGTTCATAAATACTGCGATAGTATTTTGTTCTTATTGGATCAGGTTCATAAATTTTCTTGATCTTTCTTGTTTTTTCAAATACCTGACTTGGATCTTCCAGATCTCCTACCGCATATGCTGCGATCACTGCATCTGTAAGAACTGCTCCTTGTGCATTTTCTAATGTGGCACTCTTACATCCTAACATGTCTGCTTTGATCTGATTCCAGACTTCTGAATTACTTCCACCTTCTGTGATCGTCATAAATTCAAGTGGCACGCCTGCTTTTTTATAAATATCTGTCACACTCATATAATCGTAACCGATCGCTTCTAAAACTGCACGCCACTGTACTCCCTGATCTGTGTCCATCGTCATATTCAGGAAACAGGCACTTGCATTAGATGTTTCTCCAAATCCTCCTGTTAAATATGGAAGGAACAGGACTCCTTTGGATCCGCATGGCACATTTTGTGCTTTCTCATTTAATTCATCAAAATATGCTCCATTTCCTGCTTCGTTGCATACATTATCTCGATACCAACGAAGTGCTAATCCACCGGTTCTTATGAATCCCCAATAAAAGTATGTATTTTCTAAAGTTCCGCTGTTAAAGATCAGTTCATTTTCTGGTTTGCTTAATTCTTCATTGATCCCATCGGTTGCGATACAAAACATCGCACATGTTCCTGCTACGTCGGCTGCCTGATCTGGTTTGATCACTCCGCATCCGATCATAGACTGCATCGTATCTCCGGCTCCCGCACAGATTGGGATTCCTGGTTTCAATCCGGTTTCTTTTGCAAATGTCTCTGATAATGTTCCAATGATATCCCATGGTTTTTGAATCTTTGGCATCATTTCCATTGGAATTCCAAGGATCTCTAATTGTTCTTTGGACCATTTTTTCTCTGTTACACGGTATCCTAGTCCCCATCCAGACATTGTTCCCCAGTCGATAAATGCATCTTCTGCAGACAGTCCTGCAAGATTGGCCAGGATATATGGGGCATTGTGCATGAATTTTCTGCCTTTTTCTTTAAAGCCCTCACAATTGTTCATCATCCAACGTGCAAACATCGCTGGAAACATACAGTTTGGCTGGGGATTCCCAGTCTCTTTCGCCCAGATCTCATAATGATGGGATGCTAGTTCCTCAACATCTTCTTTTGTTCTGGAATCCAGATAATTGATGTAAGGTGTGATCGCATGGCAATCCTTATCAACACCGACAATCCCGCAGATGATCCCATCTCCAAAAATAGAGCGGATGTTGTCTGGATCCAGATTCTTTTCTTTCATCTTTGTAACGCAGTTTCTGATCCCTGTAACCGTTGCATGAAGATACTGGTCTGCGTCCATTTCCACCCATCCCGGATGTGGATAATTTAAGATTGTTGCATTGGTATCCTGCACGATCAGGTTCATATCAATATCATAAACTGCTGTTTTTACACTTTGTGTTCCTGCGTCAAATCCTAAATAATATTGTTCCATACTAACTTCCTGCTTTAATTTCTGATTCTTTTTATGCTTCTACTTCTTTGATCAGCTGTACCATTTCGATTGCAGATAATGCACAGTCATATCCTTTGTTTCCTGCTTTTGTTCCAGCACGTTCAATCGCCTGCTCGATATTTTCTGTTGTAACAACTCCGAATAAAACTGGAATTCCTGTATTTAATGATACCTGTGCGATTCCTTTGGATACTTCGTTACATACATAATCATAATGGCTTGTTGCTCCACGGATCACTGTTCCAAGACAGATCACTGCATCGTATTTTTTGCTTTTTGCCATCTTGTCTGCGATCAGTGGAATCTCAAAAGCTCCTGGTACCCATGCGATATCAATATCTTCCTCTTTCACATCATGTCTTTTCAATCCGTCTAAAGCTCCGGATACTAATTTGGATACAATAAATTCATTAAATCTGGCTGCTACGATTCCTACTTTTAATCCGCTTGCTACTAATTTACCTTCTAATACTCTCATTTTAATTACTCCTTTTTTCTTCGTTAATCTTAAGGTCCCTGGGACCTTAATTTTTATAATTTTTCTGTTAATTTAAACTTCGTATGTTGTCATGTGTCCCATTTTCTTTTGCTTTGTCTGCATATAATATTTATCAAATGGATTGATCGGCATCTGGATCGGTACTCGTTCTACGATCTCGAGTCCATATTCATTTAATCCATCTATTTTGGTTGGATTGTTTGTCATCAGTCGTAGTTTTTTGATTCCTAGATCCTGTAAGATCATGGCTCCTGCACTGTAATCTCGTTCATCATCTTTAAATCCAAGAGCTAAGTTGGCCTCGACTGTATCCATTCCCTGTTCCTGTAATACATAAGCTTTCAGTTTATTGATCAATCCGATTCCTCGTCCTTCTTGACGCATATATAAGAAAACCCCTCGTCCTTCTTTCTCGATCTGACGCATTGCACGGCTTCGCTGTTCTCCACAATCACAGCGTAGAGATCCAAAAGTATCCCCAGTCAGGCACTCAGAATGCACACGGCATAAAACTGGTTCTCCGTCTGCGATATCTCCTTTGACCAGTGCTACATGATGTTCCCCACTTCTCTGGTCTACATACCCATGTGCCTCAAATGTTCCATATTTTGTTGGAAGCTGTGCGATTACTTCGCATACTACATCGCTCATCTTGTCTTTTTCCTCCTCGTTTTTTATTAAAATCCAGCATTTCTTAACATTTCCATTGTTAAGGTGCTGTTTGTATGTTTGTCGTTTGTTTCCTGCTGATCAAAATGCAGCAGTTTATCTATATATTTCCCAACCATGTCATTCTCCAGATTGATCTTATCTCCTGGTTTTTTATATCCAAAATTGGTATTTTTTATGGTATGTGGGATCATGGATACGGAAATGGTATCATCACTTAACTTAGCGATCGTCAGGCTGATTCCATCGAGTGCGATCGATCCTTTTTCAATACAGTATTTCATGATATTTTCTGGGGCTTTGATCGTAAACCATACAGCATTATCATCTTGTTTTACACTAACAAGTTCCCCTGTATCGTCCACATGGCCTGCTACCATATGACCTCCGAACCTTCCATTGGCTGCCATCGCTCGCTCTAAGTTGACGACAGATCCCTTTTTTAAATTTCCAAGACTGCTTCGGTTGAATGTCTCATTCATCACGTCTGCCTGAAATGTATTGCCGCTAATGTGAGTCGCTGTCAGGCAGACCCCATTAACTGCTACGCTGTCTCCCAATTTAAGATCTTCAAAAATAACATTTGCTTTTATCGTAAGGACTGCTGCTTTGCTTCCTCGCTTCAGGGATATGACTGTTCCTAATTCTTCTACGATTCCGGTAAACATGATCTCACCTTCCCTTCCAGTAATATGTCATTTCCAAGTGGTGTTGCCTTTAATTCATCAAATACCAAAGCTTCTTGGATCCTTTCGATCCCTTTGCCTTCTACAGGTGTTTTGGCCTTTTCTCCTCCAAATAATTTTGGAGCAATATAGGCGTAAACTTTGTGAACACAGTCGTTTTTGATCAAGGATTCATTCAAGATTCCACCACCCTCAACTAAAACACTGTCAATTTCCATATTTCTTAACTGTTTTAAAACTTCTTTGACATTGACCTTTCCATCTTGCTCTGACGTTTTTAAGATCTTGCATCCTTTTTGTTCTAATTTTGCTATTTTTTCTTGATCCTTACTTATGGTAGCGATGATCGTTGGAATTTCTCTGGCTGTTTTTACGATATTTGATCCTTCCGAAATCCTTAAGTTTGAATCACATATCACACGAATTGGATCATTCCCATGTTCGATTCGTGCATTTAACATCGGATCATCTGCTAAAACCGTACCGATCCCTGCCATGATCGCTGCATACTGATGTCGTAATGTATGTGCATGTCTTCTGGCTTCTTCTCCTGTGATCCACTTGGATTCACCAGTTGCCGTTGCGATCTTTCCATCCAATGTCATTGCGTATTTTAGTGCTGTATATGGAATATCATTCTGAATATAATAAAAAAATATATCGTTTAACTGTCTGCACTCTTCTTCAAGAATTCCTGTCTCAGTTTCTATTCCATGATCATTCAGGATCTTGATCCCGCCCCCTGCTACTTTCGGATTGGGATCTAAATTCCCAACATATACTTTCTTGATTCCTGCTTCAATCAATGCTTCCGTACATGGTGGTGTTTTTCCATAATGGCAGCATGGCTCCAATGTTACATAAATCTCAGCTCCCTCAGGATCTTCTATGCAGTTTTTTAAGGCATTTCGCTCTGCATGTAATCCGCCGATCTTCTCATGATATCCTTCCCCAATAACCCTTTGATCTTTTACGATCACTGCTCCGACTAAAGGATTTGGATTGGTATATCCACAGCCTTTCTTGGCAAGTTCGATCGCACGCCGCATATATTCTTCTTTCAAATATTTTTCTCCCTTCCCTTCAGGTTCTTTGATTTTGGGAGGTTGGATTTTGATTGGTATTGAAATCAGAAATATAAAAAGGAGCTCCTGATCTTTGTTCTAATTCTTCAGGAACTCCTTTTTGATATCTTGATATTTCTTTTTGAAATAAAAAAATCCTGGAATTATAAAAATCCCAGGACATGATGATCAATATCACTTCTTAAATCTTCTTCCATCCAGACTGTACTGTCGGCCTTGGAATCTCACCAAGTCATGCCATATAAGGCTCGCGGGCTATAACCGCCGGTAGGGACTTGCACCCTGCCCTGAAGACGTTATGTAATTTACATATAGAATAGCACTCACTAACTGTTGTGTCAAGTGAATTTTCTATCACTTCAGCATAGCGTTTTTTACATTCTCTTTCGCATAAATACTACAAGTAAAGCAAAAATCACGACTGCAACTGCTCCGATCACAATCCCTGTTGTGTGTTTTTTCTTTGTTTCTTTCTGCTCTTTTTTCTTTTTTTCTTCTTTTTGTTGTTTCTGTTCTTTTGTTTCTGTTGTCACTTTGGTCGTTGTTGTTTCTGTTGTTCCTTGTGTTGTTGATTCTTTTGCAGATGTTGTACTGTTGTTTGTCTGTTCTGTAGATGAATTTTCTTGTTTTGTTGTACTATTTTTATTGGTATTTTTAGATTGTTTATCTTTTTTTGTTTCTGTATTCACAGTTGAATTTTTCTTTTCTTCTATGTCATTTTTCTGGTTCTTTCCCATATATGCATCTGCTTCTGGAACATCAATCTTTCCATCCATATAATCCTGATATGCCTGTTCTGCCCCTGCTCTTGTTGGTGGATAACCATGCGAAGACAGCCATGATTTCGCCTGCTGCTTTTCTTCATCTGTATATGCATAAGTCGCCACCGGACGGCTTGTGATCATTACTGCTCCCAGAATCAGCATTAAAACTAATAATAACCTTTTCATTTGATACTCCCTCTTTCATTTTGAAACTGTTTGATTAATCTTGTATATTATAGCATAATTTAGTAAGAGTTCTATAGATTATTCGTTTTTATACAATCCTGATTTGAAGTGGTAGTGTTGGTCATGTATGAGTCAGAAAAAAGATAAGAAGAACTATTTATAAGGATCCAAGGTGACACTCCGCATTTTTGAAAGCGTTTTTTACAAATCGCCGATCCGCGCCTGTTCCTTTGATAACTCCCTGGCTGCGAGCCAAAATGCCCGCAGCTACGGTCAGACAATCAACCACAGGGCGCTGCGAATTTGTAAAAAACGCATTCAAAAAGTGCTCATGTTGTC
>ERZ780149.1783-NODE-1783-length-21881-cov-4.065793_pt1 | contig 21881 bp, 16 predicted proteins | sample MGYA00511367_ERZ780149 | MGnify/ENA primary metagenome ERZ780149 (study PRJEB29588, sample SAMEA2153852) | human gut metagenome | biome: human gut; feature: human-associated habitat; material: faeces | place: Denmark | collected 2008/2010 ... | reverse complement strand
CTTAGTTGGCTTTCTCCGAACGAATTCACTGTCCAATATGTTTGACAAACCTACACCCGTCGAGCTGGAGTTCCCCTCCTCAAGTTGCAAAATCCCCACCGCTCGTGTAGAATAGAAGCAAAATTCCAACCCCGGCCTATCCCCTGGTGCCTCATCCCATTCCCAGGCCGGGCTTTCAGAAAGGAAGGGAAAACGCCATGCGGATCTTAGTGGTGGAGGATGAGCGGGACCTGAACCTGCTGCTCCAGAAGGTGCTCAAAAAAGCCGGCTATACCGTAGATGGCTGCCATGACGGGGAGGATGCCCAGCTCCACTTGCTGGGGGCGGAGTACGATGGCATCCTCCTGGACGTGATGATGCCCAAGAAGGACGGCTATACCCTGGTGCGGGAACTGCGGGAGCAGGGGGTGGACACCCCGGTCCTCTTCCTCACCGCCCGGGACAGCGTGTCTGACCGGGTGAAGGGCCTGGACCTGGGGGCGGACGACTACCTGGTCAAGCCCTTCGACTTTGACGAGCTGCTGGCCCGCATCCGGGCCATGACCCGCAAGCACGCCGGCCAGCGCACCAACCTGTTCACCGCCGGCGACCTGACCCTGAACGCAGCCCAGCGGCGGGTCACCCGGGGCGGGGAGGAGATCGCCCTGCTGCCCAAGGAGTTCTCCATCCTGGAGTACCTGCTGCGCAACAAGGAAAAGGTGCTCTCCCGGGAGCAGATTGAGGACCGTATCTGGAACTATGAGTACTCGGGCAACTCCAATAACGTGGACGGCTACATGAGCCGTCTGCGCAAGAAGATCGACGAGGGCCGGGATCAAAAGCTCATCCACACGGTCAAGGGGATCGGCTGGGTCATCCGGGAGCCCGGGGACGGGAAAGGAGGCCTTCCGTGAAGGGGCTGAGCGTCAAGGTCAAGATCACCATCTGGTACACCCTTCTCATGATCCTTATGGCCGCCCTGCTGCTGGTCTTTCTGGTCCTGGTCAGCGGCTCGGTAACCACCCAGACCTCCATGGACCAGCTGGACCAGACGGTTCGGGGCAACCTGCGGCAGGTGGGTACGGCGGAGGACGGCTCCCTGGCGCTGGGGGAGGACTTCCGCTTCTATGACAACGGGGTGTACACCCTGATCTACAGCCAGAGCGAATCCCTCCTGGCCGGGCAGGTGCCCGTGGCCTTCCCCGTCAGCGAGCCGTTCCAGAACGGCCTGACCCGGCCGGTGCAGGTGGGCTCCACCCGCTACTACGGGCTGGACTTCTGGGTCCCCCTGGGCTGGGAGGGGGGCGTCTGGGTCCGGGGCATCCTGGAGGCGCCGGAAAACCCCCAGCTGCTCACCAACCTGATGCTCATCGCCCTGATCGTCATGCCGCTGCTCATCGTGCTGGCCGCCCTGGGGGGCTACCTCATCGCCCGCCGGGCCTTCCGCCCCCTGGACCAGATCACCTCCACCGCGGCGGCCATTAACGAGGCCTCCGACCTGTCCCGCCGGGTGGACATCCCCCCCGGGCACAATGAGTTTTCCCGGCTGGCCCGCACCTTTAACCAGATGTTCGCCCACCTGGAGCGCCTGTTCGATGCCGAGCAGCAGTTCACCGCCGACGCCTCCCATGAGCTGCGCACCCCGGTGTCCGTCATCAAGAGCGCCTGCGAGTATGCCGAGAAGTACGGGGAGACCCCGGAGGAGCAGCGGGAGACACTGGCCATGATCCACCGCCAGGCAGACAAGATGGCCGACCTCATCGGCCAGCTGCTGTCCATCACCCGCTTAGACCAGGGCACCGACGCCGCCCAGCTGCAGCGGCTGGACCTGTCCGGCCTGGTCCAAACCGTCTGCCGGGAGCAGCCCTGCCCCGCCGACCGGCTCCGAGCGGAGGTGGAGCCCGGCGTCACGGTCCAGGGGGACAGCGCACTGCTCACCCGCCTGCTTCAGAACCTCATCGACAACGCCTTCAAATACGGCCGGCCGGAAGGCCATGTCTGGGTCACCCTGCGCCGGGAGCAGGGTGAGGTCCGGCTCACGGTGCGGGACGACGGCATCGGCATCCCCAAGGATGCGCAGGAGAAGGTATGGCAGCGGTTCTACCAGGTGGACCCCTCCCGCAGCGGGGAGCGGGGCGGGGCCGGGCTGGGGCTGGCCATGGTGCGCAAGATCGCCCAGGCCCACGGCGGCGATATGACCCTGGAGAGCATCCCCGACCTGGGCAGCACCTTCACCCTGCATCTACCTAGCATACGTTCTCTCTGAGGTCTGCGTACAATTTCCCCGGTTTCATGTTTCCTTCATGTTCCCCTGGTAAACTTGAGCCAATCAGAAGAAAGGAGTTCCTTCCCCCATGAACATCAAGCAGAGATTGCTCGCCGTCCTGTGCGGGGCGGCCCTGCTCATCCTCACCGCGGCCGGCTGCAGCCAGCCCAGCAGCCAGGCGGAGTATATCGGACTGGACGCGGCCAAGGCCATCGCCCTGGAGGCGGCGGGCGTGGCGGAATCCGCTGCCACCTTCACCACCACCGGGCTGGATCGGCAGAACGGCACCGACTTCTACGCCATCGACTTTACCGCCAATGGCCAGAGTTATGAGTACGACATCGATGTCGTCACCGGCATCATCATCAGCGGACCACAGAACGACTCGGCCGCCAGCGCCAGCACCAGCCCCCAGCCCTCTTCCAGCGTCGATCCCTCCCCCTCCCCCACGGCCAGCCAGTCGGGAAGCGGCACCATTACCGAGGACCAGGCCCGCCAGATCGCCCTGGACCATGCGGGGCTGTCCGCCAGCCAGGTCACCTTCCTGAAGAGCAGCCTGGACTATGACGATGGCCGTCAGGTGTACGACGTGGAGTTCTACTCCTCCGACTACACTGAGTACGACTATGAGATCGACGCGACCACCGGCGACATCCTCTCCTATGACTCAGATGCGGAGGGGTATGCCCCGCCCACCGCCAACACCACTGCCATCACCGCCGACCAGGCCCGCCAGATCGCCCTGGCAGAGGTGCCCGGCGCCACCGTCAACGACATCTATGAGTTTGAGCTGGACCGGGACGACGGTCGGCTGGAGTATGAGGGCACCATCTACTACAATGGCATGGAGTACGAGTTCACCATCGACGGGTACTCCGGCGCCATCCGCAGCTGGGAAGCGGAGCCCTACCGTTCCTAACGGTCTCACTCACCCTGAAATACTGCGATGTTCATGCGGTGTACTGTCACGTAGTCCCATAGATCTCAAGATGCGCTGTTTTTCTGTTCTCCGGTGAGAATGGCAGGTCTTCGCGGGATCCCCAAGAAAAGGGCAAGGGCTTATCGCAAAAAGCATTCGCAAAAACAGGCCAAAGAAAAAAGTTGCTAAGACTCCGCCATTTAGCGGTTCTTAGCAACTTTTTCTTTGCTATTTCCTTTTTGATCCAGAAAACCACATTTTTCAACAGGCCGGTATTTCTCGAATCCAGGATCTAGGGGCAACTCTACCGCACAGAATAGTACAGCACCAGAAAGATCAGTGCCAAGACCAGGTAGGCTCCCCCGACAATAGCGAGAAACCCATAGCGCTTGATTGGGCCCTTCTCCCGCTTACGCTCCACATAATCCCCGTACCGCTCTCCTTTATGAGCGGCACCTGGAATCAGCATCCGCAGCGCATAGGTCAGCGCGTAGGTAATGCCATGGAAGATGCCCTCGTTGGAGACGAATACCAGCACCGCGCTGAGCGCCAAGATCAGGCCAGGGACCGTGAATGCGTCGCACAGGATCCGGTAGCGGGCCGCAGTCTCCGTAGCCTGCCAGAATCCGTCTAGTGTCATGATCCCATAGGCCATTAGCGCGCCTACCGCTGCAGTGATCCCATACTTCAGTATCGTGCCGCGCAGCTTTTTTCCGTTCACAGCAATCCCAGTTCCTTCTTGTACTTGAGCTCCTCAGCATCGTTGCAGTATACGAAATGCCCCGGGAGGATCTCTCGCATGGATGGCTTATCCACACTGTAATCGTGTTCGGCCAGGGAGTTGTAGGTGATACGCACCCGCTTCTTCTCCGACCGAGGATCAGGGAGCGGGATGGCAGACAGCAGGGACCTGGTATAGGGATGCAGCGGATGCGCGAACAGCTCGTCCGAGCTGGCCAGCTCCACCATCTTGCCGAAATACATCACCCCGATGCGGTCAGAGAAGTACTTGACCACTGACAGGTCGTGAGCTATGAACAGGATGGTCAGACCCAGCCGAGTACGCAGCTCGTTGAGCAGGTTGATCACCTGGGCCTGAATGGATACGTCCAAGGCGGAGATGGGCTCGTCGGCAATGAGCAGGTCCGGATTCATAATCACCGCCCGGGCAATGCCGATGCGCTGCCGCTGTCCGCCGGAAAACTCATGAGGATAGCGACCCGCATGCTCCCGCACCAGGCCCACCATTTCCAGGATCTCATACACCTTTTCATCGATATACTTCTGATCCCGGATGCCGTTGATCACCAATCCCTCAGCAATAGTCTCCCGCACGGTCATACGGGGATCCAGAGAGGCGATGGGGTCCTGGAAGATCATCTGAATCTTGGTGATCAGTTTGGTCTTCTTCGCAATGCGCAGCTGTTCCTGATATTCCTTCTTGATCTCGGCCAGCTTCTGGGGATCATTTTTAGCCGCCTCCAGCTTGGGAGCATACTCTTTCTCCAGGCTGGCCACCAGGGTTTGGGCATACTCCTCGTCAGAGTGCCGGTGGTCAAACCGGGCCTTGCGAATCTCCTCCCGGTTGCTCTCAATGACCTTCTCCAGCTCTGCCTTCATGGCTGTATCATTGGGACCGAGCTTTCTCAGTTCCTTTCGAGCGCTGGCGATCGCATCCCGGTAGCTGCGGGTGCCTGCGCAGATACGCTGGCCCTTGAAGTAGATGCTGCCAGAAGTGATGTCATAGATCTTGATGATGGACCTTCCGGTCGTTGTCTTGCCGCAGCCGGACTCACCCACCAAGCCGAAAACCTCGCCCCGCTTGATGTCAAAGTTGACATCGTCCACTGCTTTCAGCTCGGAGTCACCCATCTTGAAGTACTGGCACAGGTGCTCAACCTTGAGCAACACCTCTTGATTCTCGTGCTCGCTCATGCCTGCACACCTCCAGACTTTTTCAGCATCCGCTCGATGCGGTCCGTGATAATCTTGGGCGGTTCCACCTTGGGCGCGTCCGGATGGAGCAGCCAGGTTGCTGCCCAGTGGGTATCGGACACCCGGAACTGGGGCGGCTGCTGCACAAAGTCGATCTTCATGGCGTATTTATTCCGGTCGGCAAAGGCATCGCCCTCCGGGGGATAGATCATGTTGGGCGGTGTACCAGGAATGGCATCCAGCTTCTCCTTGGTATCCAGATCGGGCATGGAGGACAGCAGCGCCCAGGTATAGGGATGCCGGGGATCATAGAAGACATCATCCGCGGTACCATACTCCACAATCTTGCCGGCGTACATCACAGCGATGTCATCGGCCATATTGGCCACTACGCCCAGGTCGTGAGTGATAAAGATGACGGACAGGTTGCGCTCTTCCTTCAAACGGTTAATCAGCTCCAGAATCTGCGCCTGGATGGTCACGTCTAGCGCGGTGGTGGGCTCATCGCAGATCAGGATGTCCGGGTTGGCCGCCAGAGCGATGGCAATGACAATACGCTGGCGCATACCGCCGGAGAACTCAAAGGGATACTGGTAGTAGCGCACCCGGGGTTCCGGGATTCCAACTTCCTCCATGAGCTGGATCGCCTTCTCCTTGGCCATGCTCTTAGTCACCTTGTAGACTACCTCAGATGCCTTCGCCTTGAAGTAATCCACCAGCTCGATGCTTCTGGCTCGGAAATCCACCTGGGATTCCTGGGCAATATACTGGTTGTAATGCTGGATCATATGGTCGAACACCTTGACGATATCCGCTTTCAGATCATCCAGATCGTAGACCACCTTGGGTACGACCTTCCAGTCCACAGTCTTTCCCTTAGCAATGAGGGCATCCCGCTTCTTGCTCTGCTTGGCAAAGCGGGCTTCCTCCTTGGGATTCTTCACCTTGGCGGTGAAGTATTTGTCAATGGCACCGGCCAAGCTGGTACGGAAAGTGTATGCAGTGCTGTCCTTTGTGATCTCCAGCCGGTCAATGGTTTGCTCCACCTGGTCGGCAATTTCCTTGCACTGTTTCTTGGCGGAAGCCTTATCAAAGTCGCCCTTAACATAGAACGCCTTCGCCTGCTCCAGCTGCCCCAGCACCGCTTTCTTCTTCTCCAAAGCCTCATGGTAAGAATGAGCCATCGCCTTCGTCTCGATCTCAATGAACTCCAGCATGAAGTTGTCATTCAGATAGCGCAGAGCCATCTCGTTGAGCTGATCCACCGGCTTGCCGCTCAGGTTCTCATTTGGGGTTTTCAATTTTTAGTAGCCGATACGGAAAAAGTCTGGGCGGGTCTTGCCCAGCAGTTCCTGAAGCAGAGACTTGGTCTGATCCAGAACCTGAGTGATTTCCTGGGGCAGAGGCTGCGCGCCGTCCTCCTCCCGTTTCTTCCCGGAGTCCTCATGGTAGTTGGCCAGAGCCTGCTCCATAGCGTCCGCCGCCTTGCTCAGACGATCATCATAGCCGTAGGTAAGGAACGGATCTTTCACTTTCTTCACCCGGCCTGCGAACTCCTTCAGGGCACCCTTCGCGTCCACCCGGCGCTTGCTGGCCTTGAAGAGGAAATCTTCAATTCTGGAGACCACTTCCTCTGCCTCATGCAAAGCGTCATTATAGCTGTTCTCCAGCTTGATGGCCTCAATGTTGAACTTGTCGAAGGTGTTGACCATATCTTCCACCTTCGCCTTGTTCTCCGTCCCCTGGGCGGCAATCATATGCTCCTTTAGGGTCGCCAACATGCTATTGAAATCCTTGCGGGCAGCCTTCCGGTTCCCCTTATTCTTGAGCAGCATGGCCTCAGTGATCTGCTTGCCGATCTTTACGATGGGGTTTAGGGAGGACAAGGGATCCTGGAAGATCATAGAGATCCGGTCGCCCCGGATGGTGCACATCTCCTCCTCGGAAATGCGCAGCAGATCCCTGCCGTCATAGATAATCTCGCCGCCCTCCACAATGGAGTTGCCGGCCAGAATACCCAGAATCGCCTTGGAGGTCACCGACTTGCCGGAGCCCGACTCACCCACGATGGCCAGGGTCTTACCTTTCTCCAGAGTGAACGAGATATCCCGAACCGCCTTTAGGGTGCCGGTGGAGGTACGAAAGGAGATCTTCAAGTTTTTTACTTCCAAAACTTCACTCATAAGCTCATTCCTCCACACCGCGCAGCGACGGGTTAAACGCGTCGCGCAGGCCGTTGCCAAATAGGTTGAAGCAGATCATCAGCAGCGAAATGACAATAGCCGGGAACAGCATCAGGTGGGGATAGCTGGTCCAGATATTGCTTGCGGATGCCAGCAGGTTGCCCAGGGAAGTCACCGACGCAGTGTTCAGCTTCACGATGCCCAAGTAACTGAGCATGCTCTCGGTGTTAATGACGCCGGGAATCACCAGGGCGCTGGCGGTAATGATGGTGCCCAGGGAATTGGGGAAGATATGCTTCCAGATAATCCGCCGATCCCGGGCGCCCAGGGTGCGGGCGGCCAGCACATACTCCTGTCCCTTGAAGCGGTAGAACTGGGTCCGGGTCCGCGCAGCGGTAGAAATCCAACCTGTGAGCACAAAAGCAAACAGCAGGCTTGGGATTGCGCCCACCTGAGTCGCCAAGTGCATCTGGAAAAGGGTAGCCACCACCACGAAGGGTACGTTGGCCAGGATGTCCACGATACGCTCCAGCACCATGTCCACCGCGCCGCCGTAGTAGCCCTCGATAGCGCCATAAATGGCGCCGATGACCAGGTTGATGGCAGACACGCAGATGGCCAGCAGCACGGAAAGCTTGATACCGTCTGCCAAACGCAGGGTCAGGTCATAGCCCTGGCTGTCGGTCCCCATCAGGTAGTATGGCTCAAAGCCGTTGCGGTACTGGTAGTAGTTATAGTACAGCACCCGAACCCGGAACTGGGCAGTCTCATGGGTTCCGCCGCCGGTGTACTCATAGTAGACAGGATCGCCGTTCTCATCCCGCAGGTAGTTGTCCTCCAACACCATACCTTCAGCGTACTCGATCTCTTCGGTACCACCGTCAGCGGTGGTGCGCACGGGATTGCCCCGGCTGTCCGTCTTGTACCAGTAGTTGGCGTCGGCAGAATCCATGGTGTACTCGTTGTTGGCAATCAGGGGATAAAGCACCTGAAGCCCCGTCTCCTCCTGCCACTCCAGGATATCGTAGTACTGGGACTGGGGAATGCTGAAATAGAGGAAGCCCACCTCCAGATAGTTCTCAATGTGGGCGCTGTAAATCGTGCGGGGAGGCACACCCCGGATCTCACTGACCTCACGGCTGCCCATGATGTCCAGAATGGGCTGGTACTCACTGGCCATACCCTCCTCCAGGGTTACAGTGCCGGAGCCGTCGCGGTCCTCGGCCCCCATACCCACAGCGACGGCCTTGACGATGCCCTGCTCGGAGAAGTCCCGGTTGGTACCGCCGTCAGCAATGCCGATGTTGCTCAACAGCGCATTACGGGGCGGCTTGCGGGAGTAATAGGTATCCATAAAGGTGGCGTTGTGGGTGGTGATGGCCAGGGGCGCTACAACAGCGAAAGCCAGGATGCACAGGATGATGATAGCCGCCACAATGGACGCCTTGTTCTTGCAGAAGCGGATCCAGGCATCCTTGAAGTAGCCAATCGGCTTGTCCTCAAACTTCTTGTCAGAAATCCGTTCCCCGTGGTTGACAAACGCAAACATGTCCTTGGGGATGTGAGTAAATTCAGTCGTATTCTTCATTTCTTCTTCCCCATTCTGATACGCGGATCAATAAATCCATAGCTGATATCCACAACGATGCCGGCCAGCAATCCCACGAACACGTAGAATACCGTGTCCATCATAAACACATCGTAGTCCAACAGATTGATGGACCGGATGTAGAGCTGGCCGACGCCGGGAATTGCGAAGATTTGTTCAATAACCATGGAACCTGCCAGAATCGAAATAAAGGTGGAGATAATCATGGGCAGGATGGGCACCATGGCGTTTTTCAGCGCGTGGCGGGTTGTGGCCTGACTCCGGGTCAGGCCCTTGGTACGCGCCAGCAGCATATAGTCGGAAGTCAGGGTTTCCGTCAGTTCCGCCCGGGTAAATCGGCATAGTCCGGCGATCTGTCCGAAAGAGAGCGCAATAATCGGGGGGATCATACTGTAGAACATGGGCCAGGTGAACCAGGACCCTCCAGCGTCCGCCAGGGAGGAAACCGTGAGCGGAAACAGGTCCAGCTTGAAATACAAGAAATACTGTACCAAAAAGCCGTACACATAGGACGGCACAGAAACGAACACCATCACCAGGGTACTGATGAGGTGGTCCTGCCACTTGTTTTTGCGAACTGCGGCGTAGATGCCCAAAGCCAGGCCCAGAGGCACCGAAAGCAAGAAGGAATAGAAGTTGACCAATACAGTGGGCCAAAGTCGGTCCATAAGCACATCCCAGGCGTCCGCCCGGAACTGCACATACCAGGAGGTACCAAAATCCCAGCTGGTAAAAATATTCTTCAGGTATATACCATACTGTACCAGTAGCGGCTCGTTATAGCCCAGCGCCTCGAACCGGGCCAGCATCACTTCCCGGAGGTTTTCCTCCATGGGAAGCTCCCGGGGCAGCAGCCGGATGAGCATGAAGCATATCGTCACAATGACGAAAAAGGTAAGGATCATCAGTAAGATCCGTTTCAGCACATATTTGGCCATAGACTCGTCTCCTTTTCGGCCTCCGCAAATTCTCATTGGAGCCGAATGTGATCAAGACCCGCCGGGGGAAAAGCCGCGCCGGGCAGAGGAGGGAGCCCCTCCCCTGCCCGGTAGACTGATTTGGTTCGGCTCTGCGATATTTCTTTCTTACTCGTAGCTCAGGGTACCGCCCTCAGAAGAGACAAACTCCTCCCACTCGGCATCGCTGTACTGGAACTGAAGCAGCTCCAGGCCGCCGAAACCATACATGACGTTGTAGTTCTCGGTGATGTACCGCACCTGATAGGACAGCAGCTCACAAATGGTGGTGCCGCACAGGGGGATACGGTAGAACTTGTTCAGGTACTCCTCTTCCAGCAGGGCGGTAATCTGCAGCTTGGTCTCATTGTCTGCAGTGGCATACGCGCCGGCGCCGATCATGCAGTTGGACCACTCCTGCCAGGTCATGGTCACGTCCTCACCATTGATGTTGAGGGTCAGGGTCTCGGTGGTGGGATCCCAGCACCCCATCTCGTTCACATCATACTGGTCGGGATCGCAGTAGACCTGCATGTTGCGGAAGGGATAGAAGTAAGCACCGCCCCAAGCGCCGTAGCCGATGGCATAGGGACCGGCGGGCACGTCCGCGTAACGGTTCTCCAGGTTGCCCACAGCCTCAAAGGTGAGAGTGCCAAAGCCGGAGCCCTCCAGGGCGGCGTTGACCATCTCGTTGAGCAGGGCCACCTGGTTATTGTCCGGGTCGGAGAGGGATCCGGCCGCCCAGGCAATGCGGATATAAATGTCTTCGCCCTCGGTATACAGCCCGGCTTCCACCAGCTCGTCACAGGCCTGGGCCATCAGGGCTTGGGCCTCGGTGAGGTTGTAGCCGTTGATGGAGTTGTAGGCGTCCTCCAGGGTGGCGTAGGGCGTGCCCTCACCGTACTCCACGCCGTACAGGTTGCAGATGGCCTGCATGGCGGCGTCAGAGTGACGGTAGTTGGAGGTGGGGTCGTTATACGGATCATAGTAGTACATGTCGTTCATCAGGGAGTAAGCCGCCACATAGCCAGGCGTAGCGGTGACATACTCATCCCGGTTGATGGCCAGACTCATGGCGCGGCGGAAGTTCTCGTTGGACAGCACCACGCTGTTGGTGTTGCCGCCGGAGGTGTCCATAGTCTGCAGAGCCGCCACGTCGGTGTTGAAGAAGAAGGACATGGTGTAGCTCTCCTGCTGCTGGAACAGCTGGGTGGAAGTGGTGTAGTTGGGCAGCTCCTCGGCTGTGGGGCGCCAAGAGCCCAGATCGCCGCTGAGGAAGGCCTGCATGGCGGTGTTGTCGTCCGTGACGTCAATCACAATGCTGGTGGCCTGCCAGCGCTCCACGTTTTCGCCGTCCACCTCATAGGGGGTATAGGACACCAGGTTGCCCTCGTCGTTGCGCTCGTCCTCCCAGCCATACCAGTTCTCATTGCGGGTAAAGACCATCTGGCGGTCGGCCTGATAGGACTCCAGGATGTAGGGGCCAAAGGACATGGTGTTCTCAGGGCTGGTGCCGTAATCGGTAGTCACCAGAGTGCCAGTGGTATCCTTGCCGGCCTCATAGGTCTCCTCGTAAACCAGATAACCATCGCCCAGGAAGGTCATGAAGTTGTTCAGGTCAATGTAGGCCTGGGTGACATAGCGCAGGGTGTAGTCGTCCACCTTGATCAGGCCCACGGTGCCCTCAAACTCCAGCTCTTCAGACACGGAGCCGTCGTTGTAGAACAGGGCCTCCTTCAGGTAGTTGGCTTGCTCGGTGGGATCGGTGATGCCGAACAGGCCGGACAGGATGGTGTTGACCACGGTCTCCACGGTCTCGCGGTTCTCAGCGGTCACCAGGGTGTAGCCGTAGGCGTCGGCAGCCTCAGCCAGGGCGTTGATCTGATCGCCAAGGCCAGCGCCAACCATGGAGTTCAGGTTGCTCAGGCTGTCGTTGTACAGGGTCATATTGGTCGCAGTGACGTTGATATAAACCTGCCCGTCGGCAATCCCCTGCTCCAGATCATAGGAGTAATCGGGAGTCTCTCCCTCGCCATAGGCGGGAACCAGAGGATTGTAAATGGGGCTGCCGGAGTTATAGTAGGCGTTAGCTCCAGCCAGGGCGCCCTCACCGCTGTACACCAGGTTGGCCCGGTAGTTCTTCATGTCCGGGTTGAGCAGCTGCTGCATGGAGTAGATGTAGGTATCGGCATTGATGGGAGTGCCATCCTGCCACGCGGCATCAGGGTTCAGGGTAACCTCATACACATAACCCTCGGTGACATCCTCGGGGTTAGTACCCTCGGGCAGGGTGACACCGTAGTTGGTCAGGTCATCCTGATGGTCGGCGGTCACGTCGGTGACGGAGGTGGCCATCTCATACACCCACTGATACACGCCGTTCTCAGTGTCCAGGGGCATCATGGTCACCATCTGGGTGGTGATGTAACTCATGATGGCGATGTCTGCGTTGGTCTCAAAGGTGTGGGAGTTCCAGTTGGTGCCCAGAGCCTCGGAATAGTCCCGGTAGGTGTAGCTGACACCTTCGCCGGTGGTACCGGAGCTGGGGCTCTCGCTGCTGTCGCTGGTGGTGTTTGCACAGCCTGCGAACAGGCCGACGCACATCATCAGAGCCAGCAGCATTGCCACGAGCTTTTTCATGTTCTTTCCTCCTAAGCATTAGTTTCGGGATCTATCTTGAACAAGGATGCTCTCCTCTGTTCACAGGATAAAGCGAGGGATTGTCTCCGCTCCACGCACAGGGCCGGACGGGCCGCCAGATCAACTCCCCTTGCGCGCGGCGTGGAGTACTACGCCGCCGCGGCGGAAAAGGGACGTCCCTTTTTGCAAGTTCCCCGCCGTCTTTTTAAGTTAAGCCAGCGGGGAACACATCGTTGTGCAGGATTTAGGTTTTTAACTTGCATTTTATTGCTGTTAACTGGATGTTCACAATTATAGCACAGTTCTCACCGAAAACCTACCCAAAACCGCTCCGTTAGCTTAGAAATTCCGCCGCCGGAAGACGCTTGTTTTTGTGGGGATTGCACAATTTTTTGTCAATATCTCCCTTTTCCTCCGTCCAGGCAAGACAAACGTTTGTACGTCCGAGAAACTACACATGACTTTTTTCATCGGATCCCTGTCAGATCAAACCCATCCAGCCAGACGCTGGCCATCTGACATACCCCCCGCAGACAGTTCTCGTCAAAGGGGGATTCCAGCCCGGCATTTCTCAGAAGCTCGGTAAAGGTGCGGCTTCCTCCCTGGCGGGTATAGGCCATGTAGTGGTCCCATGCGTCCTTCCGGTCCTTCTGGATCAGGGCCCAGAACTGGAGGGACACGGTCTGCGCCAGGCAGTAGTCAATATAGTAGAAGGGGCTGGAGTAGATGTGGTGCTGGCGCTGCCAGCCCTCTCCTTCGCTGTAGAAGGGGATGTCCCCGTCCAGGCGCATCCAGGGCATATACACCCCCAGCAGCTCCTTCCACACGGCGTGGCGCTGGGCCGGGGTCATGTCCGGATTGGCATACACCTCGTGCTGGAAGTGGTCCACCATGGTGCCATAGGGAATAAAGGTCAGCGCTCCGGCCAGGTGACTGTACAGGAACTTGCGGGCGTCCGGGCCGAAAAAGCCGTCCGCCCAAGGCTCGGCAAAGAACTCCATGGACATGGAGTGGACCTCACAGGCCTCCATAGAGGGCCAGGTATACTCTCCGGGTACCCGGTCCCGGTTGGTCCAGTAGGCAAAGGCATGGCCCGCCTCATGGGTGACCACCTCCACGTCCCCCTGGGTACCGTTGAAGTTGGCGAAGATGAAGGGCACCTTGTATTCCCGGATGCCGGTGCAGTAGCCCCCGGACTGCTTGCCTTCGGTGGACAGCACATCCAGCAGCTCATTGTCCAGCATGGTGCGGAAGAACACACTGGTCTCGGGGGAGAGCTCATCGTAGAACTTTTTCCCCTGAGCCAGGATATCATCGGCAGCCCCCACAGGCCTGGGATTGCCAGAACGGAACTGGAGGGCGTTGTCGGCAAAGCTCATGGGATAGGTCTTGCCCAGGCGCTGGGCCTGCTTGCGGTAGACCCGGTCGGCCACGGGCACCAGGTACTTCACCACGGCGGCGCGGAAGCGCTCCACATCCTCCTTGGTGTAGCAGTTGCGGCCCATGCGGTAGTAGCCCAGGGTAGTATACCCCTCATAGCCCAGCTTACGGCCCATTTCGTCCCGGAGGTGAACCAGCTGATCATAAATGGTGTCCAGCTTCTCCTGGTTGTCCTTGTACCACTGGCCCTCCGCCTTCCAGGCAGCCAGGCGGCGGTCGTCGTCCGGATCGTTCTTGAAGGGGGTGAGCTGGGACAGAGTATAGGTCCTACCCTCAAAAGGAATCTGTGCGGAAGCCAGCAGCTTCTCATACTCTTGGGTCAGCTCGTTCTCCTGCTGGAGCTGGGGAATGATCTCCGGAGAGAAGGTCTTCAACTCAATCTCCGCGTTGACGAACATCAGGTCGCCGTACTCTTCCTCAAAGTCCTTACGGAAGGGAGAGTTCAGCATGGCCTGGGTCCAGGCCTGACCGTACTCCTGGAGCTCCGGCCCGGCGGCGTTCCAGAACTTCTCCTCCCCGTCGTAGAATTCGTCCCGGGTATCAATGGAGTGGCGGACATGGGCCAGGGTTCCCATGGTGCCCACATGCTCATTGTATCTTTCAAACTCCAGAAAGACCGCCTTGGCCTGCTCATAGTCGGCAGCGTCTTTCAATCGCTGGATGTAACCGGAGAGGACGTTCTTGACCTCCTCAAGATTCGGGCGTTGATAGGGCATCTCATGAAATTTCATCGCTGGTTCCTCCTGCCGGTTCGCTAATCATAAATATAAGTTATTATAATACAAACCCTTCCTTTGGGCAAGGTGAAATTTTTCTCTGCATTCATGGCTGGCAAAACTTGCAAAAGCTCCACGCCGGGTGGGCGTGGAGCTTTTGCCATAAAGCGGGGCTCATTCATATACCGCCCGACTGCCCCCGATGAGCTTTGGCCGGGTACGGGCGCATAGCAGGATTGCCTGTCCAATGTGTGTAAGGCTCAGGCGCACCGGAACCGCCACATCCCGCAGATGCATACCGATGAGGGTTCCGCCGATATCCAGCCCGGCGTGCGCCCGGATGTGCTCCACCGCCACGGGTGAGGTAAAGCTGCGCCAGGCGGTGGTGGCAAAGGAGCCCCCCGCCTTGGGCTGGGGCACCACGCACACCGGGTCATAGCCGAACTGCCGGGCGCATGCCTCTTCGATGATCAGGGCTCGGTTCAGGTGCTCGCAGCACTGGGCGGCCAGCCAGACCTCCCGCTCCCGCAGCACTGGGTAGATGCCGGCGAACACCGCCTGGGCCGCCTCTAAACTGGAGGCGTGGCCGATCTGCCCCCCCACGATCTCCGAGGAGGAACAGCCCACCACGACCAGGTCTCCCGGGCGGATCCTTGCTGCCGCCAGCAGTTCCTCCGTAGCCTGCCGGGCCTGGGCGGTCAGAGTTTCCACGGTGTCTTTCATCTTTTTCTGATCCCTCCATCCATCCATTGCGGCGTCTACAGCCGCCGCACCAGGTCCATCAGCGGGACCATCACCGCATGGGGAATAAACTTGGCAGTCAGCCTGTGAACGGCGCATACCGGTCCCGGGGTGGACACCCACAGATTCCACTTGCTGTCCCACAGGGCCCGACGCACCACGTTCTCTGCCCGGGACGCTAAGGGAAAATGGCGGAATCCTCCAGGCTCGTGCTCCTTGGCCTTGGGGATGAACTCTGTGTCCTTAACCCAATAGGGACACACCGCAGTGACACGGATTCCCCGCCCCCGCAGCTCGTAGTGCAGTGTCTTGGTATAGCTGAGCAGGAAGGCCTTGGTGGCCGCGTACACGTTCAGCTCCGGCATGGGCTGGAAGCCGGCGGTGGAGCACAGCTCCAGCACCCGGCTGCCCCGGCGGAGATAAGGCAGGCAGATGGAGGTCACATCCACCGCCGCCCTGCAGTTCAGGTCAATCATGGCGTCATTGTCCCGGTCTGAGATCTCCCAGGTTCTCCCGATTCGCCCCAGCCCGGCAGCGCATACCAGCACAGCCACCTCCGGCTTCTCCGCCGCCAGCAGGGCCTTCAGCTCCTCCACGCTCTCCCGCCGGGTCAGGTCCATGGGGATGGGCCGCACCCGGTGGGCGCAGCGCTCCCCCAGCTCGATCAGGCGGTTCTCCCTGCGGGCGATCACCCACAGCTCGTCCACCTCCAGCCTTCTCTCCCGGTCCAGCTGCCGGACAAATTCCCGGCCCAGTCCGCTGGAGGCTCCTGTCACCAACGCGATTCTCACAGGCGCTTTCCCCCTTTTCCGCACCCAGCCGAGCCGTTTATAAGCCGTACAGCCGGCTGTACTTGTCCACCAGATAGTCTGTGTAAATGCTAGGGTCAAATTCCCCGCAAGCGTTCTTCACCACCTCCGCCGGGGTGAGCAGGCCGCCGTACTGGTGGACCTTATCCCCCAGCCAGGCAGATACCTGGGATAGGTCTCCCCGGGACACCGGGCCCCACACGTCGAACTCCTTCTCCATGTTGCGCAGCATCTGGGCGCCGTAGGCGCTGCCCAGGGCGTAGGAAGGGAAGTATCCGAAGGAGCCGCCCGACCAGTGGGAGTCCTGAAGGCACCCCTGCCTATCGTCAGGCACATCCACCCCCAGATACTCCTTGTACAGCCGGTTCCAGGTCTCCGGCACGTCCTTCACTTCCAGGGTGCCGCCGATGAGCTGTTTCTCGATCTCATAGCGCACCATGATGTGCAGGCAGTAGGTCAGTTCGTCCGCCTCAATACGGATGAGGGAAGGTTGGGCCTTGTTCACCGCCCGGTAGAATCCCTCCGCCGTCACGTCGGACAGCTGCTCCGGGAAGAACTCCCGCATTTTTGGAAAAATAGCCTCGATAAAGGGCCGGGATCGGCCGATCAGGTTCTCATAGAACCGGGACTGGCTCTCATGCACCCCCATGGATACGCCCCCTGCCAGGCAGGTATATTGGATATCATCCCGGATCCCCAACTCGTATTTGGCATGGCCCCCCTCGTGAATCACCGAGTACATGGAGCTGGCCACGTCGTGGGGGTCGTAGTGGGTGGTGATGCGCACATCTTGATTGTTGAACTCCAGGGTGAAGGGGTGCTCCGTCTCCCCGATGGCACAGTGGGCCCGGTCCAGCCCCAGCACCTCCATGAGGTAGTCGGAGAACCTGCGCTGCTGCTCCACGGGGTACTCCCGGTGGAGGAAGCGGTCGTCGGGCTGCTCCTTCTCCCCGATGGCGCGGATCACCGGCACCAGCCTCTCCCGGATGGCGGCGAAGAACCGGTCCAGATAGGCCATGTCCACCCCCCGCTCATACTCATTGAGCAGGGCGTCGTAGGGGGCCTTGGTGTCGTCGTAGTAACCGGCGAACTTCCGGTTGAAGGCCACCAGCTGCTCCAGCACCGGGCGGAAGAGTTCAAAATCGTTGGTCTCCTTGGCCTTGTGCCACACATCGCTGGCCTCATTGGTGAGCTGGGCATAGGCCATGTATTCCTCCGCCGGGATGCGGAACATCTGCCGCCAGCTTCGGCGCAGCTCCTCCACCTGCCGGCGCTGGAGGAGGGTGAGCTCCCCGCTGTGCTCCGTCAGGAAGTCCAGCAGCTCTCCCACCTCCTGGTTGGCAAACAGCTTGTGGCTCTCCCCCGCCAGGATACTCAGGGCCACCCCTCGGCCCTGAGCAGTATCTTTGGGCGCCACGGTAACGCTGTCCAGGTACAGGGACGAGGAGGCGCACTGGTAGGCGTACATCTTCTTCTGGAGGGTTTCCAGCTCCTCCAAAGCCTGTTTGACTTCCATGAATCATTCCTCATTTCCTATGTAGTGTTCCGCCGGAACCCCGGCGCTATATCTTATGAGGGCCGTCCTTGTCCGGACGCTGCACCAGTCGAACCCCGTCCTGCAGGCACAAAACATTGGCTAGCGCCCGCCCCTGGCCGTCCAGGCCCGTGTCCCGGAGGATCACCGTCCCCCGCCAAAGGCCCGTGCGCCTCAGCCACAGCAGACCGCGCACCGCCTGCTCCAGCCCCTCCCCGCTCCCCCGGGCCTCCAGAATCACCCGGGCGGGGCAGCGCAGGGGCAGCAGCAGCCAGCCCAGCCCCAACCAGATCAGGCAGAGCAGTCCGAAGACGGCCAGCAGGGCCAGCAAAAGCTCCAGAAGCGTCATTCTTCCCCACCTCCCGGGTCATTCTATGCCCCGGGCATGGGTCTCGTCACAGATTAAACCCCTTCAGCTCCGATTTGCCCTCCTGGATCTGAATTGCGGTGTAGGCCCCGTGGTTGAAGAAATACCCGGGACGGAGCAGTTCGTCCTCTCCCTCCAGCCCCAGGTGCTTCAACATCAGGGACAGGGAGCCGTTGTGGGCCACCACCAGGGTATCCTCCCCCCGGCGGATGATCTCGTCCACGCAGGCCCCCACCCGCCGGGCCATCTCCTCCGGAGGCTCGCCGCCGGGGGGCGTGGTGTGGGACCAGTCGGATATGTACATCTCCCGAATGCCGGGGAAGCGCTGTCCCATCTCCTCCCAGGTCAGCCCCTCGGCATCTCCCACGAACTGCTCCCGCAGGCCGGGACAGCACTCGGGGACGATCCCCCGGCCCTCCACACAGGCCAGGGCCGTGTCCCAGGCCCGGGACAGGTCGCTGGCCACGCACCGGGTGAAGGAGACTCCTTTCAGTTTCTCCGCCGCCTGCCGGGCCTGCTCCCGACCCAGCGGGGTGAGGGGGTAGTCGATGTGGCCGTGGAAGGTCTTGGCCACGTTGCCCTCCGACTGCCCGTGGCGCACCAGATACAGGTACATGCTAGCTCTCTCCTTCCCGTTCAAGTTGGTGTCAAAACGGTGAACTTTCCCGGGGCGGTCACAGCATCCGCTTCAGGTATTTTCCCGTGTAGGACGCCTCGCAGGCCGCCACTTCCTCCGGGGTGCCGGTGCAGACAATCTGCCCCCCGCCTGCCCCGCCCTCGGGGCCCAGGTCGATGATATAGTCGGCGGTCTTGATGACATCCAGGTTGTGCTCGATGACTACCACCGTGTTGCCCTTGTCCACAAACCGCTGGAGCACGTCAACCAACTGGTGGACGTCGGCGGTGTGCAGGCCGGTGGTGGGCTCGTCCAGGATATAGATGGTGGAGCCGGTGGACTGCTTGGACAGCTCTGTGGCCAGCTTCACCCGCTGGGCCTCTCCGCCGGACAGGGTGGTGGAGGGCTGGCCCAGCTTCACATAGCCCAGCCCCACGTCCATAAGGGTCTGGAGCTTGTTTTTCAACTTGGGCAGATTCTCGAAGAAGGGCAGGGCCTCCTCCACCGTCATCTCCAGCACCTCGTGGATGTTCTTGCCCTTGTAGCGCACCTCTAAGGTCTCCCGGTTGTACCGCTTGCCCTTGCACACCTCGCAGGGAACGTAGATGTCCGGCAGGAAGTGCATCTCAATTTTGATCAGGCCGTCCCCGGAGCAGGCCTCGCACCGGCCCCCCCGGACGTTGAAGGAGAACCGCCCGGCGTTGTACCCCCGGCTCTTGGCGTCGGGGGTGGAGGCAAACAGCTCCCGGATGTCGTTGAACAGCCCGGTGTAGGTGGCCGGGTTGGACCGGGGGGTGCGGCCGATGGGGGACTGGTCGATGGCGATGACCTTGTCCAGGAACTCCTCCCCCTCGATGCCGTCGTGCTTCCCCGGCCGGGCCTTGGTGCGGTTCAGGTCCGCCCCCAGCCGCTTGTACAGGATCTCGTTGACCAGGGAGGATTTCCCCGACCCGGACACCCCGGTGACGGCAATGAAGGCGCCCAGAGGAAAGGCCACGTCGATGTGCCTCAGGTTGTTCTCCGCCGCTCCCCGGATGACCAGCTGGTGGCCGTTGCCCGGCCGGCGCGTCTCGGGCACGGGCACTTTCCGCCGCCCGGCCAGGTAGTCCCCCGTGATGGAGCCGGGGGTGTTCATCACCTCTTCGGCGGTGCCGCAGGCCACCACCTGGCCCCCGTGGACACCCGCCCCGGGGCCGATGTCCACGATATAGTCGGCTGCCCGCATGGTGTCCTCGTCGTGCTCCACCACGATGAGGGTGTTGCCCAGATCCCGCAGGCGCTTGAGGGTGGCCAGCAGCAGGTCGTTGTCCCGCTGGTGCAGGCCGATGGACGGCTCGTCCAGGATATACAGCACCCCCATGAGGGAGGAGCCGATCTGGGTGGCCAGGCGGATGCGCTGGCTCTCCCCGCCAGACAGGGTGCCCGCCTGACGGTTGAGCGTGAGATACTGCAGCCCCACAGAGCGCAGAAAGCCCAGTCGGGCACGGATCTCCTTCAAGATCTGGTCGGCGATCCTCATCTGGGTGTCGCTGAGGGTGATGGTGTCCAGGAAGGCCAGGGCCTCGGTGATGGGCTTCTCGCAGAAGTCGTGGATGGAGATGCCCCCCACGGTGACCGCCAGGGCCTCCCTCCGCAGCCGCTTGCCGCCGCAGTCCGGGCAGGGGGACTGGGACATGCACTCCTCGATCTCCCGCTTCATGGCATCGGACTGGGTCTCCCGGTAGCGGCGCTCCAGATTGTTCACGATGCCCTCGAAGGGCTGGTGGAGCACCCCTTTGCCCCGGGGCTGGTCATAGACGATGTCCAGCTTCTCTCCCCTGGTGCCGTAGAGGATCACGTCCATCACCTCCGGGGAGAGCTTCTCCACCGGGTCGGTGAGCTTGAAGCGGTACTTTTTGGCCAAAGCCTCGAAGTACATCCGGGAGATGCCGTCGGACTTGATGTGGTTCCAGCCCGAGGCGGTGATGGCCCCGTCCAGGATGGACAGAGACTTGTTTGGGATGATCAGATCCGGGTCCACCTTCAGCTGGGATCCCAGCCCCATGCAGGTGGGACAGGCCCCATAGGGGTTGTTGAAGGAGAACATCCGGGGGGTGAGTTCCTCGATGGACACGCCGCAGTCCTCGCAGGCGTAGTTCTGGGAGAAGAGGATGTCCCGGTCCTCCCCCACGATGTTGATGAGCACGATGCCCCCGGACAGGTTGGAGGCAGTCTCCACCGAGTCGGTGAGGCGGCGGGCCACATCCTCCCGGATCACCAGACGGTCCACCACGATCTCAATGGAGTGCTTCCGGTTCTTGTCCAGCTTGATCTCCTCGGTGAGCTCATACAGGGAGCCGTCCACCCGGCAGCGGACATAGCCGGACTTCCGGGCGTCCTCAAAGATCTTGGCGTGCTCCCCCTTTTTGCCCCGGATGACGGGGGCCAGCACCTGGATACGGGTGGCCTCGGGCAGGGCCATCACCTGGTCAATGATCTGGTCGATGGTCTGCTGCTGGATCTCCTTGCCGCAGATGGGGCAGTGGGGGGTGCCCACCCGGGCCCACAGCAGGCGCAGGTAGTCGTAGATCTCTGTCAACCTGCCCACGGTGGGCCGGGGGTTCTTGCTGGTGGTCTTCTGGTCGATAGAGATGGCAGGGGACAGCCCCTCGATGTAGTCCACGTCGGGCTTCTCCATCTGACCCAGGAACATCCGGGCGTAAGAGGACAGGGACTCCACATACCGCCGCTGTCCCTCGGCGTACAGCGTCTCAAAGGCCAGGGAGGACTTGCCCGGCCCGGACAGGCCGGTGAGCACCACCAGTTTGTCCCGGGGGATGGTAACGTCAATATTCTTCAGATTGTTTTCCCTGGCGCCTTTGATGAAAATATGATCTTGCATGGTAATATTCCTTTGCTATATTCCGAATTGTATTTACTCCTCAGAGGGATCCGGCCGCTCGACCGGCCGGGGCGGCCGGGCGTAGGGAACCAGATCGGGACGCACCGCCCCCCACTTCCGGTAGTTTTCCCTGCCTTGGCGCAGGGTCATGCCCCCGTTCTCGTCGCTGGGGTCGTCCTCCCCCGGGTCGAACACGTCGTTCTCCCAGAAGCACACCGGGCAGATGTAGGCTATGGCCTCCTCCTTGGGGGCGGGAAAGGTCAGATACCCGCAGCACGGGCAGGGGTAGA